>ENA-ORSO01002038-ORSO01002038.1-human-gut-metagenome-genome-assembly--contig:-NODE-2038-length-10415-cov-2.711486_pt1 | contig 10415 bp, 6 predicted proteins | sample MGYA00241902_ERZ509168 | MGnify/ENA primary metagenome ERZ509168 (study PRJEB26280, sample SAMEA2338806) | human gut metagenome | biome: human gut; feature: human-associated habitat; material: faeces... | reverse complement strand
TTGGAATTGTGAATACACTGGTCGGAACAGCTGTAATGTTTGCAGCATATAATGTGTTACATCTGAGCTATTGGATATCCTCGGCATCCAATTATGTTGTGGGGAGTATTGTGAGTTATTTTTTGAATAAGTATTTTACATTTCAGAATAAAGAAAAGTCATGGAAGCAACTGGTTAAGTTTGCGTTAAATATTACGGTCTGTTATCTGGTTGCGTACGGGCTTGCCAAGCCGCTTGTGTCATGGTTTCTTCACGGACAGAGTAAAAGTGTACAGGATAATCTGTCTATGCTAGTTGGAATGGGAGCGTTCGTGGTGTTTAATTATGTGGGACAGAGAGTGATTGTGTTTAGAAAATAAAAAAATGTCCGGAAAAGCAAATAAAGATAGTAAGAAAATAAGAATCATGATATAGTAAAATATATAATACAATTTGATGATTTGAGGGGGAAAATATGAAAAGGATAATGACGGTAATGCTGGCTGTCATATATATTACGACAGGTACAATCAGCGTTATGGCAGGAGAACCGGAGAATAACGACGCTCAAAAAAAGGAATCTGTCTCTGATTCAGTGAAAGTGCAGACGAGTGAGAATACAGATGAGGACAGGCCGAAAGAAAATAGTTGGAGATATTCGAATGGTGAATTAATACCACAAGAAGATGATGCGACAAGTAATGCAAGGGCTGTTACAAATGCATGGAAAAAGGTCAATGGACAATTTGTTAACAGTCTTGGAAAACCAATCCCTGGTGCAAAGAAAAAAGGAATGGATATAAGTGAATATCAGGGAACTATTAACTGGGATACGGTAAAAAACAGATCGGATATTGATTTCGTTATTATCCGCTGCAGTTATGGTTCAGGCTATAAAGATCGTAAATGGGAGTACAATGTAAAAGAATGTGAACGATTGGGAATTCCTTATGGGGTATACATATATTCTACAGCAACAACGGTTTCGGCAGTAGAGAAAGAGGCTGAAAATGTTAAGAAAATGTTGGAAGGACACCAGCCGACATACCCCGTTTATTTTGACATGGAAGAGAATTCGGTTCTGAATCTTGGCAGTTCAACAATTGGAAAATTGGCAAATACATTTTGTTCTAAGATATCTGGGGCTGGATATAAAGTTGGAATTTATGCGAGCCTGTATTGGTGGAATAGTATATTGACAGATCGGGTATTTAAGAATGAGTCCTGGTCTAAATGGGTTGCGCAGTATAGTGCATCTTGTCAGTATCAGTCAAAGTATGATATGTGGCAGTGTACGTCTTCGGGAAAAGTAAATGGTGTTAGTACCAATGTAGATATTAACTTCTGGATGTCAGATGAACCGGTGATAAATCAAGATGCAGATCGGGTAATGGTTTCCGATGAGAATATCATTACATATACGTCGCATATGCAAAGTTATGGCTGGCAGGAGCCTGTAAATAACGGTTATCAGACAGGAAAGCCGGGTTATGGAAAAAGACTAGAAGCGTTTAAAATAAATGTCGGGGGCGGATATGGAGATCTAGGAGTAAGATATCAGGCATGTATACAGGATGAAGGCTGGAAGCCACTGGCAGAAACAGGGCAGCTCGCAGGAACAGAAGGAAAAAGCAAGTATATTCAGGCTGTGAAAATTAGTTTAACAGGAAGTCAGGCCGAGAATTATGATATATACTATCGTGTATATAGTCAGAACTTTGGCTGGCTGGGATGGACATCCAATGGACAGCCGGCTGGAAGCCAGGGATATGAAAAACGAATTGAGGCATTACAAATTGCTGTCTTACCAAAAGGAGCAACGATACCCGGAACAACAGATAATTCGTATAAGACTACAGGAAAGAAAGTAGAATATAGAACATACGTAGAAAAACAAGGATGGAAGAAATACAGTGCGGATGGTGAACAGAGCGGTACAATTGGTCAGGCAAGAGCGGTTCAGGGATTAGCTGTCAGAGTAAATGATACACAATATAGTGGAAATATAGTATATGATACGTATATGCAAAGTTATGGCTGGATGGGAGAAAAAGCCAATAATACAGCAGCAGGTATATTAAATGGCGGAAAGAGAATGGAAGCTATAAAGCTGCATCTCACAGGAGAACTTGCGGAAAAGTATGATATTTACTACAGAGTGCATACACAGACATTTGGCTGGCTGGACTGGGCGAAAAACGGAGAACCATCCGGAACAAAAGATTATGCAAAACGAATCGAGGCGGTTCAGGTTAAAGTGGTTCCAAAGGGAAATCCTGCTCCGGGAGCAACATCTATAGCTTTTAAGGAAGCAAAAATAGCTTACAAAACGCATGTACAGACCTATGGATGGATGAGTAAGGTACATGATGGTGAGACGGCCGGAACAAGTGGAAAAGCCAAGAGGATGGAAGCACTGAATATAGCAATGGTAGATTCCAGTTATAATAAGGAAATTTCATATAGAACGTATGTACAGACCTACGGATGGCAAAAGTGGGTTAATGGCGGAAAAAACAGCGGAACAGAGGGAAAAGCTAAGAGACTTGAAGCAATACAGATTGAATTGAAAGATTCGCTGGCAGATCAGTATGATATATATTACCGGGTGCATGCGCAGACGTATGGCTGGCTTGGCTGGGCAAAGAACGGAGAAAAGGCCGGAACGGAAGGTCTTGCAAAAAGATTGGAAGCTATTCAGATCGTACTGGTGGAAAAAGGTGGAGCAGCACCTGGAAGTACAGAAAAAACATTTATAAAGAAGTAAGGTAGAGAACTTTAGTATATGAAAGAAAAGTCATTTGAAGTATGAAGTATCCATATTTCAAATGACTTTTTCTGTTGCAATAAAGGATTTCGCTTGTTATGGAACTGTGTTATAATTAGGAAAAATGAAGAAAGGTAGGAAGAAAATTTGAAAAGTAAAAAAAGATTCATTGCCTGCATATGTATTATGAGTATGATACTTTCCGGAATAAGTGTATCTGCAGCCAATGATGCGGCTACTGAAGAAGGACAATCGATGGAAAGTAGTCAGACGGATCAGAACCAGCAACAGATGAATGACGAAGCTGATCAGGAAATAAACCAGGAAATAGATGAAACACAGGAACAAAGTGAATTAACAGAGAATCCTGATACACCCGAAAATACCACAGGCGAAAGAACCGTTGTAAGTGTAGACGAAAACGGAAATGTATTCGATGTTGAAGAAGAAACGGATGGAGTAGTAAAAGAAGAGTTATCTAATATGGCAAGGGCTGCGGCAACCTATATTGTAAATTTCCGGGCGAATGCAGCAGGTGCTTCGGTTGGAAATAATACTACAGAATACAAAGAATACAGCACGAACGCCGCAGGTTACTGCTATGGTGGAGCGGGAGCTGATGCAGCATATCTGGGCACTGAAAATGGAAAAGTGAAATTTATGCAAAGTGGAGTTGTAGGATTAGTCGATCAGTCCAAAGTTCAGGTTGTTAATTTGAATTCAGCAAAAAGTTATAGCAACTATTATGCAGATGGTTCTTCTATTATCCATAGAATCTGTATGGATATGACGACACCGGGTTATGGTGGATCAGTTAATGTGGGACCACAACAGTCTTATATGAAGACGGGGACAACATATTACAGCTATGACGGACATTATTTTTATACTAATTATGTGACGATGTTATCTGATTACAAGAGTAACACAAGAAAAAATTCTATTAATCCAAATAACCCGTATTATAATTATTATCAATATCTTCCGTTGCGTGGAAAGTCATCGTATTCTGCAAATGAACTTTCTACAATTATTAACAAACATGCTCAGAGCAGCTCGAAAATGTATAATAAAGGGGCAGTGTTTGTAAATAATCAAAATACATATGGAGTAAATGCATTGCTCATGACAGGTGTAGGTGCGTTAGAAAGTGCTTGGGGAACAAGCAGTATTGCAAAGCAAAAAAATAATTTGTTTGGGCTGAATGCAGTTGATACATCGCCTGGCCAGAGTGCGAATACATTTTCAAGTGTGGATGTATGCATAAAAGATTTTGCAGAAACTTATATGTCAAAACAATATTTAAGAGCCGGATGGGCTTATTATCATGGGGGATTTTTAGGAGATAAAGCGAGTGGTATTAATGTAAGCTACGCATCAGATCCTTATTGGGGTGAAAAAATCGCCGCTCTTGCATGGAAGATGGACAGTGAGGGAGGAAAGAAAGATCAAAATAAATATTCGATAGGTATTAAGGATGTTGTGTCAACAGCACATACAACATTAAATGTACGAAAAGAAGCAAGTACTTCTACTACAAGTCTGTATAATACGGGAACGTCCTCCAATTATGCATTCCTGATATTGGGAGAATCCGGAGATTTTTATAAAGTGCAGAGCGATCCGGTGTTAAAAGCGGATAGAGGAGGAATTGAAAGTACTTCCGGAAAATATAATGCATCTTCTATGTATGCTTATGCAAGTAAGCAATATATTAAAAAGATTAATACAGGTACCTCTGGATCAAATGGAGAAAACACGGTGCCGAACACTAAGAAAACAGGAGTAATTTACAGTACGCATGTACAGTCAGATGGCTGGCAGGCGGCTAAAGCCAATGGCGAAATATCCGGAACAACAGGAGAAGCAAAACGATTAGAAGCGATAAAAATTCAACTTTCTAATATTGGTTATACCGGTTCGGTCCAATACAGTACACATGTGCAGTCATACGGCTGGAAAAACTGGGTATCGGATGGTGCAATCGGTGGAACAACGGGCGAAGCAAAACGAATGGAGGCAATACGTATCCGTCTGACAGGTGAAGCAGCAAATCATTATGATATTTATTATCGTGTACATACGCAGACATATGGCTGGCTTGACTGGGCAAAAAATGGAGAAATTGCGGGTACAACAGATGGTGCAAGACGAATGGAGGCAATACAGATAAAATTGGTTTCAAAAGGAAGTCCGGCACCTGGCAGTACAGTACAGGCATATGTACAACCATTAACACAGTACTCGGCGCATTTGCAAACATATGGCTGGAAAGAAAGTGTATATGGAGGTGGTTATGCCGGGACGACAGGCGAAGCAAAACGTATGGAAGCTTTCAGAATGAAATTGACAGATCAGAAATACTCAGGTGAAATTAAGTATCAGGCGCATGTTCAAAGTAGTGGCTGGCAAGACTGGAAAACGAATAATGCAGTAGCAGGTACGGTTGGTGCTGCAAAAAGAATGGAAGCCATAAGAATTGAACTTACGGGAAAAATGGCTCAAATGTATGACGTATATTATCGTGTACATGCGGAAACATATGGCTGGCTCGACTGGGCAAAAAATGGAGAGATAGCAGGAACAACAGGATGTGCAAAACGATTAGAATGTATACAGGTTGTTCTGGTAAAAAAAGGTGCGGCGGCACCAGGTAATACTCAAAAAACGCATGTGATCAAATAAAGTCATACTATGAAAAGGAGGTAGGATCATGTATAAGAAAATGATATCATTGACTGCAATTATGGCAATGATCGTTACATTAGTTATGCCGGCCAGGGCATATGCTGACGAAACACAGGCAGAATCACAGCCTGTATTAAAATATTCGGTATTAATGTCAGGGGCTTCTGAGTGGCAGGAAGCAGACAATGGAGAATATGTGGGTGAGCCAGAGAATAAAGATGCTGAAATATCCAAATTAAAATTAGATGTTTTGGATTCTGTAACAGAGGAAAATTTGAATGGAATCACATATTCGGTAGCAGATCCAGAGGGAAATTGGAATGAGTATGTAACAGCCGGCCAGGAGACTGGATTTGACAGCGAACAGAAGATAGCTGCGTTCAAGATAAAATTAACAGAAGAACTGGCTGAAAAGTATAATATTTACTATCGCGCATATGTTCAAACTGATGATCAGAGTGAAGGACAGTGGCTTGGCTGGGCCGAAAATGATGCCCCATCCGGAACTAAAGGATATGATTGTGGCATAAAGGCCATTCAGGTTCAGTTGACAGAGAAAAGTACAAATGTCGATTTAGACACAGCAAATTCATACATAGTAAAGACGGATATAGTACCGGAGGAAACAGTGAAGGTGGTATATCAGGCTCATGTAGCAAAAATCGGCTGGCAGAAAGAAGTAGAAGATGGCGCACTGGCAGGAACGGAAGGAAAGGCGCTTTCTATTGAGGCGTTAAAGATTAAGCTTGCCGGATTATCAGAAGAAGATCAAAAAGACAGTAAAATTATATATAAAACTCATGTACAGTCATATGGCTGGCAGAAAGAAGTAGAAAACGGAGCACTTGCAGGGACAACCGGACAGGGAAAGAGAGTAGAAGCAGTATCTGTTCGTCTGGAAGGTGCTATAGCAAAAAAATATGACGTATACTATCGTACGCATATACAGAGCTTTGGCTGGCTTGACTGGGCAAAGAACGGAGAAAAGGCCGGAAGCAGTACTTATGGAAAACGTTTAGAAGCAATTGAGATCAAATTAGTGAAAAAAGGTGAAAGTGCACCAGGAAGTACGAAGAAAGCTTATCAGGTACCAAGAATTCAGTATCAGACCCATGTACAGTCTATTGGATGGCAGAAAAAAGTAAGTGATAATCAGATTGCAGGGACAACCGGACAGGGAAAAAGAATTGAGGCAATAAAGATTACACTTCCGGATTCTGACTATACAGGAAATGTAGAATATCAGGCATATGTACAGGGAATTGGATGGCAAAGCTGGAAAAAGAATGGTGAACTTGCAGGAACAAGCGGTCAGAGTAAGAGAATTGAAGCAATCAGAGTGAAGCTGACTGGTGAGATCGCAAAGTATTATGAAGTGTATTACAGTATACATCTGGCAAAGATTGGCTGGTGTAATTACGAATCTGCAGGAAGAGTAACAGGAACAATTGATCTTAGTAAGAAGATCGAGGCATTGAAAATATGCCTTGTGAAAAAAGATGCAGAAACGGCTCCGAATACAAGTGGTGTAAAATATGTGGAAGGATATAAGAGTGGTAACTTCTATTATAATGGATATATCAAAGGTGTAGGAGCGACAGGCAATGTATCGCAAGGAAATACAGTAGGGACAATCGGCAAAAAACAACAGCTTCAGAGCCTTACATTATATCTGGATCAGTCAAATAAACTTGCACCATCAGGAACGATTCAATATGCGACACATATTGCAAAAGAGGGCTGGAAGGACTGGTCTGATGCAGGTACAACCAACGGGGCATCTACAGGAACGAATGGAATGGAAGCTGTGAAAATCAGACTTACCGGTAATCTTGCCAAATATTATGACATATATTATCGTGCACATGTACAGGGATATGGCTGGCTTGGCTGGGCAAAAAATGGCCAGGCAGCAGGAACATCAAAAATCGGATACAGAATGGAAGGATTACAGATTCGCCTTGTATCAAAAGATGCAGCAGCTCCGGGGAAAAATGCTAATTATTATACAGAAAAGAAAAAGACTGCGACAATAGCAGTTAAAGACCAGATGCATCTGAGAGCATTGGCGTATGCAAGTAACACACGGTATCTCATTCTGGTAGATACGACAGCTAACAGAGTAGGAATTTATAGCGGTTCAGTCGGTAAATGGAATGAAGTGAAAAAGTGGGTTTGTACTACAGGAGCAAAATCAACTCCGACAGTGAAAGGAACATTTACTGTACAGGGAAAAGGAAAATCATTTGGATCTGGATATACATGCTGGTATTATACACAGTTCTATGGAAATTACCTGTTCCACTCTGTACTGTATAAACAAGGAAGTATGTCTGTAATTATAGATGGAAGACTTGGAATCAATGCATCACACGGATGTGTTCGATTAAACATTAATAATGCAAAATGGATATATGATAATATTCCGCGAGGAACAAAAGTTGTAGTATATTAGCAATAAAGGCAGGTCATTTGACCTGCCTTTGTTATACACAAATCTTTTTGTGAAATTCGGATTAATCTCGTTGGAAAAGATCACGGGTATATACTTTGTCCTTAACATCGTCAAGAATCGGATTATATCTGTTGGCAATAATAGCTTGAGAAAGTTTTTTGAACTGCTCTAAATTATTGACTACTTTGCTTCCAAAAAATGTGGTTCCATCTTCCAGGGTTGGTTCGTAAACGATGACAGTAGCTCCTTTTGCTTTGATTCGTTTCATGACGCCCTGAATACTGCTCTGACGGAAGTTGTCGGAATTGCTCTTCATCGTAAGACGGTAAACTCCTATAGTACATTCTTTTTCCTGGGCAGCAGAATAATCACCATGATTGTTATAATCATAATATCCGGCGAGATTGAGAACACGATCAGCAATAAAATCTTTTCTTGTACGGTTACTTTCTACAATCGCCTGAATCAGATTTTCCGGTACATCCTGATAGTTTGCCAGTAACTGTTTGGTATCTTTGGGCAGACAGTATCCACCGTAGCCGAACGACGGATTATTGTAGTGTGTACCGATACGTGGGTCCAGACAGATACCCTGAATGATAGCTTGCGTATCCAGTCCTTTTACTTCCGCATATGTATCCAGTTCGTTGAAGTAAGAAACACGCAGGGCAAGATAGGTATTGGCAAACAGTTTCACTGCCTCTGCCTCTTTCAATCCCATAAACAGTGTATCAATGTTTTCTTTGATTGCACCTTCTTGCAGTAATGCTGCAAATTCACGAGCTTTGGCTTCCAGATGCTCACCTGCAATAGCTTTGATAGCTTCGTTTTCTTCATCCCGTCCGTCAATGAATTTAGGGTATCCTACAATAATACGGCTGGGGTAGAGGTTATCATATAGTGCCTTGCTCTCACGCAGAAACTCCGGTGAGAACAGCAGGTTGAACTTCTTGCCCGACAGAACTGGAGTATTCTTGAACTTCTCTGCATATTTTACATATAAGCTTCGGCAGTAACCTACAGGAATGGTACTCTTGATAACCATTACCGCATCCGGATTTACTTCCAGTACCAAGTCGATAACTTCTTCTACATGCGAAGTATCGAAATAGTTCTTTACTGGGTCGTAGTTTGTCGGAGCTGCAATCACCACAAAGTCTGCATTCTTATAAGCTGATGTACCGTCCAGCGTAGCTGTCAGATTCAGTTCCTTTTCTGCCAGATACTTTTCGATATACTCATCCTGTATCGGGCTGATACGGTTGTTAATTTTCTCTACCTTTTCAGGGATAACATCTACAGCTGTCACATGATGATGTTGTGACAATAATGTAGCGATGGACAGGCCTACATAGCCTGTGCCTGCTACGGCTATATTTAAGTTTTTAAGGTCGTTCATAATTTCGAATTTTATTGTTCAATAGAATTTATAAGTGAATTTATAAGAGAAGTTGATGCAAAGTCACCAATATCTTTCAATGGTTTTAAATCTTTTTGATTGATTAATTCTTCTAACTGAGTTTTGTCATATGCTACATATACATAGCCTAATTCATGCATTCGCATGGCTGTTGCCATTTGATGATCATTACGATGTTCTTTTAAAGAAGCTAAGCGTGGAACAATTATAATAGGTTTCTTTTGTCTTAGTGCTGATATGATAGTTCCCATTCCTGCATGAGCAATAATAAGTCTTGCTCTTTTAAAATATTGATCAAATTCATCTGGTGGCAGAAAATCTACTGTTTTAATATTTTGTGCCTGATAATTTGTCTGGATTGTTTGGCAAACAATTTCTTCGTCAATATTTTTACATAATTCGTCAAGTATTTTTACGAAACGATCGAAAGGAGCTTGTGTCCCTATTGTTGCAAATATCATGTTTCTTGTTTTTAGAGATTAACCGATGACATTTCCCATGAATTGAATTTTTTTAGTTTCTAATTCTTTCCATTGGGTATAAGTATAAGTTGCAAATTTAGATGCTACTCGTCCACATAGTGACAAGTGATTCACGTTGGCAATACTGTCTATCCAGATTGTTTTTTTTCTTAGACAAAAAGCTGCGAACAGAACGATTAATCCAGGAGCTGCTCCTGTAGTAATTACGACATCCGGTTTTTCTTTTCTAATTAAGTTTAAATCGTGAATAAATGCAGGAAATAGTTTATACCAATTCCATCTACTAAATTCTAATAATTTATGGAATGTATGTCCTTGTACCATAGTTGCACATTTATCATGAGTAGATAAATATGAAATTTCATATTTATCTTCTAAACCTTTCATAATGCGCAAAAGTTGTATCCAGTGCCCTCCTATTGAGGCTACTGCTAATATTTTTTTCATTGTCATAGCTGAATATAGTTTTATAAGGCTTCTAGTAAGTGTTCAATTTTGACGTATGTTATAGGAAAAGACAATTGGAGATTCTTTTTAAATTATGACTTAGACTTTATTTATTATTGCTAAGTTCCATTGTTATAGGCTTTAAATTTTCAATATTTCTATTTTATAGAATATTAA
>ENA-ORSO01002036-ORSO01002036.1-human-gut-metagenome-genome-assembly--contig:-NODE-2036-length-10416-cov-2.437313_pt1 | contig 10416 bp, 5 predicted proteins | sample MGYA00241902_ERZ509168 | MGnify/ENA primary metagenome ERZ509168 (study PRJEB26280, sample SAMEA2338806) | human gut metagenome | biome: human gut; feature: human-associated habitat; material: faeces... | reverse complement strand
ACATCAAAGTCGTGTTTGCCTCTCCTTTGGCCGGAGACTCTTTGGCTAAGGAAGACGCACAGTTGAAGCGTCAGTTTACAGCAAAGATCAGATATTATTCGTCAAGAACCGGCGACATGATTGAAGGGAGCAATGCCGTGACTTTGTGCACGGATGTAGATGTCGATGCCACGAAGATGGATACCGTCACGGTAGCGACAGGATTTGAATCTCCGGTTTGTAACTACGGCGAGGAAGATCCCAGGGTGCTGCTGACCATACAATCTATCAAGGGACGTACGGTACCGGACGGTTACAGCAAGGATTTAGCGATAGACTGTGTGATTTTCGAGCCACGTCCTACATCCGGATCCGGAAGCGATGAAAATTGATTGTAGAACAATATTAGAGCATGAGTAATGAAAAGATATAGATTCTATTGTTTAGCATTGTTGATGGCAGGCACTTTGGGGGGCTATGCTCAGGAAGAGGCTGCTACCGACACCGTGACTGCGGCCAGACCTGCCAGTCCGATAAAGAAAAATGTAAAGACACGTCCGGTCAGCGGGCGAGTGTTCGCTGTGACATCCGGCACTCCTTTGGGTGGAGCCTTGGTCAGCGTGAGCGGTTACGACGGTTACAGTGCGTTGACCGAAGAGGACGGTACGTATAAGCTCGATGTGCCGGAGTACGCTACGGCATTGAAAATCACGGCACCGGACTATAATACGGTTCGTGTGGGTATTAACCAATCCGGTAAGTTGCGCGATGTGACGATGTATTCGAATGCCATGCGTTCGGCATACGGTGCGGATGACAATATCCTGAATACGGTGGTGGCAGACAAGTTCGATTATAGTCCGTCCTTGAATATCACATCCGAAATCGGTGATCAGTTGGGTGCTAATGTCCGTACGATTTCCCGTGGAGGTACGCCCGGTATCGGAAACTTCATGATGATGAACGGTATCAACTCCTTGCACAGCAACGGTCAGCCGTTGATCGTGATTGACGGGGTTATCGTAGACCAGCAGTATGACCGTACGATGGTTCATGACGGCTTCTACAATGATATTCTGACATCTTTCAACGTGAACGAGATCAAGAGCGTGAAGGTGATGGCCAACGGTACGGCTATTTATGGAGCCAAGGGAGCCAACGGAGTGATTCTCATCGAAACGAAGCGTAACACGAGTTTGGCTACGAAAATCGACGCCACGGTGTCGGCCGGCATTACCTTATTGCCGAAATCGCTTCCGATGATGAGCGGTTCGCAGTTCAAGACGTACGCTTCGGACTTGTTGAAGACAACGGGTACGAACCTGTCGGAATTCCAGTTCCTGACTTCCGATCCGAATAATTACTATTACAATAAATATAATAACAACACGGATTGGAACGATGTCATCTACCGTGAGGCTTTCTCGCAGAATTATGGCATTACGGTACAAGGAGGTGATGAGGTGGCCAGCTATTTCCTTGCATTGGGATACAATGGTGCGCAGAGTGTATTGGAAGACAATGACGTGAACCGTTTGAACATCCGTACGGATATAAACATGTTCAAGCATTTGTTCATCCGTTTCGACGCTTCCTACAGCAACGTGACGCGTAACCTGAAAGACCAGGGTGCGCCGGAGAATTACGATGAAGGAACGGTGACTTCTGTCAATTATCTCGGTTTGGTGAAAAGCCCGATGCTGAGCCCGTATGCTTATTCCAACGGTAAGATTTCCGATGTGGCATTCGACAACAGTGACGAGGACTATCTGGATCAGGCTTTGGCTTCGATTGGTAATGTGAATTATCGTTTGGCCAATCCTGCTTCTATCAACGAGTACGGTACGGCTCAGAATAAGAATTACTTTGAGAACTCTTATTTGAACATCGCCATTACTCCGAGATGGCAGTTCAACAAGCATTTGTCTCTCAGTTCTTTGTTCAGCTATACGTTGACGAATACGAACGATAAGTACTACGTGCCCATCAACGGTGTGCCTGACTACTATGTTTCTTCTATCGGTCTTACGGTAGAGAATGAAATCCGTTCGCTTTATTCTTCGCAAAACTCGATTACGAGCGATACGAAAATAGAGTGGGGAAATCAGTATGGTGCACATAGTATAGACCTTTTGGGAGGTTTCCGTTATATGAACGACCGTTACAAGGTAGACACGCAGTTGGGTTACAATACGGGTAGCGATAAAACGCCGTTTATCAATGATACGCAAAACAAGACGACTACCGGTAGCACTAACGAGTGGACTTCAATGAGTTGGTACGGTCAGGCCCGTTACGATTACAGAAAGCGTTATTTCGTAGAAGGTAATTTGGCCATCGAAAGTTCTTCACGATTCGGTAAAGAAGCGAAAGACGGTTTCAAATTGGCGGGTGTACGTTGGGGCGTTTTCCCCGGTATCCAGGCCGGTTGGGTGTTGTCCAATGAAAGTTGGTTCGATGTGCCGGGAATAGACTATGCCAAATTTACGATGGGATATGATGTGAGCGGTAACGACGGTATCGACTTTGATGCCACCCGTACTTATTTCAAGAGTATCTTGTTCCAGAATCTGGCCAATGGTTTGGTGTTGGGTAATTTGGGCAATACGGAAGTACAGTGGGAGACAACCCGTCGTTTCAGCTTCGGTACGGAGTTGAATTTCCTGAAAAACCGTTTGAACTTGAAAGTAAACGTGTTCAAGAGTTGGACAGACAACCTGTTGACTTATCATGAACTGAACTTCATTACCGGTTTGGAGAACAACTGGGTGAACGGAGGTTCTTTGGAGAACAAAGGGTACAATATTACGGTGAACGGCCATATCATCGCCACCCGTAACTGGAACTGGGAATTGGGTGCCAGTGTCGGCCATTACAAGAACAAGCTGACGGCTTTGCCCGACGGGCAGGATTATGTGGATGCCGAAGTTTACGGTGCTACCATCCGCTCTCAAATCGGCCAGCCGGTGAATTTGTTCTATGGCTATAAGACCGAGGCTACCGCATCCGGTACGCATGTATATGCCACTTCGGAAGAGGCTAAGGCCGACGGTTTGTACATTTTGGGCGAGAACGGTATCGACAAGACCTACTTTGGGGCTGGTGACGTGAAGTTTGCCGACAACGGAGATAAGGAAATCAACAAGGCGGATATGCAGATCATCGGAGATCCGAATCCGGATATTTACGGTAACATCTTTACTTCTTTAAGTTATAAGCGTATCCGTTTGGATGTGAACTTCAATTACAGTTTGGGCAACGATGCCTATAACTACTTGCGTTCGCAGTTGGAAGGCGGAAGCCGTTTCATGAACCAGTCGATAGCGATGGTGAACCGCTGGACGTATGAAGGACAGAAGACCGACATGCCGACGGTGATGTGGGAAGATCCGATGGGCAATGCCCGTTTCAGCGACCGTTGGATCGAGGATGCCAGCTATCTTCGCTTGAAGTCTATTACGTTGAGCTATGAGCTACCGCTCAACAGCACTTTCATCCACGGTCTGACATTCTGGGGACAGGCAAACAATGTCTTCACCGTGTCTAAGTATTTGGGAGCCGATCCGGACTTCTCTATGAGCAACAGTGTTTTGGAACAAGGCATAGACCGCGGTCTGTTGGCTAACAGCCGTAACTTTATGCTCGGTATTAAAATCAACCTTTAATTCAGTCTCTTATGAAACTCAAATCTTATATTTTTCAGATTGCGTTGGCGGCTGTCGGAGCAGGATTCTTAGGATCCTGCGAAGACATGCTTGAACCGACTTCGGATTATGTGATATACGAAAACGGCAGCCATCTGACTACCCCGGCCGATACTGCCACTTCTCTGATCGGTATTATCTATAAGTTGCAGGCTATCGGTGACCGTACCAACCTGTTGGGCGAGGTGCGGGGCGACCTCGTTACTTTGACCACTCAAGCCAATGCCGATTTGCGTGCGTTAGCCAACTTCGAAGTGACGGATGAGAATAGGTATAATAGTCCGCGTGATTATTATGCAGTGATTAACAACTGTAATTATTATCTTGCATACGCCGATACGGCTGCATACGACAATCGTGGCAACCAGATTTTTGCGAAGGAAATGGCTCAGGTAAGGTCCATCCGCGCATGGGCTTATCTGCAATTGGCATTGAACTATGGCAAGGTGCCTTTCTACACCGAACCGTTGCTGACGGAGCAGGATGCCGATGATGTCAGTCTTGACGTGAAGGATCGTAAGGACATCGAAGCCATCTGTGATTATTTCATCAACGACCTGAAGCCATACAGCAACACGCCGTGGCCCGCTTTGCATACGGTAGGTAGTGTTTTTATGGCCAACTGTTACTTCCCGGTAGACATGGTGTTGGGCGATTTGTACCTTTGGAAAGCTTCTTGCCAAGGGACGGACGCCGGACGTGCATATTACCGTGAGGCTGCCAAGTGTTATTTCCGTTGGATTATGGACACACGTAACGTCGGGGACGGGATGCAGAAGCCTATTTACTATTTTTCCAACTTGTATTCGTCTTATTGGCAAGAGTATTCTTCAAGCACGGGAACTTCTTATGGGTGGTCTTATTCAATCCCGGGGCAGAGTCCTTCTATATATGGGACGGAAACTTTCACCATCATTCCGATGGACTCGGCTGCCAGCCAGGGATATTATAGCGAAGTACAGACTTTGTACAATTCTTCGACCAATGATAACGGTGCTTACATTACTTCGACGAATTACAGTATCACACCTTCTTTGCACATGCAGGAAATCAGCAGGGCACAGTCTTATTCTTTCTTGGACAAGAATAACCGCCCGATAGACGCTATTCCGGAGCTGATAGAAGAGAATCGGTTGTTAGAAGGGGATTTGCGATTGGCTGCCCAATGGCGGTCGAGAACTTTCAACACTACGACGGGAGGAACTGCGGATAAGTTTACGATGCAGAATATCTTCAAAGTGAACCAACGTAACATCGGGATTTATCGTGAAAGCGATGTCTGGTTGCGTTTGGCCGAAGCTCTTAACAATGGCGGCGCATGGCATACGCCATTTTAGCTACGGGAATCAGCAAGGAAGTGGTAGACGACAGCGTGTCCGTATATTGCAACGATGCCGATATGGCATTCCTCAACGAATTGAATACGACCAACAATTATTTCAATACATTCAAGACGCGTAACGGCCGTCTCGGTGAGGAAGGAGGTAGTGCTACCGATTCCTATAATACGGTAGGTGTACATTCACGCGGTTGCGGTTATGCCGAGTTGGATCCGGATTATGCGTATCCGATGGTGGATTCCTTGGATAAGGATGGTAACCGTATCAACGGTTATACGGGACAGAGCCGTAAAGATTGGGCCTATCTGAATCTGGCTGCAGAGCAAGCCCGTGTGGACAGCATGATTATCAATGAGAATGCATTGGAAACCTGTTTCGAGGGCAAGCGTTTCTATGATTTGATCCGTTTTGCCAAACGTTACCATAATAATGCATGGGTGGCCGACCCGGTCAGCAAGCGTGAAGGTAAGGAGAATCGCGACGGGGCACTTTACAATAAGTTGATGTTGGAGAACAACTGGTTCCTGAATTGGAAAGGCCAGATAGGAATGTAATTGTTTTTGTTTGTTGTTTAATATAAAGGCGGGGAGTGCGTTTGTGCATTCCCCGCCTTTATTTATGGATTTTATAGTATATTGTAATACAAGAGAATAGAAATGGCTGTTTTTCTGCGGAAAGCCAGAAATCGTTCGCCTGAGATTGATTTTTCATTCTGCGGCGAACTATTTTCCGGGACGAGGAGTTCGATGTCGAGACAGTTTTTTATTGAAATTCTTCCTATTCTGAAAAAGAAATCGTATTTTTGCCAAAATTTTAAAGTAACGCGAAAGTAAAATACGATATATGGCAAACCGATTCGCAGAACGTACGCAACTGAACCTCTCCGATGTGAACAAAGAGGTGTTGAAGATGTGGGATGACGCAGATGTCTTCCATAAGAGTATGACAGAACGTGAAGGCTGTCCTTCGTTTATCTTCTTCGAAGGTCCTCCTTCAGCCAACGGGCATCCGGGTATCCACCATGTCCTGGCACGTTCTATCAAGGATACGTTCTGTCGTTTCAAGACCATGAAAGGTTTCTTAGTGAAGCGCAAGGCCGGCTGGGATACCCACGGGCTTCCCGTGGAATTGGGCGTGGAAAAAGAATTGGGCATCACGAAGGAGGATATAGGCAAGACGATTTCCATCGAGGAATATAACCGTAAGTGCCGCACGAATGTGATGAAATATACGGAGGAATGGACCGACTTGAGCCATAAGATGGGCTATTGGGTGGACATGGAGCATCCGTATATCACTTACGACAATAAATATATCGAGACGCTCTGGTGGCTGTTGCAACAGCTCTACCGGAAAGGCTTGTTATATAAGGGATATACGATACAGCCTTATTCGCCCGCAGCCGGTACGGGGCTGAGTTCGCATGAGTTGAACCAGCCCGGTTGTTACCGTGACGTGAAAGACACGACGGTGACGGCACAGTTCCGGATGCTCGATCCGCGCCCTGAAATGACGGGCTGGGGTACGCCTTATTTCTTGGCATGGACCACTACGCCTTGGACGCTTTCGTCCAACACGGCATTGTGCGTAGGGCCGAAAATAGAGTATGTATGCGTGCGTACTTATAATATGTACAGCGGTGAACCCGTAACAGTGGTGCTGGCCAAGGCGCGTTTGGGGGCTTATCTGAACCCGGAGGGCGAGAATATGCCGTTGGACGGTTACAAGCCGGGGGACAAAGTGATACCTTATCAGATTGTGGGTGAATACCTCGGGCCGGATTTGGTCGGTATGACCTACGAACAGTTGTTTCCTTGGGTAAATCCCGGGGAAGGGGCTTTCCGCGTCATCCCCGGAGATTACGTGACGACGGAAGACGGTACGGGTATCGTGCATATCGCTCCGACTTTCGGTGCGGACGACGCGCAGGTGGCCAAGGCGGCCGGCGTTCCTCCCATGCAGTTGGTCAACCGCAAGGGCGAGTTCCGTCCGATGGTGGATTTGACCGGTAAGTTTTATTTGTTGGACGAGTTGGACGAGGACTTCGTGAAGCGTTGTGTCCGTGTGGACGAATACAGGAAGTGGGAAGGCCAGTTCGTGAAAAATGCCTACGACCCGAAGAAGACCGACAAGGACGAAACCCTCGACGTGGCGCTCTGCATGGAACTGAAGCAGCGCGGAATGGCATTCAAGATAGAGAAACACGTGCACAACTATCCGCATTGTTGGCGGACGGACAAGCCGATTCTGTATTATCCGCTCGACAGTTGGTTCATCCGCAGTACGGCTGCCAAGGAACGGATGATAGAACTGAACCGTACCATCAACTGGAAGCCGGCATCCACCGGGACCGGACGTTTCGGTAAATGGTTGGAGAACCTGAATGACTGGAACTTGAGCCGTAGCCGTTATTGGGGTACGCCGTTGCCGATCTGGCGGTCGGAAGACGGTGAGGAAATCTGTATCGGTTCGGTGGAGGAACTGTATGCCGAAATCGAGAAAGCGGTAGCGGCCGGACTGATGGCTTCCAATCCGTTGAAAGACCGTGGTTTCGTTCCGGGCGATTACAGTCAGGACAATTATGACAAAATAGATTTGCACCGTCCGTTTGTGGATGAGGTCGTTTTGATTAGTCCCACGGGTAAGCCGATGAAGCGGGAGACCGACCTTATCGACGTGTGGTTCGACTCCGGTGCCATGCCTTACGCCCAGATTCATTATCCGTTCGAGCATAAGGCAGAGTTGGATAACCGTACGGTTTATCCTGCCGATTTCATTGCAGAAGGTGTGGACCAGACCCGCGGTTGGTTCTTTACGCTGCATGCCATCTCCACGATGGTATTCGACAGTGTGGCTTATAAGGCTGTAATATCCAACGGACTTGTACTCGACAAGAACGGGAACAAGATGTCCAAGCGTTTGGGCAATGCGGTGGATCCGTTCGGTGCGATAGAGCAATACGGTTCGGATGCCGTACGTTGGTATATGATTACCAATTCTTCACCGTGGGATAACCTGAAATTCGACGAGGCCGGCGTACAGGAAGTCAGCCGTACGTTCTTCGGCAAGTTGTTCCAGACTTATTCTTTCCTGACGATGTATGCTAATGTGGACGGTTGGTATTATGCCGAAACCGATGTGCCCATGAGCGAACGTCCGGAAATAGACCGTTGGATCTTGTCCGAGTTGAATACATTGGTGAAGAACGTGGATGCTTGTTACGAGGATTATGAACCGACGAAGGCCGGACGCCTGATTCAGGATTTCGTGATAGATAACGTGAGTAACTGGTTCGTCCGCCTGAGCCGTAAGCGTTTTTGGGGCAGTGCGATGAGTATGGACAAGCTTTCGGCTTATCAGACGTTATACACTTGCCTGGAGACGGTAGCCAGACTGATGGCACCCATCGCTCCGTATTATGCCGACCGTTTGTATCATGACCTGACGGCTGCAACCGGTCGTGCGGAAGCAGAGAGCGTGCATTTGGCCACATTCCCGGTTTGCGATGAAACGAAGGTGGACAAAGCGTTAGAGTATCGTATGGAACTGGCGCAGCAGATTACGTCCATGGTCTTGTCCTTGCGCAAGAAAGAACGGATTATCGTGCGTCAGCCCTTGCAGTGCATTTCCATACCGTCGGGTGACGCCGAACGCCGTGAAAGCATAGAAGCCGTGAAACAGTTGATTCTGGACGAAGTGAACGTCAAGGAATTGCAGTTTGTGGAAGGCGATGGCATGCTGGTGAAGAAAGTGAAGTGCAACTTCCGTACGATGGGCAAGAAGTTCGGTAAACTGATGAAGAACGTGGCCGCTGCGGTGGAGAGCCTGACACAGGAACAGATAACTGAGTTGGAACGCGAAGGCACGCTCGGCGTGGCCTTGGAGAGCGGCGAGGCGGTAACCATCGAGGTGGCCGACGTGGAGATTTTCAGTGAGGACATTCCCGGCTGGACGGTGGCCAATGAAGGCAGCCTGACGGTGGCGCTCGATATTACCGTGACGGATGCGCTTCGCGTGGAGGGTACGGCCCGTGAATTGGTGAAGCGTATACAGAACTTGCGTAAGGAAAAGGATTTCGAGATTACCGACCGCATTGCCGTGACGCTTTCCCATGCGGAACAAACGGACAAGGCCGTGGCGGAATACGGAGACTACATCTGTGGCCAGGTCCTGGCCAATTCGCTTACGGTGGCAGACAAGGTGGACGGTGGCGTGGCCATAGACTTAGACGATTACACCGTGGAGATAAAGGTAGATAAAGAGTAAGTGAGCATTATTAACCCTAAAATAAGAAGTATTATGACAGAGAAAACACGTTATAGTGATGAGGAATTAGCCGAGTTCAAGGAGTTGATCCTGAAGAAACTGGCAGTGGCACGTGAGGAATATGAATCCATTATGGGCACATTGATGAACACGGACAACAACGGGGTGGACGATACGTCGCCTACCTATAAGGCTTTGGAAGAGGGAGCCAATACGCAGACCAAGGAGGAACTTTCGTTGTTGGCCTCGCGCCAACAGAAGTTCATCAAGGGGCTTGAGGCCGCCTTGGTGCGTATCGAAAACAAGACCTACGGGATTTGCCGTGAGACCGGCAAATTGATACCCAAGGAACGTTTGCGCCTGGTTCCCCATGCGACATTGAGCATAGAGGCTAAAAACATGAAAAAGTAATGAGGACAGAAGGAAGTAGCGGTCGGGGATGGCTCACCCAAGGACGTTTGGCCGGGCTGATTATCTTATTGGTGTTGGTCATAGACCAATGGATTAAGATTGCGGTCAAGACTCAGATGTATATGCATGAGAAGATTCATGTGACCGATTGGTTCTACATTCTCTTCACTGAAAACCCCGGCATGGCATTCGGGTGGGAGTTTTTCGACAAGCTTTTCTTGACGTCTTTTCGTATTATCGCCGTGGCCGTCATTGCGTATCTCCTTTACAGGGCGATACGCAAAGGCGTGCCGACGGGTTTTGTAGTCTGTTTGTCATTGGTCTTGGCCGGTGCTGCCGGGAACATCATAGATTGCGTGTTCTACGGATTAATCTTCAATAATCCTCCCGCACCGTTCACTGCTCATTTCGTGCCTTTCGGGACGGGGTACGAAAGTGTGTTCCACGGGCGCGTGGTGGACATGTTTTATTTTCCCATCATCGACACTTATTGGCCGGATTGGATGCCATGGGTGGGAGGGGAGCATTTCATCTTTTTCAGTCCCATATTCAATTTTGCGGATGCAGCCATCAGTTGCGGTATCATTGCCTTATTACTCTTTTATAGTAAATATTTGAATGAGTCTTATCATTCACTGGATAAAGATAAAAAGGAAGCTACGGATCATGAAAAATAAATTTCGGTTTCATCTGTGTCTCATCTGCATGTTCGTTTT
>ENA-ORSO01002028-ORSO01002028.1-human-gut-metagenome-genome-assembly--contig:-NODE-2028-length-10462-cov-2.087537_pt1 | contig 10462 bp, 10 predicted proteins | sample MGYA00241902_ERZ509168 | MGnify/ENA primary metagenome ERZ509168 (study PRJEB26280, sample SAMEA2338806) | human gut metagenome | biome: human gut; feature: human-associated habitat; material: faeces... | reverse complement strand
TAATCGTAATTTTCTTGTTTTCTTTCACTTTTTCTTACTCGCAGTCGATTGACGCTATTAAAAAGAAAAATGAAAAGACAGAGAAGGAAATTGCGTATTTGAATAAGTTACTGGAAAATGCCCGTAAAGATAAATCTTCCACTCTACAGAAAGTATCGATCATCAACCAGAAAATCGGTAAGGGAAAAGAAATGATTCAATCTCTCACGAACGAAGTGAATTACCTTGATGGTCAGATTAAAAAGAATGAGTCTGTTAAATCCGGTTTGGAATCCGATAAACAACGAATGCTGGAATTTTATTCTAAGATGGTGTACGAGACGTGGAAAAAGAGAAATGAATCGGATAAATTGATCTACATATTTTCTTCTTCGAGTTTTGCTCAGGCTTATGCCCGGTATAAATATTTTGAACAGGTTCAGGACTATTCCAAGCGGCAGATTCAGTTAATTGAGCAGACAAACGATTCATTGACTGCTATTAATAGAGAATTGAGTAAATTGATAATTCTGAAAAGTGAAACACAGTCTAAAATTACTTTTCAAAATAATCAGTTGATCAGGGAACAAAATGAGGCGAACACGTATATAGCGGATTTGAAGAAAAAGGAAAAAGAACTTCTACGAAAGTTGAATATTGAGATTAAAAACAGAGAACGTTTTAAAAAAGAATTGGAGAAACTCATTGCTGCTCAGGCTAAAAAGTCGGGAAGTAAAAATTCTACATATAAATTAACACCAGAAGAGAAACTTATTTCCGACGATTTCGCTAAAAATAGAGGAAAGTTACCTTGGCCTGTTGAACAGGGATTTGTGTCGGAGAAATTCGGGGTGAATGTACACCCTGTTTTTAAACAGGTGAAGTTAAATAATGCAGGAATTACTATTACGACATCCCGGAATGCTGATGTTAGAGCGGTATTTAAGGGTGTAGTGACGGAAATAATGTTTATCCCGGGGGATAATAACGTTGTGATTGTGCGGCATGGAAATTATTTGACGGTATATTCGAACTTGGTGGAGATATTTATTAAGAAGGGGGATACCGTCAATGTGAAACAAAAAATTGGCAAGCTGGCTGTGAGTAGTGGTAATAACAGTACGTTAAATTTTCAAGTTTGGAGAGATAAAGACAATTTAGATCCACAATTATGGTTAACGCCTTGGTAGAGTAGGAGTATGTTTGAAAGATTAATAATATACTTTATAGGTGGTTGGTATTTAAAAATATTTTACTTACATTCGCTAGATGGTAGATAGTGAGAATACTGTTTTTTATAGCTGCGGAATATGAGTAAAATGGTGAGTAAAAAAGGCTTGGTTATGATTGCGATGATCGTTATTAATTATTTGAAAAAGCGATGGACAAATTAGAGTTTTCGATTGCCTCTGAAATTGGTAATATCGTTAAAGTTGAAAACTTTATCGATTATTTCTCGGATGTTTATAATGTCGAACCGGATGTGTTCGGCAAGATAAGTTTGTGTGTTATTGAAGCTGTTAATAATGCAATTCTTTATGGAAATAAACTGGATTCTTCAAAGCATGTTAAATTTTCAGTTTACGAGGAAGAAAAGCGTTTATTCGTGGCCGTGAAAGACGAGGGAGAAGGTTTTGATTATTCTTATATTCCGGACCCTACTTTACCGGATAATATAGAAAAAGATGCAGGACGTGGTCTTTATTTGATGAAAACGCTTTCTGATGATTTGATTTTTGAAGATGGTGGATCAAAGGTGACCATGGTTTTCAATTTATAATATATAGATGAGCGAACTTCTTTTTTTTAGTGAGGAATGTGATATTCCTTCTTTTTTTAATGAAGAGAGAGTGAAACAATGGCTACAAGCTGTTGCTGATGATTATTCGTTTCAATTAGGAACGATCTCTTTTATTTTTTGTAATGATGATTATATCCTGGATGTAAACAGGAAATATTTGAATCATGATTATTACACCGACGTTATTACTTTTGACTACTCCGAGAGAAAAATATTGTCAGGTGATGTTTTTATCAGTCTTGATACAGTTCAATCCAATGCTTTAGAATTCAATACAACTTATGAAGATGAATTACATAGGGTTGTCGTACACTCTGTACTTCATTTAATAGGTTTTAAAGATAAATCAGATGCTGACGCGAAAGAGATGCGTCAAAATGAAAATCATTGCTTAGAATTGCTTAAAACGATATAATTATGTCACAATTACTGCCCGTATATGATGTTATTGTAGTAGGGGCCGGACACGCTGGTTGTGAGGCAGCTTGTGCTGCAGCTAATTTAGGATCGAAGACGCTACTTATTACATTGGATATGAATAAGATAGCGCAAATGTCTTGTAATCCGGCTATGGGTGGTATTGCTAAAGGTCAGATTGTTAGAGAGATAGATGCTTTGGGTGGTGGATCTGGTATTGTAACAGATAAAAGTACAATCCAATTCCGTATGCTGAACCTATCTAAAGGGCCCGCTATGTGGAGTCCGAGGGCTCAATGTGATCGAATGATTTTTTCTGCCGAATGGAGAGATAGGGTGGAACATACCGATAATCTGGATTTGTGGCAGGATGATGTGATCGAACTTCTTTTGGATAAAGATCGAGTTACCGGGGTCAAAACTAAATTAGGGATTTCTTTTAGCTCCCCTCGTGTGATTTTGACTAATGGAACCTTTTTAAACGGTCTGATGCATATCGGACGAGTTAGCTTTCCCGGTGGTCGAATTTCAGAACCGGCTACTTATGGTTTATCCGATCAGTTGAAAGAATATGGTTTTGCTGTCGGGCGGATGAAAACGGGTACTCCGGTTCGTATAGATGGTCGAAGTATTGATTTTTCTAAATTAACTCGTCAGGATGGAGATAATGATTTCCATAAATTCTCTTTTCTGAGTTTCGCGTATACGAATTCACTTGAGAAGAGACCTTGCTATATCGCCTACACGAATAAAGTCGTACATGATATTTTACGGGAAGGATTTGATGATAGTCCTTTATTTAATGGTACGATAAAAAGTATAGGTCCTCGTTATTGTCCGAGTATAGAAACTAAATTAGATACTTTTTCAGATCGAGATAGTCATCATTTGTTTTTGGAACCGGAAGGGGAGAAGACAACCGAATATTATTTGAATGGATTTTCTTCTTCTTTACCTTGGGATATTCAATTGCGTGCATTGAGAAATGTGGAGGGTTTTGAGAATGTAAAAATTTTCAGACCAGGTTATGCTATTGAGTATGATTTTTTCCAACCTACTCAATTGTATCCGACTTTAGAAACAAAATTAATCAAGGGACTTTATTTTGCCGGACAAATAAACGGGACTACAGGATACGAGGAGGCAGCGGCTCAAGGATTGATGGCCGGAATAAATGCCCATCTTTCACTTCATGAAAATAGAGATTTCGTACTGAATCGAGATCAGGCTTATATTGGAGTACTGATTGATGATTTAGTTACAAAAGGGGTAGATGAACCTTACCGTATGTTTACTTCTCGTGCGGAGTATAGAATTTTATTGAGGCAGGATGATGCGGATGCCCGGTTGACTCCTTTAGGATATTCTCTAGGTCTTGTGAAAGAAGATCGTTTTGCCGTGTTTGAAGATAAAATTTTGAAACGTGATCGGTTGATGGATTTTGTTACTAATTTTAGTATTTCACCCGAAGAAATTAATCCGACTTTAGAAAGTTTAAAATCTTCGCCTATCCGCCAAAAAATAAAATTGATTGATATTATTTCGAGACCACAGGTAACCATTCCTAAAATTGTAGATTCAATTCCTTCTTTAAAAGAATTTATTTTTGATAATAATTTGCGGGAAGAAATCATAGAGGCTGCCGAAGTTTTAATTAAATATTCGGGATATATCGAGAGAGAAAAATTAATAGCTGATAAATTGAATCGGTTAGAAAATTTAGTTATTGCGAATAAATTTAATTATATGGAGATAACTTCTCTCTCTTATGAAGCTCGTCAAAAATTGACAAAGATTAATCCGAAAACCATTGGACAGGCATCACGTATTACAGGAGTATCACCTTCTGACATCAATGTTTTATTGATTTTATTGGGAAGATAAAAGAAATGTTTCACGTGGAACATTGAAAATAGTGCGAAGGGCACTATTGAATAAATCTGGGTAAAAAGGTATATTTGTAGGGTAAAAATTACAAACAAAAACCGAGGTATAAAATGGAAATTATTGAAGGAAATTTAATTGATATAGAAAACAGGGAATTTTATCCTTGCGCTATATCTATATCTGAAGGAAAGATCATAAATATAGAAAGGAATTCTAATTCGTATGATCAATATATTTCGCCGGGATTTATAGATGCGCATGTCCATGTGGAAAGTTCCATGTTAATGCCTGTCGAGTTTTCTAAATTAGTAATTCCGAATGGAACAGTGGGAGTGGTTGCCGATCCGCATGAAATTGCCAATGTTTTAGGGGTAGAAGGGGTGGAATTGATGGTAAATAATGGAAAAAAGGCACCTTTAAAATTCTTTTGGGGTATTCCTTCATGTGTTCCCGCAACTTCATTCGATAAACCGGGGTCCATTTTATCCATAGAAGACACTGATAAATTAGCAAAAACTGGAAAATTTACAATGCTTTCTGAGGTCATGAACGTTCCTGGCGTTATAAATAATGATCCGGATGTCATTGGAAAAATAGAAATAGCTAAGAAATACCGATTAAAAATAGATGGTCATGCACCGGAACTTGTGGGTGATCCATTGAGTTTATATATTGCTCATGGTATAGAAACCGATCATGAATCTTCGACCATAGAAGAGGCAGAAGAAAAAATTTCGAAAGGAATGCATATAATGATCAGGGAGGGAAGTGCTGCTAAAAACTATAATGAATTAAAATCATTGATTGCTACACGTACGGATAGCGTTATGTTTTGTACGGATGATTCACATGCTGACGACTTATTAAATGAAGGTCATATTAATAAAATTGTCAAAAAAGCATTGGCTGATGGCTTTGGTATTTTTGATATTTTGCAGATTGCTTGTCTTAATCCGGTACGTTTTTATAATCTGAATATAGGAACTTTGCATATCGGAGATAATGCGGATTTCATTATTTTGGATGATATAGAATCTTTGAATATACGTTCCACTTATATTCGTGGGGAGGTAGTCTATGGTGAAAACAGTTCTAAAAATAATTCGGTTTGTGATGTACCTTTATTAAATAAGTTTCATCATGATGAAATAAGTTTATCTGATCTTCATACTAATGTTTTTGGAGATGTTACCTGTATTCAAGTAAAATCTGATAGTCTTTTGACAGATCGTAAAATCCTTCATTTCGATGAAAAGATAGAAAATTTTCAATCGGATTTAGATAAAGATGTTTTGAAAATAGTTTATTTAAATCGTTACTTTAATTCTAAACCGCAGGTCGGTTTTATTTCGGGCATCGGTTTAAAGCGGGGGGCTTTTGCTTCTTCTATATCACATGATTCGCATAATATTATTGCGGTGGGTTGTACCGATCAAGATTTAATGCTTGCAATAAATGAATTGATAAAAGAAAAAGGTGGGTTAGTCGTGAATGAGGAGGGCAAATTACACTCTTTACCCCTTCCTATCGGTGGTATTATAAGTGATAGAAGTGGGGAAGAAATGGCAGATCGCTACATGAAATTGAATGAAATACTTTCAAAAATGGGAACACCTTTAAAATCTCCTTTCATGACACTTTCATTTATGGCATTAATTGTAATACCTACTTTAAAAATAGGAGAAAAAGGAATCTTTGATTTTGAGAAGTTTGATTTTGTGAAATAGTATATGGCAGAAGATGAATTTGGATTGAAAGAGAAAGTCAGTAAATTACCTACGACTCCGGGAGTGTATCAATTTTTTGATGCAAATGGAGTAATTATATATATAGGTAAAGCTAAGAATCTGAAAAACAGAGTTTCATCTTATTTTGTGAAGACAAATCAGACCTCTAAAACAATGGTTTTGGTCCGTAAAATACGGGATTTGAAGTACATTGTGGTTAATACAGAGGAAGATGCGCTATTACTAGAGAATAATTTGATCAAAAAATATAAACCCCGCTATAATATTCTGTTGAAGGATGATAAAACATACCCTTGGATTTGTATTACAAAAGAGGCTTTTCCACGAGTTTTTACCACTCGGAAATTTATCCGGAACGGTTCAGAGTATTTTGGACCTTATACTTCGGTTAAATATGCTAACACCTTGATTTCCTTGATAAAATCACTATATAAATTGAGAAGTTGTAATTTATCTCTCAATAGATCAACTGTTTATAGTGGAAAGTATAAAGTATGTCTGGAATATCATATCGGAAATTGTATGGGACCTTGTGTCGGATACGTGCAGGAAGAGGAATACATGGAATATATTGCACAAATCCGGAATATTTTGAAAGGAAATATTTCTTCCGTGATCGATTTTATGGCTCGAAAGATGAAGGAATATACTATTTCCCTTCAATTTGAAAAGGCTCAAGAAATGAAAGAGGCCATAGAAGCATTGAAAACTCATCAAACAAAATCCACGATAGTAAGTACATAGATAAACGATATAGATGTATTTTCTTACTTGGAAGATGAAAAATATGCCTATGTGAATTACTTGAGAATAGTTCATGGAGCTGTGAATCAAGTGCATACTATTGAACTAGAGAAAAAGTTGGATGAATTAAAGGAGTCTTTGCTTTCTTTTGCCATTTTTGAGATTCGCCAGTTGGTAAATAGTCGCTCTAGGGAGGTTCTAGTACCTTTCTATCCGGATGTATTGATGGAAGGAATGAACTATGCTATCCCGCAAAGAGGGGAGAAAAAACAACTATTGGAGTTATCTGAACGGAACGTGAAATTCTTTAAAATGGATCGGGAGCGGCAGCGGGGATTACGGTGGCAGGATAGTAAATTAGATCTATTAAATACGATAAAAAATGATCTGAAATTACCTCGATTACCTCACCGGATGGAATGTTTCGATAACTCTAATATACAAGGAACCAATCCTGTAGCCTCTTGTGTCGTTTTTATTGACGGTAAACCGGCAAAGCGGGAATACAGACGTTTCCACGTGAAAACTGTTATCGGGGCAAATGATTTTGCCTCTATGGAAGAGATATTGTACCGTCGCTATCATCGGGTGCTTGAAGAGGGCGGAGAACTGCCTGATTTGATTGTAGTGGATGGTGGAAAAGGACAATTAAGTTCAGCCGTGGCCACATTGCGTAAATTGGATTTGTTGGAAAGAGTGCCTATTATCGGTTTGGCCAAGCAAATGGAAGAAATATATTATCCCGGAGATAAAGATCCTTATTTGTTAGCGAAAACTTCCGTGGCTTTAAAGACCTTGATGCACATCCGGGACGAGGCTCACCGTTTTGGTATCACTTTTCATCGTAAATTACGAGAGAAAAAACAGACAATCAGTGTATTAAGTGAAATTAAAGGTATAGGTGAGAAAACAGAAGTATCTTTATTACAATATTTTAAATCTGTAAATGCTATAAAAGAGGCATCTCGTGAAGAGTTAGCAAAAGCCATAGGTCCGGCTAAAGGAAATATCGTGTATGATTATTTTCATTCTGCTGTTTCTTAATAATTTTATATCTTTGTGTGTATTTCAGTGTAATGGATGAAACTAATATTCTGCTAGAAAGATTAAAGGCTAATGATGAAGCGGCTTATCAAGAGTTGTTTGAGACTTATTTCAAACAGTTACATCATTTTGCCGAGTGAATGGTGTTTGATTCTGAGGTTGTCAGTAAATACAGTTGCTTTTTCCCAAACAGCTAAAATCTCAGTTAATTTCACGGAAACTCCACTTTCAGAAGTTTTTGCAGAATTGGGAAAACAGGTTAAAATGGTTTTCTTGTACGACCATAAATTGGTTGAATCTAAAGAAAAAGTTTTTTTAAAGACAGACAATCAGAAATTAGAAAAGGTATTAAAAGAATGGATAATAATCTTGAGGCCGGATCGGTAGCTAAGGATTTTGAAATGCGTGATCGTGATGGTAATTTGGTGAAGCTTTCAGATTTTAAGGGAAAACTTGTTTATATGGATATTTGGGCAACATGGTGTGGGCCGTGTGTGGAAGAAATTCCTAATATGGAAAAATTATATCAACACTATAAAGATGATCCGCAGATTCTATTAGTGAGCGTATCAGTGGATAGTAAAAAGAACCTTTGGGAGAAAAAATTAGATGAAGACAAACCTCAATGGCCGCAATATATAGTTGATGGAGCTTTAAAGGATAAATTGTACAATGAATACATAATAACCGGAATACCTCGTTTTATGATGTTTGATAGTGAGGGTAGAATTATCACAATCAATGCGATGAGACCTTCTAACGGTAAACTGATTCCGTTTATAGAAGAACAGTTGTCCAAACCGAAAGAGATAAAAGGTCCCGATGGTATGAAAATGATTAAACTGAAGTAATCTAAGATTAATATAAACTATTACCCCTTAAGAGTGTATAAACTTTTAAGGGGTTTATTCATTCATAATATCTGTTTGTCTATCGATAGAGGCTTGGTGGATGGCTTTGAACACGCGCTCCACGAGTTCTTCACTCAAATTATTCTTGCGGGCCTCTTCAAGAACACGGGTTAGAATTTTTTCCCAGCGATCCGGTTGGAGAATGGTAATATTGTTTTGTTTTTTATACGTCCCGATCTCTTCAATAATTTTCATCCGGTTGGTAAGGACTTCCATGATCGTGTTATCCAGTGTATCTATTTTTTCCCGGAGTTCTTCGATGATTAAGGTACTATTTGAGTTGTTAGGATGTTCTTCTCGGATAATCAAATGGGTTAAAATTTGATTTAATTGATCGGGGGTAATTTGTTGAAAAGCATCACTTAATGCGCAATCCGGATTTACGTGAGACTCGATGATTAATCCGTCGAATCCCAGGTCCATCGCTTTTTGGGATATTTCCTGAATATATTCCCGATGGCCGCTGATGTGGCTGGGATCACAGAAAAGCGGTAAGTTCTTAATGCGTCGCTTTAACTCAATTGGTATTTGCCATTGAGGCATATTACGATAGCGAGTACTATTGTAGGATGAAAAACCGCGATGAATAGCGCCTAATTTTGTAATACCGCATAAATAGAGACGTTCAAAAGCACCAATCCATAGTTCTATGTCCGGATTTACCGGATTCTTGACGAGAACCGGAATATCAACTCCTTTTAATGATTCCGCAATTTCCTGAACAGCAAACGGGTTTGCCGTAGAACGGGCACCAATCCACACCATATCCATCCCGTATTTCAGTGCAGCCTCCACGTGATGGGCATTGGCGACTTCCGTGGAAATTTTCATCATGAGGACAGCGCCGAGACCAAAATTAGGAGCAATAAAAATGCATGTTCCCTTAGCCAGTGCCAGTTTCCCCAGTTCGTCCCGCTGGTCAGCCGTAAGGCCTGTCGTACCGACTACCATGTTGACACCATGTTCAATGACCGTTTTAGCATTATCAAATATAGCCCGCGGCGATGTAAAATCAACGACAACATCGGGCTTTACGTCATCAATCGTCTTTCCCAGATTGTCACGGACAGGCATATGCAGCGTGCCGATACCAGCAATATCACCCAGGTCTTCCCCGATATGTGTAATGCTGACACCGCCTGCCAGTTCCAGATCTTTATCTTCATACACGGCTTTTACTACCTGGCTACCCATGCGGCCATCTGCACCGTTTACGAGTACCTTCAGCATACTATCACACTCCCTAATGCAGTCCCGGTAAGGATTTGTTTACTCCCTTACCCTGCTAATATATAAAAATAATATACCTTATATTCATCTTAGTCAAGGTAAACGCCTGTATACATAACATATTATGTATACGTAAATCGTCCCCTTTATCATAGTATATCTCTATATCAGTCATTACTGCTGGCTGCAGGCCGGCTTATGCTCCCGTACCTGAGAGATCAGCTGCCGTGCTGCCGTGATACTGGCCGGGCTTGTATCGTCACCGGCAAACATGCGGGCGATTTCCCGGATATGGTCTTCTTCGCTCAGAGCCCGGACCTGGGTGACCGTACGGCCATCTTTTTCTTTCTTATAAATGAAATAATGGTGACCCGCGCTGGCGGCCGTCTGTGGCAGATGAGTAATGCAGAGCACCTGACCGCGGCTGCTGAGTTTACGTATTTCCGCGGCTACCTGCAATCCCGTCTGTCCACTGATCCCGACGTCGATTTCGTCAAAAATCATCGTCCGTCCTTCGACTGAATCGGGACCGTTAGCCTTTAGTGCCAAAGCAATGCGGGATACTTCCCCGCCGGAGGCAATTTTAGCCAGAGGCTGCATGGATTCCCCTTTATTAGCAGAAAAATACAGCTCAATAGCTGCTGCCCCTTCTGGCGTAATATCCTTCATGGGTTCCATGTGAAAAGCAATACGGCTGTTGA
>ENA-ORSO01002025-ORSO01002025.1-human-gut-metagenome-genome-assembly--contig:-NODE-2025-length-10478-cov-3.681953_pt1 | contig 10478 bp, 5 predicted proteins | sample MGYA00241902_ERZ509168 | MGnify/ENA primary metagenome ERZ509168 (study PRJEB26280, sample SAMEA2338806) | human gut metagenome | biome: human gut; feature: human-associated habitat; material: faeces... | reverse complement strand
TTATGAGGTACGTTTCAAGAGGTAAGGAACTCGAAAAAACGATTGGCTGAGAACGGAAAATCAATCTCCTGAGATTGATAAATCGTTTGGCGCAGAATGATCTTTCATTCTGCACCAAACGATTTGTACTTTATAAGGCGTTGATAAACAGCTAAAAACGAGTCATGAACTCGATGACGAATTTGTCCTGCTCGGAAACCTTGGGGGTGGCATCCTCGTTGTAGAAATATTTCTCATAATTGATACGGATGTCCGAAATGAACGGTTTGGCGATGCTCAGGGTGATGCCGCCGGTGATACGTTTGCGTTCGGCATCGGTCAGTGTGAGGTGTCCGTTCTCGTTGGCCGTACCGTCGCTATGGTCGCCCATGTAATCGAAGCGTCCGAGGAATGAGATTTTGCTGAATACTTTTTTCAGTGGCAGGTCATAGCAAATGAACCCGTCGAAGGCGTTCACGTCCTGAAAGGCATCTTTGGTGTAGTGTTTATACAAGTATTCCGCTTCTATCATCCATCTTCCGGCCTGGTAAGTAATGCCGCCGTCGTACATGTTGACCGAAATGTGTTCCGGTCTGATTTTCTGTGCGCTCAGCGTGACGGAAAAGCCTTTGGGCAGTTGCCATTGTGCCTTGGCGGAATAGTTGATGTTGTTGGTCCAGAAATCTTTCTGGTCGGTCAGGCCCGAACCGTTGAACATTCCCGCTTGCAGGGTGAGGGGCAGCGGACCTCCTATCTTGTAGCCCAGCGTGGCTCCCACATCGCGCACGTTACCCACTTGCTTGGCTATGAATGAACGGTTGGCAAAGTATTGCTGGTGGGGTGAACGGTGGGCATCGATGGTGAACGGGACGCGCATCTGTCCGATGGTGAAATCGAAGCCTTTCAGCGGGCTAAGCCGGGTGTAGGCATCCAGCATTTTGATTTTGCCTTCGTCAGACAAGTCGATTTCGGCTTTATAGGCCACTACAGGTGCGACTTTTCCTTCGATGCTGACTCGGGCGGTGCGCACTTGAAAGCGTCCGGCCTTTTCTTCCGGTTGGTACTCGTATTTGCCACGTAGCGTACCGTGGACGACCGGTCGGTAATCCGTTTTGGCTTTTCCTTCTTTCCCCTCGTCGGCTACGGCAGGGAGAGCAAGCAGTATGCTCAAGGCTAAAATAGATATTTGTTTCATGATGTGCTGATTTGGCGACAAAGGTAGGTATTCGATATGAACTCAAGATGTCATACGTGTTACGATAGTGTTACAATATTTAATGCTTTATTTCCTTTGCGATGCCGAATATACATGTTGCTTGGCTTCGTTCACTTCACGGATAAGTTGTTCCTGAGAGGGTAAATAGAGCTGATATTGGCTGGCGAGTATGGTTTGGTTGTTTTCAGGTAGGGCCAACCGGACAGCGGTGTCGTTTTTGCTGGTACATAACAATATGCCGATAGTTGGATTCTCGTCCGGTGTCTTTTCATAGCGGTCGTAGTAGTTGACGTACATCTGTAGTTGCCCGAGGTCTTGGTGGGTGAGCTTGCCGGTTTTCAGTTCGACGATTACGAAACAGCGTAATAACCTGTTATAGAAAATGAGGTCTGCAAAATATTCGTCATCTTCCACTAAGATACGTTTCTGTCTTGCTACAAAAGAGAATCCCTTGCCCAATTCCAACAGAAAGTCTGCTATATGGGTTATGATGGCTTTCTCAAGGTCTTTTTCGTAATATGCAGGTTGGCGTTCCAATCCAAGGAACTCCAGGACCATCGGGTCTTTGATGATTTCCATGGGAGATTCCGGAATGCGTTCCTTACGTGCTACTGCCAACACGGCTTCCTTGTCGTTGCTCAATAGCAAACGTTCGTAGAGCATGGAATTGATTTGGCGTTCCAGTTCGCGGCCGGTCCAACTGTTGTTTATGGCTTCGAGTTCGTAATATTCCCGTTTATCTGCATCTGCAATGGCTATTAGCATCTTATATTGCGACCAGTTTAATTGCGTCCGCACTGTGGACGCAATCGGATAAAGTCTGTAAAATTGTCTGCTACGTTCCAGTTGCCGCACCGAAAACCCACTGCCATATTCCGGTTCGAGGCGTTTGGCCAGATTCCTGATGAGGTAGGTTCCATAATCGGCACGTTCTTTTCCGTGCTGTTCTTCTTCGAAGATACGTTTACCGATGTTCCAATACATTCTGACTCTGCAAAAGTCCACACTGCGCACGGCATTAGATCGGGCTTGGTCGATGATGGAGCGTATTTCGCTGACAAATCCGTCTGGTGTGTCGGCCGGTTGGCTTGGGTTCCTTAGTTCTTTGTAGTCCATGGCATCCTTATGTTGATGTACTTGCAAATATAGCGTTATTTTTCGTCTTCCTTTCCTGTTGTGCCATGAAAAAGGAGTTTGTACCCTGAGAAAAGTACAAACTCCAGATTTAGAAAGCCTTCTGTGTGGAAGGATGTAATGTTTACTCCGCAGTGAGTTCCAGTACGCAACTGGCGTAATCGCTGCCGAGCGGCATCTCGATACCGGTGTTCATCAGTAGGGTACCGGAGAACGTTTTGCCGTTCAGGAAACAAGGTTGTCCGCCGGTCTTGACGTTCAATTCGCGTACGCGGTAGTTTTTAGACGGGTCCAATCCCCGAAGGCAAACGCGAGGTATCACCTGGTTATTGAAATGTTCCATCTTGTAGGCGAAGAATACGGCTTTGTTTTCCGTATCGTCGGTGTACATCAGTGAAGCGATGCCTTTGTCGTCGTACGGGGATACCAGACGGTACAGATTGCCTAACTGGATGACGTCGCGTACGGACTTGTAGTCCTTGATGGCTTGTGCCGTCTGTTGGTATTCTTCTTTCGTCATCTTGCTGGGTTGCAATTCCATACCCAACCGCCCGCTCATGGCCACGTCGCAACGGAACTTGATAGGGATGATACGTCCCGTCTGGTGGTTGGGCGAGGCACTGATATGCTGTGCCATGGCGTTGGACGGATAGAAGTACGAGGTACCCCATTGCATGTAGATACGTTGGAGGGCATCCGTGTTGTCGCTCACCCAAAACTCGTCGAAGTAGGGCAGGACACCGTAACTGGCACGTCCTCCTCCTCCGCCGCAGGCCTGAATCAGCACGTCGGGATACTTGGCGCGGATGCGTTCGAGCACTTTGTTCAAGCCGCGATGGTATTCAATGTATATGTGCGACTGTTTGTCTTGGGGCAAATAGGTCGAGCCATAGTTTTTCAACTCCACATTGGCATCCCATTTGATATAGGCAATCTGCGGATGCTTGCCGAGCAAATTGTCTACGATGCCGAACATGAAATCCTGAACTTCGGGATTACATACGTCGAGCAACATTTGTGTACCGCCCCGTCCGTATTGCAAGGGCCGTCCTTTGACTTGCAAAGCCCAGTCGGGATGCTTTTCGAAGAGTTCGCTCTTGCTGTTTACGGCTTCCGGCTCTATCCAGATGCCGAATTTGATGCAGTTCCGATCAGCCGTTTGGATGAGGTTCTCAAGTCCGTTCGGCAGTTTCTTCCGGTCTACTACCCAGTCTCCCAAGGAAGAATTGTCTTGTACGCGGCGGTATTTGTCGCCGAACCATCCGTCGTCCATGACGAACAGTTCGCCGCCTAATGCGGCGATGTCTTTCATCATCTCGGCCATGGCCGGTTCGTTGACATCGAGGTACACACCTTCCCAACTGTTGAGCAACACGGGACGTACCTGGTCGCCATGGTGCAGCATGCCGGCGTGGCGTGCCCAGCGATGGAAGTTGCGGCTGGCACCGCTCAGACCCTCTCCGGAATAGGTGAGAGCCAGTTTCGGAGTAGTGAATACCTCTTTCGGAGCCAGTTTGTATTCCGAGCTTTCGCTGTCGATGCCGGCAAAGACACGGTGTACGAAATTATTGTCCGTCACCATGCGGATGGAGTAGTTTCCGCTCCAACAGAGGGCGGCTCCGATGACACGTCCTTCGTTCTCGTGCGGCTTCCCGTCGAGCGAGAACAGGACTTCGGGGTGGTCAAGATGGCCGTTACGGGCACCGTCTACGTTTTCGATCATTTTGATGCCCGGTGTGAGTGGTTCGGTGGTCACGTGCGTTTCGGAAGCCCATGAGCCATGGAGATGCGAAATCCATACGTCACCGCGCCGTATCAGAAAATGTCCGGAGTCGAAACGTTTCAGCACCACGGTTTTCTTTTCCGTGTGTGAAATCTCGCTCCACGTCTCAATCATGTCGATGTCGTTGTAAGCTTTGTAGTAGAGTCTCACTTGGAAAGGATAAACCTTGTCCTTCAGCGTGATGGCCGTGAGTTTGGCGTTGTCGAGGGTAGAGGTTTCCACCTTGTCCACAGTCAGGTCGGTAGTCCAGTTCCCGTCGGCATGTACGGCCTGCAAAGCAAAAATCTGGTGGGGCGGCTGGCCGAAAGTCGGATATGCCGTGCGGTTCAGCCCGTCCCATGCGTCGTGAATCTGGTGTATCTGGCTCTCTTCGATGCGGTCGCCGAAGTAGGCGAAGCGCAGGTCTTGCCCTTCACCGGCATGCAGAAGCAGGGACGTGTGCGGCGTGGAGACCAACACATTTCCTTCCCATGCCAGGCTATGCGCAAAAGGTAGCGCGCTGCATGTCGCAGCGGCTACCCCTATGATATAACTTCTGATTTCCATTTTTCTGTCTCAAGATTTATTCGGCTGTGATTTCCACCACGCGGCTGTAAAGCTTGTTGCCGGTGAGGAGGTTCAGTCCGACTTTCATCAGGTAATCGCCGGAGAATACACGGTCGTTACCTTCGAGCGATGAGCCTTGGTTCGGCATCAGGTTGATTTCTTTCACGCGATACTGTTTGCCGGCATCCAATCCTTCCAGACGTACGGGTAGAATCTTCTCGCCGTAGCCGGGATATACGTCGAATGCGAAGACTACGGCCTTGTTCTTGTCTTTGCTGACAAACTGGTTGGCTGCATGGCTGCGCGTACCGTCGTACGGAGATACCAGACGGTAGAGGTCGCCTTCCATGATGGCCGGACGCAAGCGTTTGTAGTTTTTCACGGCACCTTGGCAATAGGTAAGGTCGTCGCCGCTCATGTCGCTGAGCTTGATGTCGAAACCGAGCTTGCCCATCATGGCCACGTCCGTGCGGAATTTGATGCTCGCGTTCTTGTTCCATGTGGTCACGTGGGCGCTCATGGACTTGGCCGGATAGAAGAACGAGTAACCGTATTGGATGAACAGGCGTTGTATGGGGTCGGTGTTGTCGCTGGCCCAGAACTCTGTGAAGTACTGCAATGCCTCGTAGTCGATACGGCCGCTACCGCCGGAGCAAAGCATCATCGGCAGTTTGGGATATTTGGCCTTGATGCGGTCGAGCACCTTGTACAGTCCACGCACATAGTCCACATAGAGATGAGTTTGCTTGTCTTTCAGATACGGAGAGTAGATATTGGTAATCGGACTGTTGCAGTCCCACTTGAAATAAGCGATGCCCGGATATTTGGTCATCAGCCCGTCTACTACACCGAAGACGAAATCCTGTACTTCGGGGTTGCTCAGGTCGAGCACCATCTGGTTGCGGAAATAATACTCATCGCGGTTGGGCAGGTGAATCACCCAATCTTTATGCTTTTCGTAAAGTTCGCTTTTGGGGCTCACCATTTCCGGCTCTATCCAAATACCGAATTTGATGTTGCGTTTGGCTGCTTCGTCTACCAGTTTCTGGATGCCATGAGGCAGCTTGTGCTGTGTCTCGTCCCAGTCTCCCAATCCTTGGGTGTCGCTGTGGCGTTCGTATTTGTTTCCGAACCATCCGTCGTCGAGCAGGAACATATCCACACCCAATTTTACGGCATCGCCCATCAGTTCTACCAACTTGTCCTCGTTGAAGTCGAAGTAGGTGGCTTCCCAGTTGTTGAGCAGGGTCATGCGGTTTTCCTGGCCGTCCTTGAGCTGGTATTTGCGTGCCCAGTCGTGGAAGTTGCGGCTGGCCTGTCCGCGTCCGCAGTCGCTGTAAGTGAAGTAGAAGTCCGGAGTACGGAACGTTTCGCCTTTGGGCAACGAGTATTCCGAGAAATACGGGTTGATGCCGGCAATGACGCGAAGGTCTTTCTTGTTGTCCACCTCGAATGTGAAACGGAAGTTGCCCGTCCATCCCAAAGTTCCTAAAATCACTTCGCCTTCGTTCTCCGAAGATTCTTTGTCCAAGGACAAGATGAACATGGGAGGAGTGAACATGTTGGCACGTGCACCCAACTTCGTATCGATCACCTTTTTGCCGAAAGCCAGTTCTCTTTCAGTCACGTTGGCTTCGTGTGCCCAGTCACCGGAAAATTCAGTCAGGAAATACTTGCTGCTGTTCAAGTGGTGCTCATCGTGGCCTCATAAATCCAGTCTCCTGAAAACTCCGTCAGATAATAGGCCGGCCGGCTGAAGTGCAGCATGGCAGAAGCATAGCGTTCCAGTTTCAGCGGTTTCTTTTCCTGATGGCTGATTTCGGTGAAGGTTTTGATAATGTTTTCTTTGGCATAGGCCACATAATGCAACTTCACGGTGACGGGGTATTTGTCGTCCTGCAAGGTGATGACCGTTTCGTCCACTCCCGGCTGTACGTTCTTGGACGTGTGCGACACGTATTTGAGCAGCGATGACGGGTTGGCATCATTGTGGTGTACTTCGATGGCCGGTTCAAAATAGTCCTCCATGCCGTGGGTCAGATAAGCCTCGTTGCCTTTGGGCAAATGCTGCAAATCGCTTTCGTTAGCCAGGCGTTTGCCCAAATAGGATTGGTAAAGCCTGCCGTTGTCTGCGGCGCGGAGTACCAAACCGACTTGGTCCGTGTTGATTTTGATGAACTCGTCTGCTGAAACTGCTGTGGCCAGCGTGAACAGACATAAAGATAAAATAGCTTTAATTCTCATAAGCTGTAAGATTTGTTTATTGTTGAATGATGATTTACCAGTTGTCGGTACGGAAAGGTGCTACCGGAAGGTTGGTCGGTGTACGCAGGGTACACTCCGGATTGTCGGCCCATCCGTAACGGACGGCTACCGGCACTTTGACATAGTGTGAGTAGACCACCACTTCGTCGCCGTCCGTATAGGCCTCGGCGGGGTAGAACACATGGTCGGGCCCGGCAATGGTGAAGCCTTTGATGTCTTTGTTTTGTTCGAAGCGTTCGCCGATAGCAGGGATGGTGAACGAAATGCGTACCTTGCCGTTTTCTACCGTATAGTCGTCGTACACCGGTGCTTGGGCGGGTATTTTCTGTCCGTAGGTATCGGCCAGTGAGATGACGGCCAGACGGCGTGCCACTTCTTGCTTGTTCTTCGGGTGGATGTCGTGTGCTTCGCCGATGTCTATATTGGCGGCCATACCGGTGTGAGCCAGATGTTGTGCTTGGGATTGCGCCTCACGGAGGGCAGCCCAGGGTGAGTCTGCCTGTACAAGCTTGCGGTCCAGATAGTTGGCCAACTGTACGAAATAGAATGGCATGTCGGGTTGTCCGAACTGCTTGCGCCAGTCGGTGATAAGTGTCTGGAATAGGCTTTCATACTCTTCTGCACGTCCCACGTTGTTGCATCCCTGATACCAGATGACACCTTTGACGGGATACTCCAGACACGGGTGAACCATCCCGTTGAAAAGTACGGACGGGAAAGATGAGTGCTCTGGATATATCGGTGCCGGTGGCATGTCGGCCAAGGAGCATCCTACACGGTATTTCCAGCTTCCGGCCAAAGACAGGGAAGCCTGGTCGGAAAGTTTGAGATTCATGTCTTCTGCTTTTCCGGCAATGCCGCCTTCGCCGCCGTTGTCGCTGACTTTGATGGCCAAGGTGTTCCTGCCGGCTTTGACCAGACGGGCCGGTACGGTGTAATGACGCTGTACGTTATAGCCTGCGCCACTGGCGATTTGTTCTCCGTTCCAATACACAATGTCTTCATCGTCTATAGTGCCCGGGTTCAACTGTAGGTCCTTTCCGGCCCAGTCTGCGGGGACTTCGATTTGCTTGCGGAACCAAACCACGCCGTCGAAATTGGGTAATCCTTTGCCTTCCCAGTAACCCGGAAGCTCCATTTGCTGCCAGTCGTTGTCGTCCACGTTTTCCCCGACCCAACAAGCTTTACCGTTTTGGTATCCTTTGTCTATTTTGCTGATTTCGGCTTTCCACGATGCTTGTTCTTTTCCGTACTCAGCCATGATTTTGTCCCGGTCGAAACCTAATGCTTCCAACTTTCCGACTTTCTTTTGATACCCCATGACTTGTTTGAGGGATTCGGAAGAAGTCCAGGCTTCGGCCGGAGTCCCTCCCCAAGTACAGTCGATGACTCCGACGGGGACATTCAGTTTCTGGTGCAGTTCACGGGCATAAAGGTAGGCCACGGCGGAAAACTCCGGAACCGTGGACGGTGAGCATTCTTTCCACCCGCCCATGGTGGATTCCACTTGGTAAGCATCGAGGGGAGCCACGGAAGTGTGTTTCTTCACCTGAAACAGCCGGATACCGGGATAGTCGGCAGCAGCGATTTCCTGTTCGTAGTTCTTTATTTTTCCCCATCCCGCTACTGGCATCTCCATGTTGGACTGTCCCGAGCAGACCCACACTTCGCCCAGCATCACGTTGTCAAGCACGACCTCCTTGCCGTCGCTGACGGTCACGGTATAGGGGCCTCCGGCTTCGCCCGTGGCGATTTTCATCGCCCACCTGCCCTCAGCGTCGGCCTTGGCGTCGTACGTGCGACCGTCCCACGAGGCGGTGAGCAGCACCCGGCTGCGGGGCGATGCCTCGCCCCAGAAATTCACTTCCGTATTGCGTTGCAGCACCATATTGCTTCCGAGCAGAGCCGGAAGTTTCACTTCGGCTTCCGCCTGCACAGCCAGCAACAAGACCACTGCGGCTAAAAAAAATCGTTTCATAGTTTGGGATTATTTGTCGGTTTGCTCTTTTTCAATGACAATATTATCGCAGTTCCGGGTGATAAAGTTACGTTTTTCCCCGGATAAAACGGGATAATCATCGGTATATTCGATTACATTGTCCTGCGTGAACACGAACCCGTCGACACAGTAGAGGTTGACGATACGCGGGTCGAACACGCGGAAGGTGTTGCCCTCGACCCGGATGTTGCGGTGGTAGCGGCTGGTCTCGCGGTCGGGGATGCCGCTGCCCACGGCAATACATGCCGAGCCCCAACCGGGACTGCCGTAGTTGCCGTTCTCGAAGAGGTTGCGGCGGATCACCACGTCGCGCACGCCCGACTGCTCGTACCAGTAGTTGGCGTCGCCTTCGATCAGGATGGCCGCCCCGGCGATGTGGAAGTAGTTATCCTCGATGACCATGCGGTTGCGCGAGCCCAGCAGCAGTCCGCGCGCCCGGTTGCCGCGCATGCGGCAGCCCTTGATGAGCACCTCGGGATATTCGTCGTCGGCCGCCACGACATGCATGGGCTCGACCCCGTCGGGGAGCGGCTCGGTGAAGGTGACTTCGGTGTAAACCTTGTTGAGGCGCCTGACGGACTTCACCGTCCGGCGGGCATAGGTCTCCACGTTGTTGTTGTCGACCAGTTCGAGGGGCATCCCCGGCACGATGAAATCCACGCCGTACTGCCCCGAGTTGCGCCAGCGGAGCAGCAGTTTGTCGGGGCCCCCGACCTTTTCGACGGCCATGTACAGCCCGTGGATATTCGTCGCGTCGTCTTTCTGGTTCTCGAACGTGCAGTCGATCATGCGGATGTAGCCGCCGCAGTTGACGTAGTGCGTGGCGTCGGCCGTAATGCTGATCATGCGTCCCTTGCCGGGCGAGGGGACGATCACCAGCTTGCGAAGCTCGATGTCGCGGCTGCGCTGCGCGATCACACCCATGCCGCCGCAGTGGTAGAGGTTGACGTCGCGGATGGCAACGCCCCGGCAGTCGGCGAGCGTGAAACCGGGGTTGTAACGCGCAGCCGCGCCGAATACCATCACGTTGCCGACCGTGGCGGTCAGGTCTTTGCGCAGAATGCGGATGTTGCCGTTGGCGCATTTTTCGGCCGGGATCGTCCGGTTCGACAGCCAGTAGTCCGTGGCACGGAACGCCGGTTCGCGCCGCACGGCGTCGAACTCCAGCAGGTTGGAGAAGGGGTACACCGTACCCTCGGCATCGCGGAAACGCAGGCAGCCGTTGACGATGTCGCAGAGGTAATCTTCGGGGAACTCGATTTCCAGCCAACCGTCGCCCTTCGCCACAACGGTGCCCTCGGAATTGAACGTACGGGTGAAGTCGATCGTCAGGTCGCGCACCGTAATGTTCTCACAGTCTTCGAGGCTGAACGGCGAGATGAAGCCCGTGAAGAGCAGTTCGGTGCCGTTGCCGTCGATCTCGAAGTCGCGCATACCCACCAGGTCGAACGCGATGCGCTTGAGGCTCTCGTCGTTGTTGCTGATGAACTGGTACTTTTCGACCGCCCGGTCGGGGCGCATGCGGAGCTGGCCGCCGGGCAGCACGAGCCGCGAGG
>ENA-ORSO01002022-ORSO01002022.1-human-gut-metagenome-genome-assembly--contig:-NODE-2022-length-10482-cov-2.140692_pt1 | contig 10482 bp, 14 predicted proteins | sample MGYA00241902_ERZ509168 | MGnify/ENA primary metagenome ERZ509168 (study PRJEB26280, sample SAMEA2338806) | human gut metagenome | biome: human gut; feature: human-associated habitat; material: faeces... | reverse complement strand
CATGATTTCCCTGATTCAGGGAGAAGTGGTCAACCGTTATCATTGGTTGACGAGCGGGCAGTTTACGGATATCGTGGCTATCAGCCAGATGACGCCGGGACCGATTGGTATCAACTCGGCTACGTATGTAGGCTATACCAGTGTGGTCAATGCCGGTTACGGACATGGTTGGGCGGTATTGGGCAGTGTGACGGCTACTTTTGCCGTAGTGCTTCCGTCGTTTATCCTGATGTTGCTTATCAGCAAGTTCCTGATGAAGTTCAAGAACCATCCTGTGGTGGAACATGTGTTCCAGGGTTTGCGTCCGGCTGTGGTCGGGTTGTTGGCGGCGGCAGCTTTGCTGTTGCTCACACCGGAAAACTTCGGTACACCGGACAATCCGTGGCAGTTCTATATCAGTATTTTTCTTTTTGCCTTTGCCTTTATCGGTAGCCTGGTGTATAAGATGAATCCCATAAAATTGATTTGCCTCTGCGGGCTGGCAGGATGGATTCTGTTTTAACCGTTAAATGGATATAAGTATGATGGAGACGGTATTTCCTTTTGCGTTGTTGTGTTTCACTTCGCTTTTCACGATTACTAGTCCTTTGAGCACGATGCCCGTATTCCTGACCATGACACAGTCTTTGGATGAAAAGGAGCGGCGTGCGGTGGCCATAAGAGCCACCTTGGTGGCTTGCTGCGCTTTGTTGCTGTTTGTGCTTGCCGGTCAGTTCCTGTTCAAGTTTTTCGGTATATCTACCAATGGTTTCCGTATCGTAGGCGGTATTATCATATTCCGTATCGGATTCGATATGTTGCAGGCCAAGTACACACCGATGAATTTGAGGAAAGAAGAAATCAAAGAGTATGCCAACGATGTTTCCGTGGCTCCTTTGGGAATCCCTTTACTATGCGGGCCGGGTGCGATTGCCAATGCGATTGTCCTGATGCAGGAAGCCCATTCGTTTGAAATGAAAACAGCCTTGATTGTGGCTATCGTATTGGTGTATGTCGTTACGTTTTGCCTTTTGCGATGGGCAGGCCAGTTGGTGAAATTTATCGGCGAGACGGGCAACAACGTCATGATGCGGCTGATGGGTTTGATTCTGATGGTGATAGCAGTGGAATGTTTTGTCAGCGGGGCGCGTCCCATCCTGACGGAAATCCTGCATGGAAGTTAGAGGATATCAAAATGAAAGAAGCTTAGTAAAAGGCAATCCAAAGAGAAGTTGAAGGACTGATAAGATAAAAACCGATGAGAGGAGAATATTTTTCATCGGTTTTATTTGTGAGAAATGGAATTGTTCGTATCTTTGCGAACATTAAGACCGCAGTAAAGCATGAAGGATAAGAACTATACACTGGAGCAGGAGCAAATAGCCCGTTTCGCCAAAGCGATGGGGCACCCGGCAAGGATGGCCATACTCGAATTTCTGGCAAAACAGGAGTGTTGTTTCTTCGGGGACATCCATGAGGAACTCCCGATAGCCAAAGCGACGGTGTCACAACACTTGAAAGAATTGAAAGATGCCGGAATGATACAGGGGGAGATAGAAGCTCCCAAAGTAAAGTATTGCATCAATCGGGAAAACTGGAATATAGCCCGTGAACTTTTTGCCAAGTTCTTCGGGCAATGTGCCTGCAAAAAAAGAAAGTTGCTGTAAAAAGTGGCACTTTTTTATCTTTGTTGTTCGTTATTCTACGAAAAACAAACATATCCAATAACTTATTAAAAGTAACTTGTATGAATAACATCGTTTTAACATTGGCTTTAGTGCTTGGTTTGACCGCCTGCGGTAACAATACAGCGAAAAACAGTAGCGGTACAGAGCGGCAAACAGCACAGAATGAGAAACAAAACCGTGTGGAAGTCCTCTATTTTCATGGCAAACAACGGTGTGCCACCTGTATGGCGATAGAGAAAAACGCAAAAGAAGCAGTAGAAGCACAATTTGAGGAACAATTAAAGAACGGGTCACTCGTTTTCAAGACTATTGATATCTCTAAGGAAGAAAACGAGGCCATCGCAGACAAGTACGAAGTGACATGGTCTTCACTCTTTCTTGTCCGTTACCAAAGCGGTAAAGAGAGTGCGGAAAACCTGACGAAGTATGCCTTTGCCAATGCCCGTACGGCTCCCGATACATTCAAGCAAGGTCTGACAGAGAAAATAAACGGATTGCTCGACTAATTCGGAAAGTCATGGAATGGCTGCAATCATTATTAGACAATAGCACGACACCGGCTTTGATTGCTTTTCTATTGGGATTGCTGACTGCCGTTTCTCCCTGTCCGTTGGCTACGAATATCGCTGCTATCGGTTATATAGGGAAAGAGGTGGAAAACCGGAAAACCGTTTTCAGGAAAGGTTTGCTATATACGCTTGGGCGCATTGTCGCTTATACGGCATTGGGATGCGTGTTGATTATGGTTCTCGAAGAGGGTGCGAGCCTGTTTGGCATTCAAAAGGTTATCGGGAAATACGGGGAAATGTTGTTGCCTCCGGTTTTATTGCTCATCGGATTGTTTATGTTGTTCGGAAACACTCTCAATCTGCCTCAGTTCGGATTTAAAGGAAGCAGAGAAGGACTGGCGAAGCATGGCAACTGGGGTGCTTTATGGCTCGGTATGTTGTTTGCGATGGCATTTTGCCCGACAAGCGGCATTTTCTATTTCGGCATGTTAATCCCCATGTCCACCACATCACCGGCAGGCTATCTGCTGCTCGTATTGTTTGCGGTAGCAACGGCACTCCCGGTTTTAATCGTTGCGTGGATACTGGCATTCAGTGTGCAGCACATAAGCAGTTTCTATGGGAAGGTGCAGACCGTTCGGGTGTGGCTGAACTTCATCGTCGGCGGGCTGTTCATAGCCATCGGGGGGTATTATGCCATAACCCTGTATCTGTGATTTTTTTTGTAGTCAATGTTCGTAATATTACGAATATAATAATTCCAACATCAATATCGTAAATTATGGAAATTAAAGTTTTAGGAGCAGGTTGCGCCAAATGCAAGGCGACCTACGCAGTCATTGGAAAAGTAGTGAAAGAACAGGGGATTGATGCTACCCTCGTCAAGGTGGAGGACATCATGGAATTGCTGAATTATAACATCATGACTACCCCCGCGGTGGTAGTCGATGGGGAGGTAAAGCTGAAAGGACATGTTCCCACGGAAAATGAAGTAAAGAAAATATTAGGTATGTAAACTCCTGTCGCTATGGACATTCAAAAAGAATTGAAAACATTAGCCTGGATTGTGGTTGTTTTCGCATCCATATTCTTTATGCCGCTTGGAAGCGAGCGGTTTCTTACAGCTATTGATGCGATACTCGACCTATCCCAATGGTATGCCCGGGAACATGTCGTCCTCTGTCTGTTGCCCGCTTTCTTTATAGCCGGAGTGATAGCAGTCTTTGTCAGTCAAGGTTCCGTTATCAAGTATTTCGGAGCGAACGCAAAGAAGTGGTTGTCCTATACGGTTGCCGCCGTTTCGGGAGGCATCTTGGCCGTATGTTCATGCACTATCCCTCCGTTGTTTACCAGCATATATAAACGCGGAGCCGGATTGGGTCCGGCCATTGCATTCCTGTATTCCGGTCCGGCTATCAGTATCTTGTCTATCATTCTGACAGCACGCATCTTGGGTATTGAAATGGGAATTGCACGTGTTGTCGGTGCGGTAAGTTTTTCCGTAATCATCGGGCTTGCCATGTCCTTCATCTTCCGCAAAGAGGAGAAAGCCAAGAAAGAGGAACAGATGAATATTGTACTACCGGCGGAGAAACGTCCGGTGTGGCAGACCGCATTCCACTTCTTTACACTGGTGCTTATCCTTGTTTTCGCTAACTGGGGTGCACCTGCTGCCTCCGAAAATTGGGTGTGGTATCATATATTCGGTTACAAATGGTATATCACGGGTGGATTGGGCATGCTTTTATGTTGGTCATTAGTCGGCATTCTCAAACTTCCCGTATGGAAAGTCCTATTGGCGGTGGTCTTGACGGGAATGGCCGCAATCCTCGCAAATCTCTTTATTGCCAATGCGAAATCAGTTCCGCTCGTTCCTATGATTGTGGCAATAGCGGCGTTGTCGGTCATTTTGCTTACCGATACTCGGAATGATGTAAATCGTGAGTGGGCTTTGTCCTCATGGGGATTTGCCAAACAGATATTGCCACTTTTGGCAATCGGTGTGGCGGTGGCTGGTTTCCTGCTGGGTTCCACGCACGATGGCACTGCCATTGCCGGAATCATTCCGAGCAGTTGGATTGAGTGGGCGGTCGGGGGCAATTCGATTCTTTCCAACTTCCTCGCCAGCTTCGTCGGTGCATTCATGTATTTTGCCACGCTTACGGAAGTACCGATTATTCAAGGTTTGTTGGCTTCGGGAATGGGCGAAGGTCCGGCATTGGCCCTGTTGCTTGCAGGTCCTTCCCTGTCCCTGCCCAACATGCTCGTCATCCGGGGCGTGTTGGGAACAAAAAAGACAGTCGTTTACGTGGGTCTTGTCATTGTGATGGCGACCATTTCGGGATATTTGTTCGGCATGCTGTTTTAACGGTAATCTTTTAAGCAATAAAAACGGCAAAGGAATGTGGCGAATCGGGCACAATCCTTTGCCATCTTGGTAAACGGATGGGCGGGGAGAGAAGTAACGTTCCCTAGGCGTCGTGTTTGATGATTTTGTGTATGTCCTTTATATTGAATTCACCTTTGAGGAGTACGAGTATGCCATCTTCTTCCGGGTCTTCCGTGGAACGAATGACGACTACGATTTGGTGAATGACTTCCTTGTCTTTTTTGAAAAATACCCGGATGTGTTCATCGCCCTCCTCTACTTCTACCATTTTGGAATAGTCCTTAAAGTCCAACATTTCCAAATCAGCGAGGTAACGTTTGAGAAGAGCAGAGTCGTTTTGCAGTTTCTCGGGCGTGAGTACTTTTATGCTTCTCACGTTGATGCCCGCCTTGTGGAGTTTCTTTTTCACCAAAGGCATGAGTATGCCCGGCATACGTACGGATGCTTGGTCGTATTGGTTGACGAATGCGTCTATTCCGGTGGTCTGCCTGCTGCACGACATGGCGCAAAGGCATGCAAGGATAAGGATGAAATGCTTCATGATATTTGTTTTTTAGAGGTTTTTTAATAGTTTTTCCAGTTCTTCTTTCCGCATGTTTCCTATAATCCAAATCAACTGTGTGTCATCTTTGCTTTGGACGGTGATTAGAAATGCGCTTTGGCGGTCAGAGGATTTTTCTTTCGTTAAGATACAGACCTTTTCGTCGGAGTCTACCGTTTTGATGAGTTGTTTGTACTTTTCGTCCTTGATGCATTGCTGCAAGTCTTTGTCGATGGACTGGAGAAGTTGTTGGTTGTCTATGTCCAGTATGTTGATTTCCTTAATGGATATGTTCGACATATCAGGCAATAAGGTCTTGATGATTTCGCCGTTTATGTTGACGTAAGTCACTCCTTGCTTTTCGGCATAACGGTCGAACAACGTTTGTTGGGCTACGGCCGGCATGATGTATGCCAGTCCGGCCAATAGCACTATAAATCGTCTTTTCATAAGGCAATGTCTTTAAGTTCGTGAATATTCTTATGGATGTCTCTTTTGATGTATTTTAATCTTTCGTGGGTGCGCAGGACGCTTTGTTCGCCCGTTTCTATACATTTGAGCGTACTTCCCAGTGCTTTTTTGGCAATGAGGGTTTCTTGGGGAGTGAGTCCGTTATGCTGTTGCAGGACATGCGTGATACCCACGTAGCAAAGCAAGGCGGCTGCCACGGCCACTGGTCCCCAAAAAAGAAAGCGCCTTTTACGGGAGGGGACGACAGATTGCCGGTCTATCCAAGCTTCCAGACGTTGTTCCATCCCGTCTGGCGGGAGGGTTTGGCTTTCTTTTGCCAAGATACGGAAGAGGGTAGCGTCGGCATGGCTCTCTTCCGTATGGGAAAGGAAGTGAGTCCGGAGCAGATTTTCTTCTTCCAAAGTGGTTTTTCCTTCGTAATACCGCTTCAAGAGTTCCTGGTAATCAACTGTATTTTTTCTGTTCATGGTGGTTCTTTGTTTTTATATATAGTTCTCGTAATTTTCGACGGGCGCGGGAGAGTATCATCCGGATGTGGGCTTCTTTCAACTGTACGGCGGCTGCAATTTCTTCAAAACTGTATCCGCCAATGTCCCTCATGACGATGACTGTGTGTTGGGGCTCTTCCAAACTATCAATATATCGGTGCAGCAGTGCGGCTTCTTCCGAGTGGATGGTCTCTGAATAAGGAGTGGATGCCGCAGCTATGGTACGTTCTGTTTTTTCGTAGTTTTCGTATGAGAGGTGTCGTTTCCGTATGGTGTCGAGACACAGGTTCTTGACGCTTGTTACGGCGTACGCCCTGGCATCAAGGATTCCGTCCAGTGTATCCCGTTGTTTCCATAATTTCATATAGGCTTCCTGCACCATGTCTTCTGCGTCTTCCGGATTTCCTAATATCCGGTAAGCGGTGCGATACATGGAGGCAGACAACGGTAAATAGGTCTGTTTGAAGGTTTCTTTGTTCATGCGAGGGCTATGTTTTTATAAAGAAGACGCAAGGGAAGCGTTTTTGCAACAAAGGAAATAAAAAAACTGCGGTAGTCTATTTAAAAAGACGAGTACCGCAGTTTTTAGAATGTGTGCCGGTAATGTATCCGCTAAAAAGCGTCTGGCTATCTTTGTCGTATCAGTTGAAATAATAAATAAAGATAGCCGTACCCTCCAATGCTTTTTTTCCGGTTTCTTTGATGTCCATCGTGAATCTGATTTCGGCCTTGACGGCACCGCGCAGATTGGCTAAAGACTGGAGTTTTGTACTCAAACGCACGCTTTGTCCGCTGAGGACGGCTTGGCCGAATTTCATCTTGTCGATACCGTAATTAATCATCATCTTCAGGTTGTTCACTTCAATAATCTGGTTCCACAGATATGGCAACATGGACAAGGTGAGATACCCATGTGCAATAGTGCTCTTAAAAGGGCTTTCCACTTTGGCGCGTTCCGTATCGACGTGTATCCACTGATGGTCCAATGTCGCATCAGCAAACAGATTGATACGCTCCTGAGGGAGCTCTACATATTCCGAAACACCGATTTGCTGGCCTACCAGCTTTTCAAAATCCTCGTACGAATTGATAATAACTTTTTCCATATATTTTTTGTTTTGTTGGGTAAATGCGTTGTAAACGGTAACAAAGATACCGCTTATCTCCGAATAAATTACAAGCGAATCATTAAAAAGCCATATTTTTCCGGTTGTTGTTACGGTAATTACTCCCATTATTACCCGTATCATTCTTCAAAATAGCATGCAAATTCACGCTCTCTTATCAATAATTGGCATCACGGTTTCACAGGCCAAGACAAAGATAAGTTCAACAAAATCATTATTGTACCGCTTTTAATAAAACATCCGCTCCCTATTTCTTTCCATTTCTGCGAATTATATCTATTTTTGTATGCGCATATAATATAAACAACCCTAAACATCCATGTATGGACGCTGAAAAGGATTACAACCTGCTGTCAGAAATAATGCACAACGCCAATATAGGCTGGTGGAAAGCCGATATACAAGATGCCGATTATATATACTACGGTCCCATCGCCAGCCTGTTAGGATTGGAAGAAGGCGGTTGTATCAGTTTTGAAAATTTCAACAAGCGCATACTGAGAGGAACAGCCGCATACTACCATCCGTTCCTTCGACAACATACAACAGACGAATGAAACCGTCTATCTGCTTGATACCGTCAAAGGACCGACATGGGTCCGCAGCAAAATCTGTATGCAAAAAACCGATGAAAACGGAAAGACCAAGATTTACGGCATAGCCGAAATACAGGACGGTCCTTATATGTCGTCCGCCACACAGATGTTGCGACAACGCGAACAACTCTTGCACAACATCTATAAGCATTGAAGTCTACAACACAGACGGAGTATTGACAGACCTCAACGATAAGGAATTGGAAATGTTTCATCTGCAACGAAAAGAAGACTTGCTGGGTATCAACATATTTGATAACCCTATCTTCCCGAAAGAGATGAAAGAGAAACTGAAAAAATATGAAGACGCCGATTTCACATTCCGCTACGACTTCTCGAAAGTAGGTTCTTACTACAATCCGCAAACCAGGACCGGTACAATAGACCTCGTAACTAAAGTAACCACGCTGTACGACGAGAACCACACCCCCGCCAACTACCTGTTGATTAATGCCGATAAGACCGAAACCACCGTAGCCTACAACAAGATACAGGAATTCGAAAGTTTCTTCGAACTGATAGGCAACTATGCCAAAGTAGGATACGCACACTACGACTTACTCACCCGGCAAGGAGATGCCCAACACAGCTGGTACATCAATATCGGCGAACAAGAAGGAACTCCTCTGTCCCGAATCATCGGAGTGTACAGACATATCCATCCCGAAGACCGGCGCGCCATGCTCGGTTTCCTGAACAATGCAGCAAAAGGTATGGAAGACAAGTTCAATAAAGAAGTACGTGTTCTCAGAGAAGACGGCAGCTACACTTGGACACATGTCAACCTGATAGTGAAAACCTACGCTCCCGAACGGAACAGTATCGAACTAATCTGTATCAACTACGACATTACCCGGCTCAAAGCCACGGAAGCCATGCTGATAGATGCCAAAGAAAAAGCCGAAGAGTCAGCCCGCCTGAAATCGGCCTTTCTTGCCAACATGAGTCACGAAATACGTACACCGCTGAATGCTATTATCGGCTTTTCCAGCCTCCTGCCCCATGTAGAAGATGCTGAGGAACGCAACCATTACATCTCCCTGATAAACCACAACAACGAATTGCTGCTGAACATCATCAACGATGTACTGGATTTATCGAAGATAGAAGCCGGACACATAGAGTTGGTCCCGGTCTGGTGCAATCTCTCCGACCTGATAGATGAAAGTTGCACCGAATGCCAGCCCAACGTACCTGAAGGCGTAACGCTCAAGAAACGCTACCCGGCAACTCCCAACCTGATAAAGCAAGATCCGATGCGCATCAAGCAGGTTTTGAGTAACCTCATATCGAATGCACTGAAAAATACCGTACAGGGCTATGTCGAAATTTCGTACGAGACGACACCGTCCGAAACAAGAATAAGCGTTTCCGACACAGGGCGCGGAATCCCTGAGGACAAGCTCGGCATAATATTTGAACGGTTCGAAAAAGCTGATACTTTCATTCAGGGAGCCGGATTGGGCTTGCCTATCTGCAAGTCTATCATGGAACATATGAACGGAACAATCGAAGTAACCTCCACCGTAAATAAAGGCAGCACGTTCACAGTAGTGTTTCCTTGCCAAGTACGGCCAATGGAATAAAGAATAGAAAATATGATTATACAGAAAGAATTTACCCTTCCCCCCCATCGACGCGGGTTTCATCTGATTACAGAAGAAATAGTACGTAACTTGCCACAGTTGCCGCCAATCGGACTATTACACTTGTTTATCAAACACACAAGTGCCGCACTAACCATCAACGAGAACGCCGATCCGGATGTACAGACAGATATGGAAGCTATCTTCAACAACCTTGTCAAAGAGCGTGAGCCCTACTACGAACATACCTGCGAGGGTGACGACGATATGCCGGCGCATGCCAAATCCACCATTGTAGGAGCAGAACTGACCATCCCCATCACCAACGGACGGATGAATATGGGCATCTGGCAGGGCATTTATCTTTGTGAATTCCGCAACCGTGGCGGCGGAAGAAAAATCGTAGCAACCATTATCGGATAATCTCTTCCCATGAAAAAAGCTATCATCATAGGAGCCACCTCAGGCATCGGACAGGAAGTAGCCGGAATACTCGTGCAACAAGGCTGGCGCATAGGCATTGCCGGCAGACGCGAAGAAGTCCTGCGAAGCATGCAACAAGCCAATCCCCAACAGATAGAGATACAGTATCTTGATGTGACAAAGGAAAATGCCGTCTTACACCTTACAGAACTGATAGACCGCTTAGGCGGCATGGATTTATTTTTCCTCAGCTCCGGCGTAGGTTATCAGAACAGGAACCTGGAACCTGAAATAGAACTGAATACCGCACGTACCAATGTCGAAGGCTTTATCCGAATGGTAACCGCAGCTTTCGATTATTTCAAAAAGACAAAAAAAGGACATATCGCTGTAATCAGCTCCATAGCAGGTACCAAGGGATTGGGAGTCGCACCCGCCTACTCCGCCACCAAACGGTTTCAGAATACATACATCGATGCTTTGGCACAACTCGCACGGATGCAGCATCTTAATATCCGCTTCACCGACATCCGTCCGGGGTTCGTAGCAACGGATTTACTGCGAAACGGCAAGTATCCGATGCTGATGCATGCCGATAAAGTGGCGGAATATATCGTCCGGGCGTTGAAACACAAAAAACGAGTGACAATAATTGACGGACGCTATCGTCTATTGGTATTCTTCT
>ENA-ORSO01002020-ORSO01002020.1-human-gut-metagenome-genome-assembly--contig:-NODE-2020-length-10500-cov-4.506271_pt1 | contig 10500 bp, 9 predicted proteins | sample MGYA00241902_ERZ509168 | MGnify/ENA primary metagenome ERZ509168 (study PRJEB26280, sample SAMEA2338806) | human gut metagenome | biome: human gut; feature: human-associated habitat; material: faeces... | reverse complement strand
TGCCGGATCGCAGCCTTCGCAGCTCCTCGTTCTCCTGGAACATCAGAAGGTCGTTCTGCAGCTGGTTCAGCTCCCGCTCCGCATTGATGCGGTAGATGCGGGGCATCACCATATGGATATAGGGGTTATTCTTTCTATAAAGATCCTCGTACCGCACCTTGCCGTCCTGGTTTACGTGAAAGGTAAAGGACAGCTCTCCGTTTTGGAACGACGGAAGCCGCTCAGAAAATACCCTGCGCCACACATCGTAACGTCTGTACTGGCTGACAATACCCATATGGTGAAACAGGTGCAGATCCTCCTCCTCTATGGAAAAGCAGGCATCAATCCGGATAGCCTGACGGTTTTCATTAAAATCCCTGTCCTGAATCTCATAACAGCCGCACACCGCGCAGATTGCATCCAGCACCGAGGTTTTTCCTGTATTATTTTTCCCCACTAAAATCAGCGCCCGTTCTATATCCCGGATTTCCATGCTTCGTATAGACTTAAAATTGTGGATGTGCAGATAGGTAAGCTGCATGAGGTTCTCCTTTCCCTGGGTATATATGGTGTTGACAGGCAACGGGAAATCTGCCGGATTTCCTGAATCCGGCGGGAACACGGTTTCAGGCATCCTCAGATTATTTCTGTGGATTATTACTATGAGTATACGCCATAAAAAGGCAGGACACAAGCCTGTTTTTGCCGGCTGTGTGTCCTGCCCTCCATATTGGTTTTTATCTTAATTCTGTTCTTTCTCCGGCTGTTCTCTCTCCGGCGGTTCTTTCTCCGGCTGTCCTTTCTCCGCCTGCTCCTTCTGGTCCTTTGCGCCCTTCTTTCCTCCCATGGGCTTGCCGCGGAATAGAGAGAAACGCCTTGGGGATCGGTTCCCGCCCGGCAGCTTTCGGCTTAGCCTTCTGACAATAAGGACAACCGCCCCAATAATAACAGCCAGTACGAACAGGATGGGACTGTTGACGGCAAGCCACACAATCAGGTCAGTTACGGCCTCCCCAAGGTTATTCAGACTGCGGTTAAAGCCCTTCTGAATCCTGGTTCCAATGCTGTCCGGCGCAGTGGGGGTAAGGTCCTTTACCTCCCTCATGTAGATGGATACGGTGCTGTAATCCACCTGATTGTCATAGAGGCGCAGCTGGGATGTGTAGGACTCCAGCTCATAGCGGATCTCTGAGAGCCGGGCCTCCAGAGCCACCACCGCGTCCAGGGAATCCGCTTTTTCCAGCAAGGCCCAAAGCCGTTCCTGCTCTATCTCCAGCGATTTCTTGCGGCTCTCCGCATCCGAATACTGCAGGGTCACATCCGTCACCTGCTCCTGCTTGCTGGTCACATTTCCCGCGCTCTCCACTGTCTCCACAAAGCGGTCCAGCCGGTCGGCCGGAATCCTGGCCCTGATGTCCGCATGGCGCTGCTGGCTGCCGCCATAGGAATTGACACTGACTCCCGACACATCAGAGGATTCCACATAGCCGCCCAGCTCCCCTACCTTATCTGTAATCTGGGAGAGGACGCCGTCAAAGTCCCTGGCCTCCACGTTCATACTCACATCCCGTATCAGCTTCCTGCCTGCTTCCCCCGGACTTCCAATATCCGGCGAGGGAGACAGACCGCTTCCGCTCTCAGCCTTTAACCCATTCAGGTCTTCTCCCGCAGGGGCCATGGTTATCGCTGCTTCCCTCACATCCATAGCATATCCGGCAGCCGTGGTCTCAGCCGTGGCTGCCGGATTGGACAGCTTGCTGCCGCAGGCAGACAGAGAGAGCACTGCCAGAAGAACCAGCGTCATTGCCAGCGTCCATGTACGCCTCTTTTTCCATTTTTTCATAACCCCATCCTCCTATCTTTATAGCTTCATGGTACCATGAAAAAATCAGCCTTTCAATGGACGTAAATGAGACTTAAGAAAAAGATTAAAATATTAAGAAATGCCAGCTCTATGGGTATCACACCGCGCCTGGCCATATAAAAAGGAGAACCGGACAGCCGGACCTTGCGGTCCGATATCCGGTTCTCCCTGATATGATGCTGTCCTCCTGCCGTTCGGGCAGAAAGGCGGTTCTTTTTATTATAACTGAGGACCGGCGGAAACCAGTGCCTTTCCAGCCTCATTGCCCTCGTATTTTGCAAAGTTCTTGACAAAGCGCTGTGCCAGATCCTTTGCCTTTTCCTCCCACTGGGATACTTCCGCGTATGTATCCCGGGGATCAAGAATCTTAGGATCTACGCCTGGAAGCTGGGTAGGAATCTCAAAGTTAAAGAATGGAAGCTGCTTGGTTGGAGCCTTTGCAATGGATCCGTCAAGAATCGCATCAATGATGCCGCGGGTGTCGCGAATCGAGATACGCTTGCCTGTTCCATTCCAGCCGGTGTTAACCAGGTATGCCTTTGCGCCGCTCTTCTCCATTCTCTTAACAAGCTCCTCTGCATACTTGGTTGGATGCAGTTCCAGGAATGCCTGTCCGAAGCAGGCTGAGAATGTAGGTGTAGGCTCTGTGATGCCGCGCTCTGTACCGGCAAGCTTTGCTGTAAATCCGGACAGGAAATAGTACTGTGTCTGCTCCGGAGTCAGAACGGATACTGGAGGCAGTACGCCGAACGCATCTGCTGACAGGAAGATAACATCCTTTGCAGCAGGAGCAGCTGATACCGGACGAACAATCTTCTCAATATGATCAATCGGATAAGATACACGTGTATTCTCAGTTACGCTCTTGTCATCAAAATCAATCTTGCCCTCAGCGTCAAGTGTTACATTCTCTAAAAGAGCATTGCGTCTGATTGCATTGTAGATGTCCGGCTCAGAATCCTTATCCAGGTTGATGACCTTTGCATAGCATCCGCCCTCGAAGTTAAATACGCCGTTGTCATCCCAGCCGTGCTCGTCATCACCGATAAGAAGACGCTTGGGGTCTGTTGAAAGAGTGGTTTTTCCTGTTCCGGAAAGTCCGAAGAAGATTGCGGTGTTCTCACCGTTCATATCTGTGTTGGCAGAACAATGCATGGAAGCAATGCCCTTCAGAGGCAGATAGTAGTTCATCATTGAGAACATACCCTTCTTCATCTCCCCGCCGTACCATGTGTTCACGATTACCTGCTCGCGGCTGGTGATATTGAACATTGCGGCTGTCTCGGAATTCAGACCTAACTCCTTGTAATTTTCTACCTTTGCCTTGGAAGCATTATATACAACGAAATCCGGCTTGAAGTTCTCCAGTTCCTCTGCGCTTGGCTGGATAAACATGTTTTTTACGAAATGAGCCTGCCATGCAACCTCAACAATGAAGCGGATTGCCATGCGGGTATCCTTGTTTGCTCCACAGAATGCGTCTACAACAAACAGTCTCTTGTTAGAAAGCTCTTCCAGGGCAATCTTCTTTACCGTATCCCATGCTTCCTGGCTGGCCGGATGATTGTCATTCTTGTACTCATCCGTTGTCCACCATACAGTGTCCTTTGAGTTCTCATCCATGACAATGAACTTGTCCTTGGGGGAACGGCCTGTATAAATACCAGTCATGACATTTACTGCACCAAGCTCGCTTACCTGGCCTTTTTCATACCCCTCCAGAGTTGGTTTAGTCTCTTCTTCAAATAACATCTCATAGGAAGGATTATAAACAATTTCTGTGGTTCCGGTAATACCATACTGACTCAAATCTACATTTGCCATCATTCATTTACCTCTCTTTCATTTTATCGAAATCTTTTTCATTATCTCATTTTGTGAATTAAAAGTCAATATTTCAATTAACAAAATATTAGCAATGAAATATCAGCAAACATGAGGTAGTCTCCGGGGGCATAAAAAAGGACCGGCCCGCTGATTCCGAATACAGCGGGCCGGCCTTTCTTCCTGCGCTTTTTTTTAAGTGCGCTTCAATCACATTTTATTACGCATTTAATATATTTTTTAATCCTCTTTGATTTTTACAATCACCTTTTTAATAGGTGCCGGCTCTCCGTTGGCAGCCTTTGGCTTGTGAGCATCCCACGGGTTGAAAATCAGATACTGTCCGGCGCCGGTCACAACCTGAAGTCCGGGGGTGGTGTTCTCAAATAATACCACATCCTTATCCGGATTATAAGGAACCTTTACTGTCATCTCATGTACCGGCGCATAGCTCATAATTTCGCTCCCCTCAATCACATACTGGATATCGGTGTAATGCTCATGTGCCTCATATTTAGCCTCCTCCCACGGGATGGTGGTGTAGGCTGTTACGTTGGCATATACGTTCTTGCCGTCAATCTCATACTTTCCCGGCTCCAATGCCTCAAGGTCCGTATTCTTAAGGAAATCCACGGCCTTGGCATATCTGCCCTCAATCCCTAAATTCCTGTAAAAGTCCAAATTCTTCTTCTCATCAAAAATCATATTCCATTCTCCTTTGTGGCGTTTCGATTTTCCAATTTCCAGTATACACCTAAAGCCACAGGAAACTCAATCCTTTTTTTTATTACAGCTGTTTTTTACAGCCGCCCCGGCGCCTTTTCACGTCTCTTTGTATCCTGCAGATCAGTTCTGGGTGATTATCTGAAGAATTCATGACCGTCATGGGCAAACAGGTAGGTCAGACGCCTGTCAAACCAGGAAGCGGCGCTGCCGGACGCCCTTCTGTTCATAAAATACAGGGCTCCATTGGAATAATCCTCACCGGCCAGGGCACGGTCCACGCATTCTATGGTTTCCGCCGTGACCTTTACCGTGTTGATGGTGCCGTTGGATACCGGCTGAAACTGGGATGGCTGGTATACAACCGCCTTTACGCTGTCCGGGAATTTTCCCGACAAAACACGGTTAATGATTACATCCGCAACCAAAATTTTTCCCTTGGGGTCGCAGATGCCTGCTTCCGCCTGGACAATGCGCAGGAGCACCTGGTAATCTTCATCCGTATATTTAATCCTTCTGGCTGCCCGGCGTTCTTCCTCCGCCTTTTTCCTGGCTTCCTCTTCCTGTCTCTCCTTTAATATCTGTTTCTGAAGTGTCTCAATCTGGGTCTGTGCCGCTGCCTGCTTTCTCTGTTTTTCTCGGACATCCGCTTCCAGCAGCGCACCGGCCAGATGCTGGCCTTCGCTGTCTGTATTTAAAAGTCCGAATTGTATTTTTGCTTCAGTAACCAGACCGCTTCCTTCGTTTTCCTCCTCCGCCTTGTCAATGGCGTCACTTTCCTCTGTCATGGGCGCTGCCAGGGCGTTTCTTCCCCCGCCGCCAAACCCATTGGCTGAAAATGCTATGATGGCCACTACCATCATACCGGCCATTACCACAGATGAGGAACGGTACATCTGCTTTGTCACTTTCACAGTCAGTGACTTAACAAAGAGAACCACCGAACGAAGGAATGAATGTAATGTAAGCATACATACTCCTCTTTCCTGGCCCCGCACAACTCTGCACAGGTACCATTCTCAAAATTTTATGCAGTGGGTATCTCCCACTTTGTGCATGTTTTTCCGGGATGTATGGCTAATTATATGGGATTTGACTTTTCACGTCAATGGAGATTTAATATTTTTGTTACATTTTTTCTTACTTTTGAAACATTTGTAATGTTTTTTATATATTTACTATAGTTTTCCAGATAAACCTATCTATATATTGTACACTTTACCGAACCTATCTTTACATTTATATTACATTATTATTAATTTTTAAACATGTTATCTGATTTCCTATTTTTGTAATTTATATTATGTCAATCATTTGTTACCTTAATTATTCATTTTTTACATTTTATATCCATCTTTGGATTTTACATTTATTGTCGAATTTTGACAGTCATCCCCCACTTTAACAAAAAAATGGCATTTTGCCCCTCAATCTCTTTCACGAAGTTCCGTCAAAATAGCCAAAGTAGACAAAAACAAGAAATTCCCTTTGACAATCCTCCTTTGCTTTGATACATTAAAGTTCAGAAGTTTTAATTATTAAAGTGTATGCGGAGGATATTCAAATGACTGTAAAACTGCTGATGCTGGTCGTCTTTTTTTCCATCATGCTGGGGGTAGGATTCTATTCCCGGCGTCATGCCACCAATGTCAATGACTTTGTACTGGGAGGAAGGGGCGTTGGCCCCTGGCTCACTGCCTTTGCCTACGGCACCTCCTACTTTTCCGCCGTTGTATTCATCGGTTACGCCGGACAGTTCGGATGGAAATACGGCCTGGCCTCCACCTGGATTGGCATCGGCAACGCCCTGATTGGCAGCCTGCTGGCCTGGGTCATCCTGGGCCGGCGGACCAGGGTCATGAGCAAGCATCTCTCCTCGGCCACCATGCCGGAATTCTTCGGCAGCCGTTTCCACAGCCAGGGCATGAAGATTGCTGCCTCCCTGATTATATTCGTGTTTCTCATTCCCTACACGGCCTCTGTCTACAACGGTCTGTCCCGGTTATTCGGCATGGCCTTTGATATTCCCTACAGTGTCTGTGTAATGGGCATGGCTGTCCTGACTGCCGTCTATGTCATCCTGGGCGGTTATATGGCCACTGCCATCAATGATTTCATTCAGGGTATCATCATGCTGGCCGGCATTGCCGCCGTCATCCTCAGCGTCCTGAACGGCCAGGGAGGCTTTAGCGCCGCTGTGGGCAGGCTGGCGCAGATTCCCAGTGAGGTCCCGGTTACCCTGGGCCAGCCCGGAGCCTATACCTCCTTCTTTGGACCGGATCCCCTGAACCTGCTGGGCGTGGTGATTCTCACCTCCCTTGGAACCTGGGGCCTGCCGCAGATGATTCACAAGTTCTATACCATCCGAAGCGAGAAAGCCATTGCCACTGGTACGGTGATTTCCACCCTGTTCGCCGTTGTCATCTCCGGTGGCAGCTATTTCCTGGGCGGTTTCGGCCGGCTCTTTGACAGTCCTGCCATTTATAATGGAAATGGGTCCGTGGCCTATGATACCATTATCCCGGCCATGCTGTCCGGCCTTCCGGACCTGCTGATTGGAATTGTTGTCATGCTGGTGCTGTCCGCATCCATGTCCACCCTTTCCTCTCTGGTGCTGACCTCCAGCTCCACCCTGACCCTGGACTTCATCAAGGGCTGTCTTGTGAAGAACATGAAGGATAAGACCCAGCTGGTACTGATGCAGTGCCTGATTGTGGCGTTCATCGTCCTAAGCGTTGTGCTGGCCCTGGATCCGCCTGACTTCATTGCCCAACTCATGGGTATCTCCTGGGGCGCCCTGGCCGGAGCCTTCCTGGCCCCCTTCCTCTACGGTCTGTACTGGAAAAGGACCACCCCCGCTGCTGTGTGGGCCAGCTTTGCCACCGGCATCGGAATCACTGTTTCAAATATGTTCCTGCACTATATCGCATCCCCCATCAATGCGGGCGCCGTCTCCATGATTGTGGGACTCATTATCGTTCCTCTGGTGTCCCTGCTGACACCCAGGATGGACAGCCGCGACACAAACGCCATCTTCTCCTGCTACGACAATCTGGTTGAGGCCACCACTAAGAAGGTCCTGCCTGACGACCAGTCCTTTGATTCGCCGGCATTTAAAAAGAGGAAGAAAAAATAATATATTGAAAATAACATATTGAAGCAGCAAAAAGCTGTCCCTTCCGCGCATTACAAGCGCAGGAGGGACAGCTTTTTATTCATGTAAACATCGTTATCTTTTCTAAACAATCGCCTTGACAGGACACTTTTCTGCGCACTTGCCGCAGTTGGTACACTTCTCGTAGTCAATGACAGCCAGGCTATTCTCCATATGGATGGCATCGAACTCACACTGCTTTGTACACAGGGTACATCCGATACATCCGGCCGCGCAGACAGCCTTCACATCCTTGCCCTTGTCGTGGGAGCTGCACCTTACCAGATGCTCTGCCTTATAAGGAACCAGCTCTATCAGATGATTCGGACAGGAGGCCACGCACATGCCGCAGGCCACACATTTTTCCTTATCCACCACTGCCACGCCGTCCACCACATGGATGGCGTCAAAGGCACAGGCCTTCACGCAGGAGCCGTAGCCCATACATCCATAGGCACAGGCCTTTTCTCCCGCACCCGGAACCACTGACACCTTTTTGCAGTCGTCCACGCCGTAGTAGTTGTACTGCACCTTTGTCTTGTCGCAGGTTCCCGCGCACTTGACGAAAGCCACCTTCTTTTCGGCAGCTCCGCCGGCCACTCCCATGATCTCGCCGATTTTCTCAGCTACGGGAGCACCGCCCACAGGACAGGCCCCTACATCCGCCTGACCGGCCGCAATGGCCTTTGCCAGGGCGTCACAGCCCGCGTAACCGCAGCCGCCGCAGTTGTTTCCCGGAAGCTCGTTGCGGACCAAAATCTCTTTTTCATCTACCTGTACTTTAAACTTCTCGCTGGCAACGCCAAGGAAGATTCCTATAAGAATACCAAGGATACCTACAACCGCTGCCGCTAATATGATACCTGTAACCATTTTCCTTCTCCTCCTTCTAAATTAATCCGGAAAATCCGAAAAATGCGATTGCCATGAGACCTGAGGTAATTAAAACAATGGGTGATCCCTGGAATGAATACGGTACATCATTGTGCTCAATCTTCTCACGGATACCGGCCAGCATGATGATAGCGATGGTAAAGCCAACGGAAATACCAATGCCGTTCACAACGCTCTGGATAAAGCTGTATGACTTCTGTACATTGGTAAGGGCTACACCCAGCACCGCACAGTTGGTTGTAATCAGAGGCAGGTACACACCCAGGGCCTCATACAGTGACGGCATGGATTTCTTGAGGAACATCTCCACGAACTGAACCAGGGCCGCAATGACCAGAATGAACACGATGGTCTGCAGGTATTCCAGGTGCAGGTTCACAAGAATTCCGGTATAAACCAGGCTTGTCACTGCCGATGCTATGGTTATAACGAAGATAACGGCCGCACCCATGCCGGCTGAGGTCTCAACCTTCTTTGAAACACCGAGGAATGGACAGAGTCCTAAGAACTGGCTCAAAACAACGTTATTAACCAGAGCGGAACCAATGGCAATTAATAATAACTCTTTCATCTATCCACCCTCCTAATTTTCTTTTTTGGAAGTAGCCGATTTAAGCTCTGCTTCCTTCTTTGCTACAGCTGTCTTCTTTGCCGCCAGAGCCTTTTCCTCAGCCTGACGCATCCTCGTCTCCAGCACCTCATGGTTAGCCATGCAGGCAGAACCGGTACATGACATACAGTTGCCGCCGCAGGCCAGCTTGGACTGTGGCGAGGAACCGTTGGTGGCGGAAGGAGCCTTGAACTTGTTCTGAAGGGCTGTCAGGATAGCCAGTACAAAGAACGCGCCGGGAGCCAGCACAAAGATGGCGATATGGTAATCCTCCGGGACCACCACGTTCCCGAATATGGCGCCGGAACCGAGAATCTCACGGACCAGACCGATACAGGTCAAAGCCAGGGTAAACCCAAGGCCCATGCCAAGGCCGTCAAAGGTGGATACCACCGGACCGTTCTTGGATGCGTAGGATTCCGCACGGCCGAGGATGATGCAGTTAACCACAATCAGCGGTATATAGATGCCAAGAGCCGAGTAAAGGCTTGGCACATATGCCTGAAGCAGCAGCTGCACCATGGTGACCAGGGATGCAACGATGACGATATACGCCGGAATACGCACCCTGTCGGGTATGATCTTGCGCAGAGCAGAGATAATCATATTGGAAAACAGCAAAACCACGGTTGTGGAAAGTCCCATACCCAGACCGTTGATGGCGGATGTGGTGACAGCCAGTGTCGGACACATACCAAGCATCAGGACGAAGGTAGGGTTTTCTTTCACAATACCGTTATATAAACGTTCTGTACATTTATTCATGTTCCCACCTCCTATTTATTGGATGCAGTTATGCAGGTAATATAAAGCTGCATTGACTGCATTTGTTGTTGCACTTGAAGTGATGGTAGCGCCGCTGATGGCATTAATCTGGGTATCGTCCGCGCTGCCTGACTTTGTGACGGAAAGCTCAGGTGCATTCTTTCCCGCATACTGGTCTTTGAACGCCGGTTCCTTTGCCTTTAATCCCAGACCGGGAGTATCGCTGATTTCCAGGAACTCGATGCCTGTGATGGTTCCGTCGTCCTTCAGTCCCACCGACAGCTTCACCACGCCGCCGTAGCTGTCATTGGACAGGGAGGTGATGACATAGCCTAACTGGCTGCCGCCTGCGTCCACTGCCTTTAACACGTTCTCCACTTCCACACCACCGAAATTCATGCCGGCCAGGGCTTCGTTGCAGGCCGGAATGGCTGCTGTAAGGGCCTCGTCGGAATCAAAGGTCTCGGCTTCTGCGAACACCGCCTTGTATGCCTTGTTGTTGGCCGCTATGGTAGCCAGCTCAATGGGCTTCTTGGTCAGCTGGTATACACCGCCTAAAAGAAATCCTGACACCAGGGTGATTGCAAAGAGAATCACCGCGTCTTTCATAAATCCTGATTTGCTCATGTTTACTTGCCCTCCTTTCCAAATGCTTTGGGAAGGGTTACTTTCTCAATCAGCGGA
>ENA-ORSO01002012-ORSO01002012.1-human-gut-metagenome-genome-assembly--contig:-NODE-2012-length-10552-cov-2.413356_pt1 | contig 10552 bp, 6 predicted proteins | sample MGYA00241902_ERZ509168 | MGnify/ENA primary metagenome ERZ509168 (study PRJEB26280, sample SAMEA2338806) | human gut metagenome | biome: human gut; feature: human-associated habitat; material: faeces... | reverse complement strand
GACCTCGGAGTTTTGCTTATTATTATATGTTCGGATAAAAGCAATTGTCATAATGTATATATTTAATTATCTCCTTTTAATAACAGATCGACTTACGATAAGTTCAAATATGACAAATATATGAAACACTTTAATTCGGTTGGCTTAAAAACAAAAAAACCAACTAATAAATTTATTAGTTGGCTCTTTGCGGAAGCGGGGGGATTCGAACCCCCGGTACCCTTACGAGTACGTCAGTTTAGCAAACTGGTGGTTTCAGCCACTCACCCACACTTCCATGTGTTCTGTGCTTCTTCCTTAGAATTGCGATGCAAAGGTAGAACTATAATTTTAAATAAACAAGGCTTTGCACATCATTTTTTTCGAAAAAAGATACTACTTTTGTGCCTTATTCTGATATTCAATAGATTATTCATGGATTTGAACAAACAAATTTTATCGAGGCGCCCGATAATTATCGCCTTGATAGCGATTCTCGTTGTTTTGATAGGCGGTGGAGGCTTTTGGGTGTACCGTTTGGCTTGGGCTCCGAATTTTAAGCCGGATAAGACGGTCTATGTCTATATAGATGATAAAAAGGATTTTGATGATCTTTGCCGGCAGTTGAGGGATTCGGCGAACTGTCTCCGTATCGGTAGCTTTAAGCAATTGAGTGGATTGTTGAAGTATCCTGCGTCCATGCGTACCGGTCGATACGCCGTGAAGCCCGGCATGAGTAATTTAACCTTATTGAATGACTTGCGGAGAGGACATCAAGTTGCGGCCCGTGTTACTTTTAATAATGTCCGTTTCAAGGAAGATTTGGCGGAACGTATAAGTGATCAATTGATGTTCGGGAAGGAAAATCTCCTGCGTCTATTGAATGATTCTGTGTATTGCGACTCTTTAGGTTTTACCCCGGAAACGATCAATGCCCTCTTCATTCCTAATACCTATGAGATTTATTGGAATATATCTGCGGATAAATTTATACGTCGCATGAAGCGTGAATATGACGCTTTCTGGACACCGGAACGATTGAAAAAGGCAGAGGAGATCGGGCTTACTCCAGTCGAGGTATCTATCTTGGCTTCTATCGTAGAAGAGGAGACGGCGGCATCGGACGAATATCCAATCGTGGCGGGCCTTTATATCAACCGCCTTCATGCTGGTATTCCTTTACAGGCAGACCCTACCGTAAAGTTCGCGGTGGGGGATTTTTCTTTGCAACGTATCTTATTTGAGCATTTGGAAATAGATTCTCCCTATAATACCTATAAATATGCGGGCCTGCCTCCCGGTCCTCTACGGATTCCTACTATCAAGGGCTTGAATAGCGTATTGAATCATACGAAACATAAATACTTATACATGTGCGCTAAGGAGGATTTCTCGGGACGGCATAATTTTGCCGTGACGTTGGCGGAGCATAACCGCAATGCCAACCGGTATCGGGCGGAGTTGAATAGGCGCCGGATACGGTAATGGATCTAGTATAAATCATAAGTCTCTCATTCTAAATTGAACATTTTTCATTACCTTTGGCGGCTAAATAGTGTGAATAGTCAATATTAAGAAAACAGATACACATGGAAAAACATTTATTTTTGGGGGACGAGGCCATAGCGCAAGCCGCTATAGACGCTGGAATCTCCGGGGTATACGCATACCCGGGAACCCCTTCTACTGAAATCACAGAATATATCCAAGGTTCTCCGGTAACGAAGGAAAGAGGTATCCATTGTCGCTGGAGTGCGAATGAGAAAACCGCCATGGAAGCCGCTTTGGGTATGTGCTATGCCGGTAAACGTGCGCTTTGCTGCATGAAGCACGTGGGTTTGAATGTAGCCGCCGATTGCTTTATGAACGCCGCTATGAGCGGTATCAACGGAGGTATGATCATCCTTACGGCCGACGACCCATCCATGCACTCTTCCCAGAATGAGCAAGACAACCGTATTTATGGCAATTTCGCCATGATCCCGATGTTTGAGCCATCCAGCCAGCAAGAGGCTTATGATATGGTATATCATGGATTCGAGTTATCCGAGAAATTAGGGTATCCTATCTTGCTGCGTGTAACGACCCGTATGGCGCATTCTCGTGCCGGTGTCGTAACCAGCCCGTTGAAGCCGGAGAACCGGATGAATTGTCCGGAAGACGGTCGTCAACGTTTTATCTTACTCCCGGCATTGGCTCGTAAACGGTTCAAGAGTTTGCTGGCGTCTCAAGAGGCTTTCACGAAAGCTTCCGAGAATTCCGCGTATAATAAGTATTTCGATGCCCCGAATAAAGACTTGGGTATCATCACGACGGGTATCGCTTTCAATTATCTTTCCGAGAATTATCCGGACGGTTTCGAGCATCCCGTATTGAAGATCTCCCAGTATCCGCTTCCGAGAAAGCAAGTGGAGAAGATCGTTGGCGAGTGTAAGGAGATCTTGGTGCTGGAAGAGGGGTATCCGGTTGTCGAGGAGCAATTAAAAGGTTTCTTGGCGAAAGGCGTGACGGTTCATGGCCGTCTGGACGGTACGCTTCAGCGTGACGGCGAGCTTACGCCAGACGCGGTAGGCAAAGCCTTGGGTAAGGAGATCCAGAGCTATTACGCGATCCCCGAGGTGGTTGAGCAACGTCCGCCCGCATTGTGCCAAGGTTGTGGACACCGGGATATGTATGAGGCCTTGAACGAGGTGATCGCCGAGTATAACGGTACGGCTAAGGTGTTTGGCGATATCGGCTGTTATACCTTGGGAGCTTTGCCTCCTTTCCGTGCGATCGATTCTTGTATCGATATGGGCGCCTCCATCACGATGGCGAAGGGCGCTTCCGACGCGGGTGTATTCCCGGCTATCTCCGTGATCGGCGATTCTACGTTTACCCATTCCGGTATGACTGGTTTGCTGGATTGCGTGAACGAGAACACGAATATCACCATCGTTATCTCCGATAATGAGACGACGGCCATGACCGGAGGGCAGGATTCCGCCGGAACAGGACGTCTGGAGTCTATCTGCGCCGGTATCGGTGTGGATCCGGCTCACATCCGTGTGATGGTTCCTTTAAAAAAGAACTTCGAGGAGATGAAGTCTATCATCCGTGAGGAAATCGAGTACAAGGGCGTATCCGTATTGATCCCCCGCCGTGAGTGTATCCAGACATTAACCAGAAAGAAAAAAGCAAGCAAGAAATGAAAACAGATATTATACTATCAGGTGTAGGAGGACAGGGTATCCTTTCTATCGCCGCCGTTATTGGAGAAGCCGCCTTAAAAGAAGGTCTGTATATGAAGCAAGCGGAAGTTCACGGTATGAGTCAACGGGGTGGAGACGTGCAGTCTAACCTGCGTCTTTCCGACGAGCCGATCGCCTCGGACTTGATCCCGAAGGGCCACGCCGATTTGATCATCTCCTTGGAACCGATGGAGAGCTTGCGTTATCTGCCTTACCTGAAGAAAGAGGGTTGGCTGGTGACGAACTCCCGTCCGTTCGTGAACATCCCGAACTATCCGGAGATCGAGAAAGTGAACGCCGAGTTGGACAAGCTCCCTCACAAGGTCGTATTGGACGTGGAGGAGATCGCCAAGGAAGCGGGTTCTGTCCGTGCCGCCAATATCGTGATGTTGGGTGCAGCTGCCCCATTTATCGGGATCGAGTATGATAAGATCGAGGCGGGAATCCGTCAGATATTCGGTCGTAAGGGCGAGGATATAGTTAATATGAACCTAAAGGCATTGAAAGCCGGTTATGACTTAGCGCAAAGTTTGCGGTAAATCTTTCTCCGGGTTTGCATGATATCAGCGTACGTGACATCTCCGGGTTTCACGTACGTTTTTTTTAACATCTAACCCCCTAGAACTTTTAGAAGAGCTGTCGAGGGGTAGGTACGGCATCAAAAAAACTCTGGAGGCACTGTCGAGGGGTAGGTACAGCATCGAAAAAACTCCGTAGGCGTTGTCGAGGGGTAGGTACGGCACCGTAGAACTTTCGTAAGCCTTAGAATTATGCGGTTTGATGAGAATTTTAATGTATCTTTGTCGCTGAATCCTAAACGAGAAATGATTAAGGTTATGAAGAAGTATTTATTGGCTAGTTTACTAGCGTTATTGGCTTTCGTAGGCAAAGCTCAGGAGGATAATTCCGATATCGTGAAGGTCGGTGATACCATGCCGTCATTTACGATTGTTTCCGACAACGGGAGTAAGTTGCAGTCCGCTTCGTTAAAGGGAAAAGTGATCCTCGTGAATTTCTTCGCCACTTGGTGTCCTCCCTGCCAAAAAGAATTGGCCGCTGTCCAACAAACCCTCTGGCCGAAATACAAGAACAACAAGGACTTCGTTCTCTTGGTGATCGGGCGTGAGCATTCCGATGCCGATCTACAGAAATATAACGAGAAAAAAGGCTTCGATTTTCCTTTGTATCCCGATAAGGACCGGGCTATTTTCGGCGCTTTCGCCAAGAACTTGATCCCTCGTGGCTATTTGGTCGGAAAAGACGGGAAGATCATTTATACGAGCAAAGGCTATACCGATGAGGAATTTGCTGAGTTAATGACTAAAATAGAGGGTGCGTTAAAATAAGAATCATGAAATATAGTAACATACATTTAATTTATTTTTCTCCGACACACACGTCCGCCAAGATCGTTTACGCGATAGCGGAAGGAATGGGTGCCACTTCGATGTCCGAGTCGGATGTCACTTGTGAGAGTCTGGATATGGAAGAGTATATTGATGATGAGCTGACGATTATAGCCGCTCCTGTATACGGTGGCCGTGTGGCGGAGACTGCCATGGAACGTTTTCGCATGTTCCGTTCTGCCCACCATGCGCCGGTAGTCCCCGTGGTACTGTATGGGAACCGGGATTATGAGGATGCCTTGAAAGAGCTCTGTGATTTAGTGTCGGAGCAGGGGTTCGTACCTGTGGCTGCCGGAGCGTTTATCGGCGAGCATTCTTTCAGCCGCAAGGGGATGCCCATTGCCGAGGGGCGTCCGGACGAGTCGGATCTTAATCAGGCTACGGAATTCGGGAAAAAGATTATCGAGGAGCTGGAGAAGGTTTCCTGCGTGGAATGCTTGTCCGCCTTGGAGGTGAAAGGTAATTTCCCGTATCGGGTGAAAGGCCCTTCCACTCCTCAAGCTCCTGTTACGGATAACGATTTATGTACGCAATGTGAGTATTGCGTGGATGTGTGTCCTACACATGCGATATCCTTGGCAGACGAGGGTATGTATAGCGACCCGAACCTATGTATCAAATGTTGCGCCTGCGTGAAAGAGTGTCCCGAGGGTGCACGTACTTTCGATACTCCTTACACGGCGATGCTCCATAAGAACTTTAGCGCACGCAGGGAGCCGGAGATATTCTTCTAATGGAGGACCGGGCATCCGGTATATTGTGAGGGAAAGCGTCAAAAGGCAAAAGTTCTTTTGGCGCTTTCTCTTTTTTTGTACCTTTGTTCGGATCGTTAATCTCAAATAATACCGTGTTTGTATGAAAACCTATTTATTCCTTTTGCTTTTTGTGTTTCAAGCCTTCTCCCTTTCCTCCCAGATTAGCCTGAAAGGGTATAATCAGGAGAAGATCGATCCTTCTCTTTTCGAGGGACGATGGAAAGCCCGTTGGATCTCCTACCCGGGTGAGGCCCCGAATGTATATGGGGTCTATCATTTTCGTAAATCGTTCGATCTGGAGGTGGTTCCTTCCCGGTTTATCGTCCATGTTTCCGCCGATAACCGTTATAAATTATATGTAAACGGGAAATTGGTATCCTTGGGCCCGGCCCGTGGGGATATCTATAACTGGAGTTTCGAGACGGTGGATCTGGCTCCTTATCTGAGGAAAGGGAAGAATACGCTGGCCTCCGTTGTCTGGAATTATGCCGAGCGGAAACCTGTTGCCCAGATCAGTTACGATCAGACGGGTTTTATCCTGCAAGGCAATACGGGGCATGAGGCGGTGGTAAATACGGATACCACTTGGGTCTGCCTGCGTAATAAGGCGTATGCTCCTTGGACCGAATGGCAGGTATTGGGGTATTACGTGGCTGGCCCGGGCGAGGAACTGGAAGCCTCCGCTTATCCTTGGGGCTGGGAACAACCAGATTACGACGACAGGAAATGGGAGAAGGCCGTACGGGGCATGGAGGGTGCCACGAAAGGATCGAGAGATTACCCGGGACGGTTGCTGGTTCCTAGCCCGATACCTCCGATGGACAGCCGGATCGAGCGTCTGGCCAAGCTCCGCCGGTCGGAAGGGATCGAATGCCCGCAAGGATTTCCTTACTGGCCAAAAGCTTTGACGATCCCGGCGAATACAGAGGTCCGCTTGCTTCTGGATAATGATTACCTGACGACGGGTTATTTCTCCTTAGCCTTCAGCAAAGGAAAGGAGGCCGAGATCCATATCGGTTATTCGGAAGCCCTCTATAAGCAAGAAGAGGAATCGACCACTAAATCGTATGCGTTGAATGGCAAGGGACATCGGGACGAGTTGACGGATAAGCAGTTTATCGGGTACGGGGATAAGATACTGGCTGATGGGGGAGATAATCGTCTCTTCACGTCCCTGTGGTGGCGTACATGGAGATATGTGGAGTTGAAAGTGAAGACGGCTTCCGAGCCTTTGGTGATTGAGGATATGTATGGGACTTTCTCCGCCTATCCTTTCCGTAACGAGACCGCTTTCTCCGCTCCGGGACATGAGGAGCTGGGCCGTATGCTCGAGATAGGATGGCGTACCGCCCGTCTGTGCGCCAATGAGACGTATATGGACTGCCCGTATTACGAGCAACTGCAATATTTCGGGGATACACGCATACAGGCAATGATTTCCATGTATAATACATCAGACCCTTATATGGTGAAGAATGCCCTAGAGCAAGGACGGCAGTCCATGGTGGCGGAAGGGATTACGATGAGCCGATATCCGTCTAGCGTACATCAGTTTATATCCTCGTTCTCTCTCTGGTGGATTTGTATGGGGCACGATTATTGGATGTACCGTGGGGATGAGGCATACATGAAGACCTTGCTTCCCGCTTACCGTCAGGTTTTGTCGTGGTACGAGCAATGGTTGAAGCCGGATTATAGTTTGTCGTACGTTCCTCATTGGTTCTTCGTGGATTGGGCGGCCGGTTTTGATTATGGCGAGCCGATACGGGAGAAAGAGGGAAACTCGGCGCTCCAAGATTTGATGTATATAATGACCTTGGAATTTGCGGCGGAGATGGAACAAGCGATCGGCCTCCCTGCCATGGCGGATCATTACCGGAAGATCGCTACCGAGATGCGTAAGACGATCCGCCCGAAATATTGGGACGCTGCCCGTAATCTATTCGCCGATACGCAGGATCATCGCAGCTATTCCCAGCATGTGAACGCCTTGGCGATCTTGACTGGGGTTACGAAAGGGGAGGAGGCCGTAAAGGTGATGAACCAAACCTTGGCGGATACGAGCTTGATCCAGTGTACGATATATTTCCGTTATTACTTGAATCAAGCGTTGAAAGCTTCCGGTTTAGGGGATCAGTTCTTGGATAACTTACAAATATGGCGGGATCAGATGGCGTTGGGATTGACCACATGGGCAGAGATGCCGGAGCCATCCCGTTCTGATTGCCATGCTTGGGGAGCCAGTCCGAATATCGAGTTTTACCGGATCTTGTTGGGGATAGATAGCGATGCTCCCGGATTTAGGAAGATACGGATCGCTCCGTCTTTGGGAAAACTGAAGGAGGTTTCCGGTACGATCCCACATCCGCTTGGAAGCGTGACCGCCGCTTATAAATTGAATGAAAGAGGTGAGGGAACCGCCCGTCTGGTCTTGCCGGAAGGTACTACGGGTATATTTATCTGGGATGGAAAAGAAATCCCGTTGAAACCGGGCGAACAGGTTATTTCGTTATCTTCGCGTCATTAATCTATCTAAAATCTTGATATGAGACGAGTTTATTCAATTGCCTTATTGCTGCTGGTCGCTCTCGGTCTGTCGGCGACAACGAAGGAAGTAAAGTTGAAATTAGTGGAAACCAGTGATATCCATGGAAACTTCTTCCCGTATAATTTTATCGAGCAGCGGGAGTGGGGAGGAAGTCTGGCACGGGTATATTCGTTCGTGCAAGAAGAACGCCGGACGTATGGCGATAACCTTTTGCTATTGGATAATGGCGATATCTTGCAAGGACAACCTTCGGCGTATTATTACAATTTCATGGATACGGTCTCTACGCATATAGCTTCCGCCATGATGAATTATATGGGGTACAATGCGGGAAATATGGGTAACCATGATGTAGAGGCTGGCCATGCCGTTTTCGATCGTTGGATCAAACAATGTGATTTCCCAATCTTGGGTGCCAATATTATCCGTACCTCCGACCGGGAGACCTATTTAAAGCCCTATGAGGTATTTGAGCGTGACGGTGTGAAGATCGTTGTACTGGGGATGATTACTCCGGCTATTCCTGTATGGTTGCCGGAGACTCTGTGGCAAGGTCTTTATTTCGCCGATATGGAAGAGACGGCCCGTAAATGGATGAAGATCATTCAGGAGAAGGAGAAGCCGGATGTTGTGGTAGGTATCTTTCATGCGGGAAACGAGGCTCGTACCATGTCTGGCCAGTACCGTGAGGATGCGTCGATGGAGGTTGCCCAGCGCATTCCGGGCTTCGATGTGGTTATGATGGGGCATGATCATCGCCGGTATTGTGGTAAGGTGGCGAATATCGAGGGAGATTCCGTGTTACTGATAAATCCGGCAAGTAATGGGCGTGTAGTCGGTTCCGTTGATGTCGTGTTAAAGATGGAGCATGGAAAGGTTTTGGACAAACAAGTATCGGGTGTTTTGACGGATGTGGATAAGTTGGAGCCTAGCAAGGAGTTTATGGAGAAATTCGCTCCGCAATACAAAGCGGTGAATGATTTTGTCTCCGAGAAGGTGGGAACTTTTACGGAGAGTATCGCGACCCGTCCCGCTTACTTTGGGCCATCCGCTTTTATTGATTTTATTCACTCTTTACAATTGGAGTTGACTGGTGCGGACGTCTCTTTTGCCGCCCCGTTATCCTTTGACGCAAAAATAGATAAAGGGGATATCACGATCAGCGATATGTTCAGTCTTTACAAATATGAGAATATGCTTTATACGATGAATTTGACGGGAGCCGAGATCAAAGGTTTCTTGGAGGAATCATACGCTATGTGGACCAACCGGATGAAATCTCCGGACGATCATGTCTTATTATTGAAAGAGAGAAAGAAAGGACAGGAGAATTATGTCTCATTCGTCAACTTCAGTTTTAACTTTGACTCCGCAGCTGGTATCATTTACACCGTGGACGTAACGAAACCAGAGGGTGAGAAGATTACGATCTTGAAAATGGCGGATAACAGGCCTTTCGACGAGAATAAAACGTATAAAGTAGCTCTCAACTCTTACCGAGGTAATGGAGGAGGTGAGTTATTGACGAAAGGGGCCGGTATTCCCCAAGACGAGTTAAAGAGTCGTATCATTCATTCGACCGATAAAGACCTCCGTTATTATATGATTCAATATATAAAGGAAAAGGGCGTACTTAGCCCACAACCTTTAAACCAATGGCAAATGATCCCGCAGGATTGGACGAGACCGGCGGCCGAACGGGATTGTAAGTTTCTTTTCGGGGAATGAGTTTCCGTCCTTGAAGTGTCTGGTTTGCGATAGTATCTCAATGGGAAACGGTGGTAAAGTCAATGGAATAGAGATGGTTTCTCAATGACTTTACGGCCGTGTCCCATTGACTTTTTTGTATCCCGTATTAGGGATGTTGCTGATAGGTTAGGGCGCAAGGGGCGCATCTTTACGTATGTTTCTAAAACTTTTTCTGTAAATAACGTTTATACCCCTCTTGTCTGTAGAGTGATGTAAATATTATTTTTCTAAAAATGTTTCTTTGAAAGCGTAAAGATGCGCCTTTTGCGCCCTAGGATTTTTGCCGGGGAATTTTCCTGATGCCTTAACATGTGGATATACAGTTGTTTGTGTGGTTCTTCCCTCTTCGGCTTTTTGGGTCTTTGGGGGGCGATATAATGGGTCCTTACCCACGTTTACGTGATCCGAAAGCACTAAAACCAAGTGCATTTCGCATGATTTCATGAGCTAAAAGCCGTTTTTTCTGTGTGATTTCCTATCGGGGCCAAGATCGTTTTTGTCGTTTTCATACGTGCAAATGTACTCGTGGAGCACTTGTTTTAAGTGCACGTGGTGACACGTGAGCCCACGTGGTGGGCCATGTGAGCCGAGAATGGATATCGACGTATTATTAATGTACGCGATCCCCCCCGTGAAAAAAACTTGAAAAATAATACCGAAAAAGTTTGGAGGTTATGTTTTATAACACTACTTTTGCACCCGCATTCGAGAGAGAACGCCGGTCCAAAATGATGAAACAAACTTTTAGAAAAAAAGTTCCGAAATAATTTGGAGGTTTAAAATAAAAGTCCTTATCTTTGCAGCCACGTTCGCAAAACGAAAGCGACAAAAGAGTTCTTTGAGAGATTTACATAATTCAACAAGTAGTACAAGTATTAGGAAAAT
>ENA-ORSO01002002-ORSO01002002.1-human-gut-metagenome-genome-assembly--contig:-NODE-2002-length-10595-cov-8.129127_pt1 | contig 10595 bp, 6 predicted proteins | sample MGYA00241902_ERZ509168 | MGnify/ENA primary metagenome ERZ509168 (study PRJEB26280, sample SAMEA2338806) | human gut metagenome | biome: human gut; feature: human-associated habitat; material: faeces... | reverse complement strand
ACAAACGTATGGCAAGCGTAAAAGTAAAATTCCGGGCCTCGTCCGTTGCGGATCGTGAAGGCCGACTGTATTATCAGATCATCCATAACCGTGTAACCCGACAGATCAACAGCGGCCATAAACTGTTACCGTCGGAATGGGCCGCTCTGCGTGCAGGATTGCTCCGGCCGGATTGCAAAGGGCCCCGACACGCTTACCTTGTCGCATTGAAAAGCCGGATCGTGGAAGACACCGCCCGCCTGGAGCGCATTATCGCCCGGTTGGAACATACGGGCGAAAGTTATACGGCCGGGGATGTGGTCGCACGTTATCTTACGCCTTCGGATACCGGGGGCTTTTTCTCTTTCGCCCGGAGTCTTGTCGGGCAGTTGAGACAGATCGGGAAAATTCGCACGGGCGAACGCTACACGACCGTCTTGAACAGCTTCGGGCGTTTCCGCAGGAATACCGAGGTGTCTTGGGATGAGATGGACTCCGACCTGATGATCGAATACGAGACTTATCTCAAATCGAGGGGCGTATGCCCGAATACCTCCTCTTACTATATGCGGGGACTGCGAGCCATTTATAACCGGGCCGTTGAGAAGAAAATGACCGTGCAGCGCGATCCGTTCAAGTATGTCTACACGGGCATTGGCAAAACTGTTAAGCGGGCGGTACCCCTGAAAGTCATCCGCCAGATCCGGGATATGGATTTGGCACTGTTTCCGGCGATGGATTTCGCCCGCGACATTTTCATGTTCTCATTCTACACCCGGGGAATGTCGTTCATCGACATGGCTTACCTGAAGAAGAAAGATCTGCAAAACGGCATACTCTCTTACCGCAGGCAGAAAACGGGACAGCAGTTGTTCGTCAAATGGGAAAAACCCATGCAGGAGATCGTCGATAAATATGATACGAACGCCACTCCTTATCTGCTGCCGGTAATTCGGGACATGCATGCCGACGCTCGCCGGCAGTACAAGAATGCGGCGCATCTGGTCAATGACAAATTGAAAAAATTAGGCGAGCAGTTGGGACTGGACATACCCTTGACCAGCTATGTCGCCCGCCACGGGTGGGCTTCCATCGCCAAGGACAGGAACATTCCGCTCGCGATCATCAGCGAGGCGATGGGACATGATTCGGAGAAAACCACGCGAATCTATCTCGCCTCTTTGGACACATCGGCTGTGGACAAGGCTAACAGCCGAATTCTGAAAGCATTGTAGTCGTACAAAGATTTTTGTTCAGCCGGCTTTCATTCGGAAATCTCTTTCAAGGCTTATTCTTGAAAGAGATATTTTTTCCGACGGATCAATCCACCGGAAAATCTCTCTCCGGAAGGAATCGGTGGTTCGGTAGTGATAATTGAAGAAATAAACGACGGCTAAATCCTCGAAATAGCATTTAACGGATTGACCGATAGATGCAACTTCTCTTCATGAGAGAAATATCTCACTGCCGCAAAGTTATGAAAAATATGAAATACGGCAACAGAATTCGGTGAAAAATAAAATTATCCCGGTCATTTCAATTCGAAATGTTAAACAATCAGGAGAATTTGTTGAACTGATTCGGAGGCTTTCGTGCGTAGGGCGCTGGGAATAAACGCTAATCATTTCGCTATTTCTCTCATGAAGAGATGTATCGGCAGACGGAATCCGCCCAAGGAAATCGCAAACGGCCTGCAACCGGTAAAAATGGAGCAGAGAGACATTTCCGATGGATGATTTCGATTGATTGATAGGGAGAGTAGAAAGATAAAATGTTGTGAAACAGACTGCTTCTCTCCGCAAGAGAAATATTGACAAACACAAAGTTATGTAATTTAATGGAAATAACGGTATAAAACGGATGAAATTTTCGGCTGCTGAACTCGCCGAAAGGTTTTTATCCAACAATGTTATATAAATAAACCGCCCGTTGAGTGTGATTTCCGTTTGTTTACCAGATAGTTACATATTATATCCATCGCTCTTTCTCTTGCGGAGAGAAAGGGCGTAAAACGAGCAGAATATCTTTTTACGGATTTACGGAATAGATGATTGATATTCCGGGAGGGGTGATATAAACGATTGTAATACATATTAATACCCCTATTGGCATGGACTAAGGGTATGAGTCCTGATTGAAAAATAATAAACATGAATGGATATCGCTTCGCGCAATATAGAAGAAGTCACGACCGCTCGCTGGTTCGTCATGCGGGGCTACAAAAATGAAAAAAGAGCGGAGGAAAAACTCAAAGGCAGAGACGGATTGGAATTTTTTAGAAACTTTATCGAAACAGGTCCAATGGAGTTGCGACGGAAGATATTCTTATTGATGCTGGCGTGCGTTTGTTGTCTGAATGACAGCCATGCGCAACATGCCGTATCCGATTTATCCCTGCGGAGGGATACGAGCGTGATCATTCGTCTGTATTTCCGTTTCGACCGGTCTCTGCTCGAAAAGAAGTATCTGACAAACGAGGAGTCGCTCGCCAAACTCGACACCATGCTTAACAGACCGGAAGTCAGGGATAATCTCGATTCCATTGTCATCATCGCGTCGGCATCTCCCGAGGGCATGTTGGAACGCAACATCAAACTCGCGGAAGAACGGGCTCGGGCTACGCGCACTTATGTGTATTGGAAGCATCCCGACATCGTGCGAGAGAGGGTGCAGATATGTTCTATCGGCGAAGATTGGGCGGGACTGGCCCAACGGATTGCCGATGACGACCGATGTCCCCATCGGGCGCGAGTTCTGGAGATCATCAATTCGGACGTTGACTCCGCGACCAAAGAGTGGCGGCTAAAACAGGTGGGCGACGGTGCGGCATGGCGGCACATCGTAAACAACCATCTGCGTTATCTGCGGGCCGGCGCAACCTGCATCATCGTGTTCCAGTCGGTTCCCCATGCGCCCGAACCGACGGTCGAGCCGGAACCCGAGTCAGAACCCGGACCGGTCGTAGAACCAGACACCGTGCAGATGCCGGCTCCGCAACCCGTTCCGGAGTCGCCGGCCATGGAACCGACGTTCGTCCGCAAGCCCCTGCTGGCCGTGAAGAGCAACCTGCTCTTCGACCTGGCCTCGGCGCTCAACGTCGAGCTCGAAGTCCCGATGGGCAAACGCTGGTCCGTTGCCGGGGAGTGGATGTTCCCGTGGTGGCGGAGCAACAAGTCGGACCTGACGATGCAGCTTCTGGCAGGACATGGCGAAATAAGATATTGGCTGGGCGATCGCGCCAAACGAGATGTCATGACGGGCTGGCACCTCGGCTTGTACGGCGGCGGCGGAAAATTCGACTTTCAGGTCTTCAACGACGACGGTTCCCAGGGCGACTTCTTCGATGCCGGGCTGAGCTTGGGCTATGCGCACCGCATCGGACGCAGCCGCAGCCTGCGTATGGAATACACGTTGGGAGTCGGTTACCTGCGTTCGAACTATGAGGCCTACGACCGTGTGCGCGACACGAAGTACGGCGACATCAAGGTCGTCCGTTACCCGTGGGAGACCCGTCGGCTGAACTGGATCGGTCCTACGAGGGCGCGGATTTCGCTGGTATGGCTGTTGCATTACAGAAAAAAGGAGGTTGCAAAATGAAAAACATACTGATTATATCGGCTCTTGCAGGCGTTCTGGCGCTCTCCTCCTGCCGGCGCGACGACCTTTATTATGCCACCGTCGACCGCGCCACCGTCCGTATCGAGGCCGACTGGACTCCGGCGCGGCTGACGCCCAACGGCGTTTCGGCATTCGTGTTCGACCGCAACGGCGCGGCTTTCGACGTGGTCCGGAGCAACGACTCCCGGAAAGCGGACCTCTCACTGCCCGAAGGCTCCTATAGTGTTGTCGTGCTGAACAATACGCTGGATGAATACAGGAATATCGAAAGCGCGGGAACCGACCGGCTGGAGACCTTCGCCCTGATGGGCAGGGCGGTGTCCCCCAACTTCACGTCGCTCGGCGGCGGCACCCGAGCGGAATCCTTCATCGGGGAGCCCGACACGGTGGCCGGAAGCGTAGTCCGAAATATCGAGGTGACCCGCAAGATGATCGAATATTTCCGGACCAAACCCCACGGCATGGAACCCGCCCCGGCGGCAGTTTATCAGACTGCTCCGACCCGCATCATCTCGGTGGCCGACATCAGGGTGCATGTCAAGGGGCTCAAATATGCCGCGGGGGCGCCCCGCACCCACCTGAAGAATCTTTCGGGCGGCTATTACCTCGATTCGGACAAGCCGCATTCGCTGCAGGTCTGCCACGAGTTCGTGCTGAACAACCGCTGCTTCGATGCGGAAGACCCGCGCAACGGCACCATCACCAGACAGCTGGCGACGTTCGGCCTGCACGAGGAGACGGGCGTGCGCTACCTGATGGAGATGGAGTTCGTGCTGCTCAACGGCGAAAAACATCCCGTCTCGCTCGATGTCACCGATGCCATCCGCGTGACGCAGGGCGCGACGCACAAGATCATCCATATCGAGGTGGAGATCGAACTTCCCGAGGTGATCGGCAACGGCGACGGCGCCTTCGACCCCGACCTGGAGGAATGGGAGGACATCGATGTCGACATCCCGATATAACCGACGAAACATGATTTTACAAACACCATAAAAAAAAGAAAAAAATGAAAAGATCTGTTCTCATCGCTCTGGCGGCCTTCGCACTGGCCGGCTGCGCAAAGGAAAGCGTGGTCGACTCCGCCCTGACCAATGCCGGCAACGCTATCGGCTTCAACACCTATTCGAACATCACCCGCGGCAATCCGTTCGACAACAACCCCGAGTTCGCCGCATCGGGCAACGTCTTCGGCGTAACGGCCTTTATCAGCACCTCGGACAGCCCCTACATGGGCAAGGCCGATGCCGGCACCGAGATCGTTTCCGACGGCACGAAATGGGACTACAAGAACACGAGCGACATCCGCTACTGGCCGACCCAGGGAGAAACCCTCAGTTTTTACGCCTATGCGCCCTACACCAAGAACGGCGTTGCGATTCCGGTTGCATATACGAAGGGCGACGGAATGATCATGACGGACTATACCGTTCCTGCCGACGATGCCGGCCAGGTGGATCTCATGTACGCCTCGGCGCTGAATGTCGCCAAGGCAAGTCCGGCCGTGAAGGTTCCCCTCCAGTTCAAACACGCGATGACGCAGGTGCGTTTCAAGGCCAAGGCCAAGGGCGACGGTGTCTTCATCGACGTGAAGGAGAACGGCATCAAGCTGAGAAACCTCGAGTCGAAGGGCACCTTCACCCTCTCGGCCGCCGGCGCTGCCAGCTGGAGCATTACTGAAGGCAACCTGACCGAATATACGGCAGTTTTCCCCGAGACCAAGGAAATCACCAATGCGGAAGCAAAAAATCTCTATGATGCGGACAAGGCACTGATACTGCTTCCGCAGGAGTTCGCCGCAAAAACCGGTGACGGAGACATGACCGGCGGCACCCTTACGATTTCCTGCAAGATCTATTACAAGGATAATAACGCAACCCCCCAGTATCTGTTCGGTTCGGCCGACACGTATGCCGACTACACGGTTCCGTTCAGCAGCAAGAAAGTTACCGGCGATACGGAGGGGGAAGAGATCTGGAAGATGAACAAGCGCATTACCTATACGCTGACCGTCACCGGCAACCTCGAACCTATCCTGTTCGAGACGTCGGTAGTGGATTGGGAGGATTCCAACGCAGCCATGGAGATCTAAGACGCTCTGGCCGCACGCATGCGCCGGCCTCACGAAATTCCGGGAGGGTTGAATGTCCCTCCCGGAGTACAAACCGGATCGCCCGGCGGTCCGATACGATTTACAAGTTACGGATATGGAAACACGAAGATATTGGCTTTGGGCGGTTTTCAGCCTGACGACTCTTATATCGTGCGGCAGGGGAGGGGATGAAGCCCTGCAACCCGCGGACGACGCCATCCGGTTCGACGACCGGATAGGGGATTCGGCCGTTCCATGGACGAAAGGCGTACAGACCGACGACGGCAACTTTGCCGACTTCGGGGTTTTCGCCTACTATTCGCCCCAGGGCAGCTACGATGCCGCCGCTTCGAAGCCCGATTACATGTACAATGTCCGGGTGACACGCCCCGCCGGAGGGGACTGGACCTATTCTCCGACGAAATACTGGCCCCAGGGAAAGGTCAGCTTCTTCGCCTATGCTCCGTATGACACCGATGCGGCGGTCTCCGTCTCATGCGGGACAGGCGCTCCGCGCGTCACCTATGCCGTTCCCGACGCCGTGGCGGATCACCGCGACCTGCTGCTGAGCGCCCCGGCCCTCGACCGGACGAAAGAGGGCGGCAGGGTGCCGCTGACATTCCGCCATGCGTTGGCGGCCGTGGTCTTCGAAGCCAGCGTCGACGGCACGCTCTCCGAGGGACAGTCGATACGCATAACCGGAATCCGTCTCGGAAAGTTCCTGCATAAGGCCACCTGCCACCACGAACTGCCGGACGCCATCACGCAGACCTTAGCGACGGACGCCGCCGACAGGGAGTACGCTCTCTCGGAGGCGGACGGCACGTTGCAGGGCAATTCGCTGGTTGCCGTCTATCCCGTCTACCAGCCGGTCTCCTCCGCAACGGGCTGCGCGATGCTTTGGCCGCAACAGATCGATGACGACGACCTGCTCACCGTCACGGTCCGCTACACGTCGAACGGCGTGACGCGGGAATCTGCAATAGTTCGGAATATCGGCGATTTCGTCGTCTCCGGCAGCATCGAAGCCAGCAAGCGATATGTTTTCAGACTGAAGTTCACCCCGTTCGGCGAGATGGCGCTGACCTGTGTGGTGCAGGACTGGAACCAGGAAACCATTGATGTCCCCGATTTCGATTGACGATTATGAAACGATTATTCCATATAGCCTGGATGTGTCTGGCCGTCGCGGCGTGCTCGAAGGATGAATTGCCCGGAACGCATGGCGAGTTTGCCTCGCTGACGCTGAGCGTCGCCTCTTCGCAGAACGACGTGAAGACCCGCGCCGTGTCGGCCGATGCCGACGAACAGCGGATCAACAACCTCTACATCTTCATATTCAACCCGGACGGGTCGGTCGATTGCCGCAACTATATCTCCAGCCTGAGCGCATCGAGCTGGACCGGAACCATCGGCGGCCTGACGTGCGGCACGGGGAAAAGCGTGGCCGCCATTGCCAATACGGACAATACGGTCGTCGACATTACCCGCGAGATGCTCGACGGCATCGCCTCGCGTGCGGCGTTGGATTCGTGCGTGGTGAACCTCCGGGGCAAGTTCATCGAACGGGGCACCAACTTCCTGATGACGGGCGTCGCCGAGAATGTCACCGTCACGGCCGGCAGTCCCGTCTCGGCTACCGTGCCGCTGACACGCGTCGACTCCAAAATCCGCTTCCGCGTCACCGAGGCTTCGGGCGTCACCTTCACTTCCGACGACTGGCGCGTCGTGTCGGTTCCACGCAAGGCGGGGATGATGGCTTCGCGCACCGACCTGTGCACCGACCCCGCGGAGTGCTTCGATACGGAGTGGGCTCATTTCGAGGAGGACGGCAAGACCTTCGCCTTCTATTCGCTGGAGAGCGTCCTGACGCCCCGGGCCGAGATTCCCGTCACGGCGGGCACCTATGAGGAGCAGTATGCGCTGCGCGAGAAACAAGACAAGACCCCGACCGGCGCGGGAATCGAGGTCGCCAACGGCGACTATACCTATGCGCCGAAGACCGGAACCTGCGTCCAGTTGCGGGGTGACATACGCTACAAGGACGCGTCGTCGGGCGTGGAAATATCGACCGATGTGGTCTATACGATCCATCTCGGAGGCGTGGAAGGCGTCGACGACTACAACTTGCTCCGCAACACCTACTATACCTATAACGTGAAAATCGTGTCGGTGGACAAAATCATCATCGAGGTCGATTCGAGCAAGAAGACCGAGGAGGACGAGCGGCGTCCCGGCGCCGAGGGCGATGTCGTGATGGCGCTGCAGATCAAGGAGCTGGACGCGTACAACGAGGTGTTCACCCTGAGTTTCCACCAGAGCAACGTGGACGAGACCATGACCTGGGACGTCAACACCCCCTTCTCGCGGGGCGCCGCCGGCGAACATCCGGCCGACTACAAGTGGATAAAGTTCCGGATCAACAGCAAGAACAGCAGCAACTTCTACAGTAGCACCGATTTCCGCGCCTATCCGGGCAACGATGCGGTCTACACGGGGACGGTCTCGCTGGACACCTATATGACTGACGTGGCGAACGGGACGGACAAACTGCTGTATGTCGACCAGCTGGTGAATATCCTTCAGGCCTGCAAGGAGCGTTACCGTACCAGCGGAAGCGGGGGCTCCGACCACCTGTTCGACAGTAGCGACTACATGCGCTTCACGGCATTCGTCGACGAATACTATTACGAGACGAGCCCGACCGATCCTTCGGAAACGGCCGTGAACGGCTTGTGGAAGAAATTCGTCAACCAGCAGGCGCGGGTCATGAACATCCTTTCGAATCTGGCGTACAGCCCCGATCGCCAGAGCACGAAGACCAACGCCATCTATTCGATCCGCCAGTCCTCAATCCAGACCATGTATAACATCATGGACGAAGAGAATTTCACGGCCTGGGGCACGGAGATGATCCAGGAAGAAACGCCGGTCGCATTCGAAAAAAACACGAACGACGTTTCCAACCCGACATACAACGACTCGAACAACGGACGTGCGAATACGCTCCGGATGTGGCTGGGCGGCAGTACGACCAAACGCTGGAGCGATTACGTCACGACGTCGACCTGGACCCTGAAGTCCGATTACGAGGCTGCCAAATACAAATGTCTGCGGATGAACCGCGACAACGACGGCGACGGCACGATCGACGAGAACGAGGTGCAATGGTATCTGGCGGCCATCAACCAGTTGACGGATCTATGGATCGGCGAATGGTCCTTCGACCAGCGAGCCAGGCTTTACAGGAAAACGACCTGGACAGAGGGGCAGGAGCAGTATTTCGCCAGCAGTACGGTTCACGAGAAGTACCTTGGCTATGACAACCCCATAATCCTATGGTCATCCGAAGGCTCCTCGACCGGAAAACTTTCCCAAAATTATTCCAGTTCGATTTCTACTCCTGTTTATTATCGTTGTGTCCGTAATCTGGGAATTCCACGCACGGCCGCCGGAACCGTCAAGCCCGACGATATGGCCACCTACGATGCGATGACCCGCAGGATCTCGCTTGCCCGAATCGATCAGCAATCCATCCGCGGCTATTTCCAGACCGCCGAACTGCCCGAGCACCACGAACGCGAGGCGGCCAACAAACCTTGGAGGATATTCGAAGTTCTAAACACGCCATCCGGAGGCCATGGATATAATTGGGAGTCGCTGAGGAGCGCGGCAAGCGCAGGCAACTCCCCGTGTCCGGCAGGATACCGTATCCCCAACCAGCGGGAACTGGCGCTGATGCACTCCCGAATCGGCAATGACGGAAACTGGACACTCAACAACCATTTTTCGCGCACCCGCTTCCAGTTCGACTCGGGCCGCCCCGGATTTTCCGTTAGCCAGAATAACGGCGTACTGTATTTGTTGTCCGGCACAGGCAATTATGGCGGCGTGCGCTGCGTGAAAGATATAAACGAATAACGCCGCAGGGAGGCATTCTCCGCCCTAATGCGCCCGGCTGTATGACCATTGTCGCGGTGGTCGTTATCGGACAGAATCGTGGTCGCAGCATCCGTCCCCCGGGTGGTGCTCCAGCACGGTGTGGGGAATGTGGCCGTGCGAAACGAGCTGAATAGGGCAGTCGTAGTTGCGCAGCTGCTCTTCGGTCAGCACGTTCGAACGGTGACGGTGCACGCGGCGGTTGACACAGACGATCTCTTTCACGACACTCGTGATCGTGCCGATGTCGTGCGACACCATGACGATTGCCATGCGCGTATTCAGCTCATGCAGCGTACGGTAAAGCTCTTTCTCGAACTTGTTGTCCACGAAATTCGCGGGTTCGTCCAGAATCAGCAGCTTCGGGTCCGAGATCACGGCCCGGGCCAGCAGCACCCGCTGCTTCTGGCCGTCGCTGAGTTCGGTAAACCGCTGCTCCCGCAGCTCCAGAGCGTTGACCCGGGCCATGGAGTCCTCCACGATGCGCTGATCCTCCCTGGAGAGCTTTCCGAAGTGGTTGGTGTAGGGGTAGCGCCCGGCGGCCACCACCTCCCAGCAGGTCATGAGCTCCGGCTCGATGCGGTCGGTGAGCACCACCGACACGTGGCGGGCCAGCTCCTTGTCGCTCATGCCGTCCAAATCCCGGCCGCCGATGGCCACCACGCCGCCCAGCTTTGTCAGATGGCGGGTGATGCTGCGCAGGATGGTGGATTTGCCGGAGCCATTGGGGCCGATCAGGCAGAGAATGCCCCCCTGCCAGATGCCGATATCGATGTCCTCGATGAGGGGCCGGCGATGGTAGCCCACCGACAGCTTCTGGGTCTCAAAATACATCAGCCATTCCTCCTGCGCTTGATCATCAGCCAGATCACCACGGGGGCGCCCAGCACCGAGGTGACGGTGCTGATGGTGAGCTCCGTGGGGGAAAAGGCCGTGCGGGCGATGAGGTCGCAGGCCAGGCAGAACA
>ENA-ORSO01001988-ORSO01001988.1-human-gut-metagenome-genome-assembly--contig:-NODE-1988-length-10641-cov-6.573304_pt1 | contig 10641 bp, 6 predicted proteins | sample MGYA00241902_ERZ509168 | MGnify/ENA primary metagenome ERZ509168 (study PRJEB26280, sample SAMEA2338806) | human gut metagenome | biome: human gut; feature: human-associated habitat; material: faeces... | reverse complement strand
AGGGTGTCGTTTCCTGTGTACTTCCAGTAGAAGATATGCCGTTCCTTCCGAACGGACGTCCTCTGGACATCGTGCTGAACCCACTGGGTGTGCCTTCACGTATGAATATCGGTCAGGTCCTGGAGATTCACCTGTCCCTGGCTGCAAAGGCACTTGGATTCAATATCGCAACTCCTGTATTCGACGGAGCAAACGAGATTGATATTATGGATACTCTTGATCTGGCTAATGACTATGTCAACTTAAGCTGGGAAGAGTTTGAAGCAAAACATAAAGAAGAACTTCTTCCGGAAGTACTGCAGTATCTGTCAGACAACAGAGAACACAGAAAACTCTGGAAAGGTGTTCCAATTTCAAGAGATGGTAAGGTCCGCCTGCGTGACGGACGTACGGGTGAGTACTTCGACAGCCCTGTAACCATCGGACACATGCATTATCTGAAACTGCACCACCTGGTAGACGACAAGATCCATGCACGTTCTACAGGTCCTTACTCACTGGTTACACAGCAGCCATTAGGAGGAAAGGCTCAGTTCGGTGGACAGCGTTTCGGAGAGATGGAGGTATGGGCACTGGAAGCTTATGGTGCATCATACACACTGCAGGAAATCCTGACTGTGAAGTCAGATGATGTCATCGGACGTGTGAAGACATACGAAGCAATCATCAAGGGTGAAAATATTCCTGAACCGGGAATTCCGGAATCCTTCAAGGTATTGCTCAAAGAGTTACAGTCACTCGGACTGGACGTACGTGTCTTACGTGATGACAATACAGAAGTGGAGATCATGGAAACTTCCGATATGGGAGAGACAGATTTCCGTTCTCTGATCGAGGGAGACAGAAGATATCGTAATGATGATGACGAAGACTTTGGTAAACACGGATACAGCAAACAGGAATTCCAGGGTGAAGAACTGGTTGATGTAGAAGAAGAACCAGAATCAGACGATGATTTCGATATGAACTTTGAAGAAAATGATGACTATGATTTCGGCGATTCATCTGACGATGAATAGGAAGGGGTCCAAAGTATGCCAGAAAATAATAAGGAACAAACTTATCAGCCAATGACTTTTGATGCGATCAAGATCGGTTTGGCATCACCTGAAAAGATTCTGGAATGGTCAAAAGGAGAAGTTACCAAACCAGAGACCATCAACTATAGAACTTTAAAACCAGAAAAAGACGGACTGTTCTGCGAAAAGATCTTCGGACCAAGCAAGGACTGGGAATGCCACTGTGGAAAATATAAAAAGATCCGCTATAAAGGTGTGGTCTGCGACCGTTGTGGTGTTGAAGTAACAAAAGCAAGTGTACGTCGTGAGCGCATGGGCCATATCGCCCTTGCCGCTCCGGTATCACACATCTGGTACTTCAAGGGAATTCCAAGCCGTATGGGACTGATCCTGGATCTGTCCCCAAGAACTCTGGAAAGAGTACTGTACTTCGCTTCTTATATTGTACTGGATAAGGGCGAGTCAGACCTGATGTACAAACAGGTATTATCAGAGGCTGAATATCAGGAAGCAAGAGAAAAATGGGGAAGCGCATTCCGTGTAGGAATGGGTGCAGAATCCATCAAAGAGCTTCTTGAGAACATTGATCTTGAGAAAGAATATACAGAACTGACAGAAGGCCTGAAGGGTGCAACCGGGCAGAAACGTGCAAGAATCGTAAAACGTCTGGAAGTAGTAGAAGCTTTCCGTGAGTCTGGTAACAAACCAGAATGGATGATCATGACAAATATCCCGGTTATCCCGCCGGATCTTCGTCCAATGGTACAGCTGGATGGTGGACGTTTTGCAACATCTGACCTGAATGATCTGTACAGAAGAATCATCAACAGAAATAACCGTCTGAGACGTCTTCTTGAATTAGGCGCTCCGGACATTATCGTTAGAAACGAAAAGAGAATGCTTCAGGAAGCTGTAGATGCCCTGATCGACAATGGCCGCCGTGGCCGTCCGGTAACAGGACCTGGTAACAGAGCACTGAAATCTCTTTCTGACATGCTGAAAGGTAAGTCCGGACGTTTCCGTCAGAACCTGCTTGGTAAGCGTGTTGACTACTCTGGACGTTCCGTTATCGTCGTAGGACCGGAACTTAAGATCTACCAGTGTGGTCTGCCAAAAGAAATGGCAATCGAGCTGTTCAAACCATTCGTTATGAAAGAACTGGTTCAGAACGGAACAGCACACAATATCAAAAATGCTAAGAAGATGGTAGAAAGACTTCAGCCGGAAGTATGGGACGTTCTGGAAGAAGTAATCAAAGAGCATCCGGTTATGTTGAACCGTGCTCCTACACTGCACAGACTTGGTATCCAGGCATTCGAACCGATTCTGGTAGAAGGTAAAGCTATTAAGCTGCATCCACTTGTTTGTACAGCGTTCAACGCCGACTTCGACGGTGACCAGATGGCAGTTCATCTTCCTCTGTCCGTAGAAGCACAGGCAGAGTGCCGTTTCCTGCTGTTAAGCCCGAACAACCTGTTAAAGCCATCTGATGGTGGTCCTGTAGCCGTTCCTTCACAGGATATGGTACTTGGTATCTACTATCTGACCCAGGAACGTCCTGGCGCTAAGGGCGAAGGCATGATCTTCAAGAGTGTAAACGAAGCAATCCTGGCATATGAGAACCAGGAGGCAACTCTTCATTCCAGAGTTAAAGTAAGAGTCAATAAGACAATGCCAGACGGCACTGTTAAGACTGGTGTGATCGAGTCTACCATCGGACGTTTTATCTTCAATGAGATCATTCCTCAGGACTTAGGCTTTGTAGACAGAAGCATTCCTGAAAATGAATTAAAGCTGGAAGTTGACTTCCACGTAGCTAAGAAGCAGTTAAAGCAGATCCTTGAAAAAGTTATCAATGTTCATGGCGCTACCCAGACTGCTGTTACACTGGATGATATTAAGGCAATTGGTTACAAGTTCTCTACAAGAGCAGCTATGACCGTATCTATTTCCGATATGACCGTACCTGCAAGCAAGCCGAAGTTGATCGCTGACGCTCAGGCAACTGTAGACCATATCGCAAAGAACTACCGCCGCGGTCTTATTACCGAGGAGGAGCGTTATAAAGAAGTTATCGAAACCTGGAAGACCACCGATGATCAGCTGACCCATGACCTGTTAACAGGACTGGATAAGTACAACAACATCTTCATGATGGCTGACTCTGGTGCGCGAGGATCTGATAAGCAGATCAAGCAGTTAGCTGGTATGCGAGGACTGATGGCAGATACAACCGGTCACACCATCGAACTTCCTATCAAGTCTAACTTCCGTGAAGGTCTTGACGTACTGGAGTACTTCATCTCCGCTCATGGTGCTCGTAAAGGTCTGTCCGATACCGCTCTTCGTACCGCTGACTCTGGTTACCTGACCAGACGTCTGGTAGACGTATCCCAGGATCTGATCATCCGTGAAGTTGACTGCTGCGAAGGCAAAGAGATCCCTTACATGGAGATCAAGGCTTTCATGGACGGCAACGAAGTGATCGAGGACCTGGAAGAGAGAATTACAGGACGTTATATTGCTGAGACCATTACTGATCCGGATACAGGCGAAGTAGTGATCAAGGCTAACCATATGTGTACACCAAAGCGTGCAGCAGCGGTTATGAAGGTTCTGAACAAGATGGGACGTAAGTCTGTTAAGATCCGTACCGTATTAAGCTGTAAGTCCCACATTGGTGTGTGTGCTAAGTGCTACGGCGCAAACATGGCAACCGGACAGCCTGTACAGGTTGGTGAAGCAGTTGGTATCATCGCAGCTCAGTCTATCGGTGAGCCTGGTACACAGCTGACCATGCGTACATTCCATACCGGTGGTGTTGCCGGCGGCGATATCACACAGGGTCTTCCTCGAGTTGAGGAGCTTTTTGAGGCACGTAAGCCAAAGGGTCTTGCTATCATCACTGAATTCGGCGGTGTAGTAGACATTAAGGATACTAAGAAGAAACGTGAAATTACTGTTACTGATATGGAAAGCGGCAATTCCAAGACCTATCTGATCCCTTACGGATCCAGAATTAAAGTTATGGAAGGCCAGATCCTTGAAGCCGGTGATGAGCTGACTGAAGGTAGCGTAAACCCACATGATATCTTAAAGATCAAGGGCGTTCGTGCTGTACAGGATTACATGATCCAGGAAGTTCAGCGTGTATACCGTCTCCAGGGTGTTGAGATCAACGATAAGCATATCGAAATGATCGTACACCAGATGTTAAAGAAGATCCGTATCGAAGAGAGCGGCGACAGCAATGTTCTCCCAGGTGTATCCATGGATGTTCTTGACTTCAACGAGATGAACGAAGAACTGATTGCACAGGGCAAACAGCCTGCAGAAGGCAAGCAGGTAATGCTTGGTATCACCAAGGCATCTCTTGCAACTGATTCCTTCTTATCCGCAGCATCCTTCCAGGAGACCACCAAGGTTCTGACCGAGGCTGCTATCAACGGTAAGGTTGACCATCTGATCGGTATCAAGGAGAACGTAATCATCGGTAAGCCAATTCCTGCTGGTACAGGTATGAAGCGTTACCGCAACGTAAAACTGGATACAGATGACAGACTTCTTGCAGAAGACGATGAGATCTCTATGTCAGAAGATGATGAGATCGCATTAAGCGGAGCAGAAGATGATGAGATTTCTGAGGATAATGTAGCAGAAGAAGTTCTGGGCATGGATGAAACTGAGGATGCAGAAGATGCATCTGAGGATGATGACGAGACCGAAGAATAATCAAGGTTAATCAAATATCGATCCAAAATGGGATCAAATACAGGACACAGGGGTCCGGCTGAAGCAGTCGTGACCCCTGTGCTTTTGTATTTATAAAAAAACAATCATCGAAAGATGTGAGATTGACAAAAAATAAATTAAAGTTACAACTTAATAAAATTAAGTAATATACAGTAAATTTACAAATAAGTCGGGACTTAAACTTAAATTTTTAATTGATATTTTAATAAAACTTTTATAAAATAATACCAAACTTTTTTAACTGTTTTTTTACAGTAGGAGGGAGACACAATTATGAATGAGAAAATAGAAAAGAAAGGACTGCTGGACCGCATGCTTGATTCCATCGAGCGCGCCGGTAACAGACTGCCCGATCCGATCACTATGTTCTTAGGACTGGCGATCATCGTTGCTGTTATTTCAGCAATCTGCAGCGCAGCAGGAATTAACGCAGTAAACCCGGCAGATGGATCTACCATTGAGATCTTCAATCTTCTGTCCTTTGACGGTATCCGTTATCTGTGGACCAATGTTATCACCAACTTTGCTGGTTTCGCACCTCTTGGAATGGTACTGGTAGCAGTGATCGGTTCCTCTGTTGCAGAAAAGAGCGGATTTCTGGTATCTGTTATGGTTAATTTCCTTGGAAAAGCAAGAGGCTGGATCGTAACTGCAGTCATCATGTTCTTAGGAGTTAACTTAAACGTAGCTGGTGACGCAGGATTTATCGTACTGCCTCCTCTGGCAGCTATCCTGTATATGTCCATTGGACGTCATCCACTTCTTGGTATGTACACTGCATTCGCAGCAGTTGCAGGCGGCTTCTGTGCAAACGTTCTGTTAGGCCTTTCTGATGCACTTGCATATGGCTTTACCGAGCAGGCAGCAAGAATGATCGATCCAAACTATGAAGCATCCATCGCTATTAACTGGTATTTCCTCATTGTTTCCTGCGTAGTACTGACTGTAGTAGGAACCGTCCTGGTAGAGAAAGTACTGTTACATCGTTTCCCAATTAATAAAGAAGAACTTGCAAAGTATGACTTTGATGAATCTGCATCTAACCTGACAGATGTTCAGAAAAAGGGTATCAAAGCAGCTGGTCTTTCTATCCTGATCTACATTATTGTGATCGTTCTTATGTGCGTACCGGTCTTCGGTGACAGAGCGATCCTGGCAGATGAAAATGGTTCCATCACCAGTGGTGGTTCTGCATTCTCCAAAGGTATCGTATTTACAGTTACCATGTTCTTAATGATCCCTGGTATTGTTTATGGTGTTGTTATTGGAAGATACAAAAATGACAAAGACTTATGGGCTGATATCAGCCAGGGCTTTGCTGAAATGGGCAACTACGTATTTATGTGTTTCTTCATTTCCATTTTCACTAACTTCTTCTCTGTATCCAAGTTAGGAACCGTACTTGCCATTAGAGGTGCAGAGCTGTTAAGTAATGTTGGATTTACAGGTATCCCGCTGTTAATTGGTCTGATCCTTTTATCCTGTATTGTAAATATGTTCATTGGATCTGCATCTGCAAAGTGGGCGATCTTAGCTCCTGTATTTGTACCAATGATGATGTTAATGGGCTTTGACCCGGCGATCACCCAGGTTGTATACAGAATTGGTGATTCCATTACCAATCCATTATCTCCATTATTTACTTACATTCCGGTTATTTTAGGATTTGCCCATAAGTATGATAAGAATGTAGGTCTTGGAACTATTATTGCAAATATGCTTCCATTCTCTGTAACATTTGCAATTGTATGGATCATTCAGGTTATCATCTGGGTAGCACTTAACCTGCCATTAGGACCTGGCGGCGGTATCTATCTCTAAAATGAAAAATTCAGCATATGCGTGACAGACGCATATTGTTGATGTAAAATGGGACTGTTGCAAAATGGAAATATTTGTATTTTGCAGCAGTCTTTTTGTACTGTAAAAGAACAAAAAGCCTGTATTGCCGGTGCGGTATGCAGGTATATGTTTAAAAAATAAAGTTGGAGAGGAGTTAAAAATATGAACTTTGCAAAAAGAGCAGAAGAATTAAGCGACCAGATCATAAAAGACCGCCGCTATCTGCACCAGCATCCGGAACTTTCTTATAAAGAGAAAAATACTACAGCATACCTGGTAGCCAGTTTAAAAGAGCTGGGGATCCCGGTACAGACATTTGAGGATTACACTGGCTGTATTGCTACTATTAAAGGCGGTAAGCCTGGAAAACATACCGTATTATTAAGAGGCGATATTGATGCCCTTCCTATTAAAGAAAACAGCGGTGTAGAATTTGAAAGTGAGAATGAGGGAGTGATGCATGCCTGCGGACATGACTGCCACACTTCCATGTTATTAGGAGCAGCCAGACTGTTATGGGAGGAAAGAGAAAATCTTCCTGGAACTGTAAAGTTATTATTCCAGGCTGCAGAAGAAGCATTCTATGGAAGCCGCTACTATGTAGATAAGGGCTACTTAGATGATGTAGATGCTGCTATGGGCATGCATGTATGGCCAACAGGACCAAGCGGAAAAGTTCTTGTAAAGGACGGGGAACTGATGGCAAGCTGTGATAACTTCATCATTACAGTCCACGGCGTTTCCTCCCATGGCTCTGAACCTCAGCATGGAAAAGATGCCATTGTGGCAGCAAGTTCCATCCTTATGAACTTACAGCACATTGTAAGCCGCATCAATGATCCATCCAATTCCCTGGTAGTAACGGTTGGAAAGATCCAGGCAGGAACCCAGTTTAACATTATTACAGATAAGGCAGTGATGGAGGGAACGGTCCGCTGCTATTCAAAAGAGTGCCGTGCCATGGTAGAAGAAAACATGCGCCGTATCGTTGAATGCACAGCTGCTGCAGAAGGCTGCACTGCCGAACTGGAGTATTTCTATATTGAACCTTCTCTTGTAAACGCAGATCCAATGCTTACAGACATTGCAAGAAAAGCAGCTGTAAAACTGTATGGAGAAGATGGCATAGAAGAGGCAAAGAAAGCAACAGGAAGCGAAGACTTTTCCTATATTATGGATAAGATCCCATCTTCTGTATTCTTATTCTTAGGCTGCTACGACGAAGAAAAGGGCTGTGTTTATCCGGTCCACAACGAGAAATTTAAGATCGATGAAGATATTCTTCACAGAGGTTCTGCAGAATATGCACAGTTTGCTGCAGATTATCTGGAAAAAATGGCGAAGGGAGAATGAAAATGAACGTAAAAGAACTTGCAAAAGAACAGGAAAGCTACGTGATCCAGTGCAGACATTATCTTCATTCCCATCCGGAGCTGAGTACAAAGGAAGTAAATACTACCCGTTTTATTAAAGAAGAACTGGAAAAAATGGGCGTGGAAGTACAGGAATTTGAAGGGATCACAGGCTGTGTAGGAACCATTAAGGGAGACAAGCCTGGAAAGACGGTAATGTTGCGTGCAGATATTGATGCCCTTCCTATTACAGAGAACCCGGGAAAAAGCTACTGCAGTTTAAATCCGGGAGTAATGCATGCCTGCGGACATGACTGCCATACTTCTATGTTATTAGGAGCAGCAAAGATCTTAAGCGCTCACAGAGATGAGATCCATGGTACTGTAAAGCTGATCTTCCAGATGGCAGAAGAAATAGGAAGAAAGTCCGAAGAATATGTAAAGAGAGGTGCCCTTGAAGGAGTAGATGCCATTTTCGGTATGCATATCTGGTCTGCAGTTCCTGCCGGAAAGGTAAATTTTGAGTCCGGCGAGCGTATGGCCTGCAGCGACCGTTTTACCATTAAAATCCATGGAAAATCCAGTCACGGAAGTGCTCCTCATGAAGGAAAAGATGCTATTATCGCAGGAGCAGCAGCTATCCAGGCATTACAGACCATTCCAAGCCGTATCAACAATCCGTTTAATGCACTGGTGGTTACAGTAGGTATCTTCAATGGCGGAACCAAGGAAAATATCATTGCAGACCAGGCAGAACTGACAGGAACGGTTCGTGCATTTAACAGAGAATTCAGAAACAGCATGCCGGAAGTGATTAAAAGTGTAGTAGAGCCGGTAGTAAAGGGATATGGCTGCAGCGCAGAAGTAGATTATTACTTTGGTCCAAGCCCACTGATCAATGACCATGAAGATCTGGTACAGATCGCAAGAGGAGCCGCATCAAAAGAAATGGGAGAAGATGCCCTGATCCCGTTAAAGAAGATGACAGGAGCAGAAGATTTCAGCGTGTATATGGAAACCGTACCAGGCGTCTTCGGTTATCTTGGCTGCCGCAACGAAGAAAAAGGCATTATCGCTGCCCATCACCATCCTGCTTTTGATGTAGATGAAGATGTGTTATATCATGGCACCGGTATCTATGTACAGTTTGCCCTGGATTACCTGAATGCATAAATGAATAGGCCTTTAAAAACATGGGAAAAATAAAGTTGAAAATATTTGGAAAAGCTCAAAAATATTTGAAAAAATCCACTTGACAGATTTTTTCACCATGCTATAATAAAAAAGTGTGTGCAAAGCGCTTTGCTCTTTGCATAACAACAAGCTGAAAGACACAGCAACCAACAGTCAATATCACAGGAGGTGAAAAGGATGCCAACATTTAACCAGTTAGTAAGAAAGGGAAGACAGACCAGCGCAAAGAAGTCTACCGCACCAGCTCTGCAGAAGGGTTATAACTCTTTACAGAAGAAGGCAACAAACGTATCTGCACCACAGAAGCGTGGCGTTTGTACCGCTGTTAAGACTGCTACCCCTAAGAAACCTAACTCTGCACTTAGAAAGATCGCCAGAGTACGTCTTTCCAATGGTATCGAAGTAACAAGCTACATCCCAGGAGAAGGTCATAACCTTCAGGAGCACAGCGTTGTTCTGATCCGTGGAGGAAGAGTAAAGGACCTGCCAGGTACCAGATATCATATCGTTAGAGGTACACTGGATACAGCAGGTGTTGCTAACAGAAAACAGGCTCGCTCCAAGTACGGCGCTAAGAGACCAAAAGACAAAAAGTAATTAAAATTTAAAACTGGAATCACTAACAGCAGTAAAGTGACTGCAGTCAGTTAATACTGGACTGCTTTGTTGTGCCGGATTGTGATATTGAACCTGTGGTTGCAGGAAAATATATAGACCGCGCACGAACACATTTTATGGAAACATGTGAGTACCGACGAGTTAATGTAAACCTGCTGAGGAGATCATTCCAAAGCAGCATATTAAGGAGGGAAGTAACGTGCCACGTAAAGGACATACTCAGAAGAGAGACGTTCTGGCAGACCCAATCTACAACAATAAGGTTGTAACCAAGCTGATCAATAACATCATGTTAGACGGCAAGAAGGGTGTTGCACAGAAAATTGTATACGGCGCTTTCAATCGTGTTGCTGAGACAACCGGAAAAGACGCTATCGAAGTATTTGAAGAAGCAATGAACAACATCATGCCAGTTCTGGAAGTTAAGGCAAAACGTATCGGTGGTGCTACCTATCAGGTGCCGATCGAAGTTAAGCCAGAAAGAAGACAGGCTCTTGGACTTCGCTGGATCACTCTGTACTCCCGTAAGAGAGGCGAGAAGACTCAGGAAGAGAGACTGGCAAACGAGATCATGGATGCAGCTAACAACACTGGCGCATCTGTAAAGAAGAAAGAAGATATGCATAAGATGGCAGAAGCAAATAAGGCATTTGCTCACTACCGTTTCTAATTGCAGATTTCCCTTTTTCACAATTTTAAGGAGGAAAATCCCTTGGCTGGAAGAGAATATCCATTGGAGAGAACCAGAAATATCGGAATTATGGCTCATATCGATGCTGGTAAGACCACCACAACTGAGCGTATTCTGTATTACACTGGTGTAAACTATAAGATCGGTGATACTCATGAAGGTACTGCTACCA
>ENA-ORSO01001987-ORSO01001987.1-human-gut-metagenome-genome-assembly--contig:-NODE-1987-length-10645-cov-2.468933_pt1 | contig 10645 bp, 7 predicted proteins | sample MGYA00241902_ERZ509168 | MGnify/ENA primary metagenome ERZ509168 (study PRJEB26280, sample SAMEA2338806) | human gut metagenome | biome: human gut; feature: human-associated habitat; material: faeces... | reverse complement strand
TCCTTACTTTTCGCCCAGGAAGATTTTCCGCCGTCCATAAAGAAGCTGAAGTCCGGCGTGTAGGCTCCGAAACCAACATTGTAGGTCAGAGCGGAATATTCTTTCTCGGTTGTCAGTGTGTCAGCTGCGGCTGTTTCATCGGAAGTTTTCTCGATCTTCAAAGCCTGATTATCCGGAATGCGGTGATAGCTTGCAAAGAGATAGATCAGATATGCAATCAGCGCAACCAGAATGATAAGCAGGAAGATTCCGAGAACTTTTAATATCTTTTTTATGTTCTTTTTCATAATATCCCCTTTTTGTTTGTTAAATTTCAGATAAATCTATGTAAAATATAAGTTTACTATAGCATGTCTAAAAGATTATTTCTATAGAATTGAGAAAAGAAAACAGGTATAGTAAACTATAAAATAAAGCGAAATATCTCATTGAAGTTCTTCTTGCATCCCGTTATAATAGGAAATGGAGAAATGAAATCACAATAATATTGGGGAAATAATATGTGATTAGATCCGAGTATTTATTTAATGTTTGGGAGGTTTACCATGAACGAAAAGAATTACAGCAAAGTACCAGTATTTGAGAACGGACTTGCACAGCCGGTATTTCCACTTACAGATGGAAAGACAGGAGAAAAGTATGATCCGGCAACATCCAGTATCGTAAGATATTGTGTTTATGTGGAAACGGATTACGATGTGGACGGAGATGGAAAAAGAGATCTTGTGAAAGCTGTTGTCCAGGTACCAAGAAGTGCAGTAGAGGGGAATTATAAGGCTGCAACTTTATATGAGGCACGTCCATATGCGGCGGGAGTCCAGGAAGATGGATATCCGCATATGAAAGAAGTGGCAGAAAAAGAATATCATCCGGTTAATTTTGCAGATCTTGACAAAAAAGTGGATGCGCATGTTCCGCAGGGATGTATCAGTGCAATGGATCTTTCTTTAAAAGCAGATCCGGCAGACTGGTATTATCCGGATAAAGGAAATAATAACATTATGGTTTTTGAAAATATCGACACCTTTGATTATTATCTTGTACGTGGATTTGCAGTTGTTTTAAGTGCGGGATTTGGTTCAAAAGGATCTGACGGATTCAATTATGTTGGTTCAGACTATGAAAGAGACGCTTTCAAAGCAATTGTAGAATGGCTGCATGGAGACCGTATCGGATATGCAGACCGTGAAGGAACGGTTGAGACAAAGGCAGACTGGTCAAACGGAAAGGTTGCCATGACAGGAAGATCTTACGCCGGAACCATGCCGTTTGCAGTTGCAACCACAGGCGTAGAAGGCCTGAAAACAATTGTTCCGGTTGCAGGTATCGCAGACTGGTATACACAGCAGAATATGCAGGGTGCACAGCGCTACTGGCCGAAAGAGATGCTGAACAGTTTCCTGGCATATTTCTGTTCCAGCCGTTATAACGATGAGACATTATCTGAGAAACAGTTGGATGATATTGCAGCATTCCATCATGAATTAAGTCTTCAGCAGTTAAAATGCGGATTCGACTATGATCCGGAATTTTGGGGAGCCGGAAACTACCGTCTGCATGCAGACCGGATCAAGTGCAGTGCGCTGATCGTACATGGATTCAATGATGAAAATGTTTCTACAAAACAGTTCGAAATGATGCATACCGCATTCGAACAGGCAGGACAGACAGTGAAACTGATCCTTCATCAGGGTCCACATATCACACCGACCATGGCGAATAAGAATTACGGAATCCTGATCGATGGAAAATTCTATGATGATATCGTAAATGAATGGATATCCCATTATCTGTACGGAGTAGAAAATGGTGCCGAAAAGATGCCGGAAGTACTTGCTCAGACGAACTATGATCAGAAAAAATGGGAAACAGAAAGTGCATGGGAAACAGAGTATACCATGAAGCTTACTTCAAAAGAAGAGAGTAAGACAGTGATTGATACAGACTGGGAAAAAGCTGGTGTCAGTGCAGAAAACTTCGATGATGTGATGGCACTGAAGTCTACAAATATGGCTCAGCGCTATGTGACAGATACATTTGAAGAAGCAGTAACTGTGCAGGGAACCGTATGCCTGAACTTAAAGGCAGCATTAAAAGACGGTAATATTGAAACGGATTTCGATCCGGAAAACAGAAACGATGTGGATACACTGACCATGCAGCTTGGCAATTCCAAAGTATCCGGTAAAATGGATGATGTAGAGATTGCAGTGCTTCTCTGTGATGTATGTGACGAAGAATTCGACAGTATCCAGACTGTAGATCCGGAAAGAAATATCGTTCCGGTAACGACAGTAAAAGAAGGCGGAATCATGAATGGCGGAGATCTTCCGGCATTTGATGAGGCAGAATTTAATACTGTACATAAAAAATACCGCGTGATCACACGTGCATTTGCAGATCTGTGTAATCCGGAAGCAGGTTACGCACCGGAAACGGCACAGAACAGCATCGAGCTTAAAAAAGGTGAATATCATGATTATACCGTATATCTCAATGCGACAAGATATACCGTAGAGCCTGGTCACAGACTTGCAGTAGTGGTTGCAACAGAAGATCCGGTGAACTGCCTGATCCATAAGACATATTCGGTAGAGATTGATGACAACTCTGTGATGGTGGAAGTTCCTGTGACAAAAGCGAGTGAGGATATGGGACTGAATAAAGCGGAATAGATGGAATATCTATCGGAAATGAGAAAAGTACGAGCTGCTGGTTGAAAATATTAGAAGTAAATGATTGAAAAAATAAGAACTGCTGTTTTAGGAGTAAAGTCTTAAAATAGCAGTTCTTTTGTGTTGCCATGTGTTCGTAAGGAGCTGCTTGGCTGCCAAAACATCTGTAAGGAGCTTTGCCAATGGTAAGTTTTCTGTATCAGCAGACGTTTTTTCAAGAATTCATGGCCACAAATCCCGGAATTCATGGCCAGTTATAACAATATTTGTAACTATCGTGGTACAATGAATGCAATAATTATGTGAATAAATACGGAGAAAATATAAATGTTTCAGATAGCAATGATAGAAGATGAAGAACATACAAGACAGGAAGTGGAAAGACTTATTAGCCGGGAGTTCGAGAAACTTAAGGTGCAGGATATAACCACCGAAATATATAAAACAGCCGAAGAATTTCTGGAAGTTAAGAAGCACTACGATGTAGTTATCTCAGATATTGATCTTCCGGGGAAAAGCGGGATCGATCTGGGAAGAATTTTAAAGGCAGAACAAAAAGATATCTGCCTGGTATTCCTGACATCGTACGCCGAATTTGCAGTGGATAGTTATGTCCTCGAGGCATATCAGTATATTTTGAAAAGAGATATGAAAGAACGTTTGCCGGCAGTATTACAGAAAATTTATCAGGAAAAGCAAAAAGAGAGCCAGAATTTCTTCTGGATCGGTGGGGTGACGGACCAGAGAAAATTATATCATAAAGACATTATCTGTATCCGCAAGGTCAAAGGGCAGAAGTATGTTGAATTTGTAATGGTAAATGGCGCATACAAAGAACGTCTGGCACTGCATCAGATTTTTGAAGATTTGAAAAGCCCGGCTTTTATATTTGCCGGAAGAAGTTATATTATCAATATCGATCATGTGGATCGGATCACGACGGATGCAGTCTATCTGGAAGACGGGATTAAGATTCAGGCAGGGGCAGAGACTATTCAGGATGTGAAGACACGGATCATGGAATATTGGAGAAATGTAGAATGAAAGAATGGACGAGAAAGCGAAAAGCAGATGTTTGTATGGGGATTCTGCTGCAAATATATTTCTTCTTTCCATGGATCCGTATAGACGGAGGGTATCACACGATTCACGTGTATCTGATCGAGATATTCCGGAAAGAAAGCTGCATCAAGGCATATAATTATATTTTCTTATCTGGGCATCCAATCTTATGGAAATATTCCGGTTTTGCGGCAGTGACATTTACCATGATCATAGCATTTATGATTGTGATGCAGATGATCGAACTATGGCAATTGTACAGACATATGAAAGGGATCAAAACGTTTGATATACACAGGTATGTCTGGGTTCTTGCCATCGTTCTTTTTTTCTTATATCTTGATGCTTCATACATCTATCTGGATGACAGTGCGCTGTTCAAGCTTAGAATCTATATGTATATGGTGATATTCATAGGTATTATTGGAATCTGGATGTTTCTGGATATCGAGGCGGCTGCATGGGATACGGAGATAGCAAAGCATAAGACAGAACTGAAAGAGCGGGACGAACAGTTGCTGCAGGTAAAAGTGAAAGCGCTGGAAGAAAAATATCAGGAAATGTTAAAGAGCCGGAAGGTTGTACATGATATGAAAAATCACCTGCTTGCATTGAAAAAATACGATCAGGAGAGAGACTGGGAAGGACTGCACCAGTATCTGAATGAATTAAGTGATGATATGCTGGATGACAGCTATCAGATCTGGACGGGTAACCGCATGCTGGATATGATCCTCAATCAAAAGACGAAAGATGCAAAAGAGAAAGAGACGGATATGCAGATTGAGACAGAAGTATTTGCAACCCTTCCGTTTTCAGGCAGGGAGATTATTTCACTTTTTGGAAACGTTCTAGATAATGCGCTGGAAGCCTGTGAACGGATCCAAGATAAAAAGCGCTGGATAAAAATTAAGATAAAAAAGAAGAATCATTTATTATATATTGAGACCTCAAATGCAATTAAAGAAATGCCGGTGCAGAATCAGAAAGAATTTGTATCAGTAAAAGAAGATGAGATACTTCATGGATATGGAATGAAGAACATACAGGATATTGTCAGAAAATATGACGGCATATTCCGATATAAAATTTACGGGGAGTATCTGGTCTGTATCATCTCGATATATGATATAAGAGGGGCGGAAGAGGAATGAGAATGGAAGAGAAAAAGAGACGGATGAATATTATTCTGGGGATCATACTTCAGATATATTTTCTGTTTCCGTGGATGAATATAACGGGAGAACGGAAGAATTTTATTATGTATGTAATTGCTGTGTTGAGAAATCACAGTTGTGCAGATATATATAACACGACGTTTTTAGACGGAGCAGCAGATGCATTACCACTGGATATTCATACACTGGCAAAAACATTCACGGTATGTGTTATGCTGTATGTCGTTCTTGAAGTAATCGAAACAATACGGCTTATCTGTAACATCAAGGGATGGGAAATAAAATTTTTATCTATCATAGAACTTATCGGATTATTTGCAATGCTGTCGGTAGTGGCCGAGATTGGACTTAACAGTTCATGGAGCAGTGCGGGTACGATACAGGTGTTCCCGATGTATCTACTTGGGTATCTGGCAGTATTTCCGATATGGACGGGGATACGGTTACTGATGCATAAATCCATGGAAGAATGGGAAGAATCCGGTGAACAGATCCTGAAAACTCAGGAAAATGATAAGCATTATAAACAGGAACGGAAAAGAAGATTATATTTTCCAGGGAAATATTCGAAGCTTTATTACCATGTGCTGTGGGAGAATTTTAAATATCACTGGAGAGATTTTTCTTTTTTATTTGTATCGGTTCTGTTATCGGCAGCATTTCTGTTCATTGGATTTGGAATGAGAGAGGCATTTTCCGGAAGCTATGGATATGATAATGAATTACTAGGGCTTGGGCTGACTGAGATTATGAAGGACTGCCTGATCGTGATCGTACTGATATCATTGTTTTTGATTACGGTTGTCATGGTATTCTACCGGAAAAAACGGATGGCGGATGATGGGATTTTCCGGACACTTGGCATGCGGAGCAATGCCGTGTTCTGGTCCTGGATCGGAGAATTACTTGCCGGATTTGCGGTGGCACTGGTGACGGCATTTGTGATTGGAAGAGCCATTTTGTTTGGCATATACGCCGCTGTTATACAGCATTTTCCTAAAATCGATATGAAATCAGAGGTATCGTGGAAGGTGTATCTGATCACGGCAATCGTGATAGCTGTTATCTGTTTGTTTGCTTTTGGTATCTCTGGGGATATCCATGCAGGAGAACGTTCCGCCGATGCCAGAAATGCAGCGGTGAAAAGTGAGAAGATTCCGGGAATATACAGAAAAGCAGGGGCGTTGATCAGCGGGCTGCTGGGAGTAATCGTCCTGTATCTGTATACACAAAGAAGATTTTCAGAGAGTATCTTTCTTTTGTGTGGGTTCTTCCTGTGTTTGTATGTTTTTCTGTATAATATAGGTGCCATGATCCTGCGTAAAAAAGAAACGTCTATGGATCAATACCTGCGAACCCTTCCGGAAGAACATATGATACGACACAGATACCAGACAACTGTAAAGTATCTGACACTTATGATCGTGATACATGTATGTGTGATGTCCTTTTTCTCGGTAAAAGTTGTATCTAACAGAATCGCAGATAAGACGGATACGCTGTACCCATACGACTATGTATGGCTTGCGAATAGGAATGATACAGGGATTATCGAAAAGCTTAAGCAAGAATGCAAAGCAGAAGTGACCAGTATTCCGATAGTCCGGGCAACAACGATTGATAATACAGAACGTCTGGAAGGACCATTTGATCTTGTCTGGCAGCAAGGCCAGAATATCGGTATATCAGAGAGCAGTTATCGAAAGTTAAAGAAGGCAGTCGGAGAAAAACCGAAAAAGCATCTGAATCTTGACAAGAACGGAAAGAAAATTTATGTCGTGTATCAGCAAGATCAGGGAACAAAGGCGAAACCAATTGATCACTATCAGTTGATGATACATCCGAATCTACATATCGGACAGCCATTGTTTGGCTTTGACACAATGGAGCACCAGACTTATTATCCGGTACGGACGATTACAGGCTCCGAGACTTCGAGTCTGATCGGCGCATTCAAACAGGGAAAATACGAGAATCTTATTGTATTCGCTGATGCATATTTTGACAAAATAAAAGACTATTGGAAAACGACAGACATGAGTACGGGAGAAAAAATAAAAACGTCGGATGCGGTATTGGAAGAAAATATCCATGAATGGCCGACGAAACTTGTCCTTGCAAATGTACCGGAAAAATACCAGAAAAAAGCAGATCAGTTGACAATAGATTTTGCAAAGCAACATGCATATGATGAGTCATTTGATTCGCTTGTAAAAAGTACATATACGAAGACAGAAGCAGCGAAAAAGCGGCAGATGGAGCGAATCCTTGAATGTGTGATGAATGGATTTGTGCTTATTATTTTATCTGTGATCAGTATGCTCCTACTTCATATGAAGGTTCAGATGGAACTGCCGGATATGCGGAAACGGTATCAGTTCATGAACCGCCTGGGAATGAATCGCAGGGAACGGATCTGCATCGAGAAAAAGGAAATCAGCCGGTTTGTGACGATCCCATCTGTTATTGCCGTTATAGTTACGGTACTGTATTCTGGAATTGTATTTGGACTCAGGGATTATCATCTGAATGATGTGAAGAATTATGTGATAAATGCAGGTGTACTCTGGATTATATATTTCATATTACAGTGGCTGAATCTGAAGTGGCTGGAAGATACGATTGTGAAAAAGATTGAAAAGGGAGCAGATTTGTAATGAATGAAAAATTAGAAAAGAATGAAAATAAAAAAACGGCAGACGTATTAAGAGCAGAGAATCTGGTCCGTGATTATGTGCAGTATGGAGAAGATGGTGAAAAGAAGAAAGAGATCCACGTCCTGAAGGGATTAAATTTTTCTATCCAGAGACAGGAGTTTGTCGGAATTATGGGAAGATCCGGATGTGGAAAGACGACACTTTTGAAACTATTGGGTATGATAGACCGTCAGACCGGAGGAAAGCTGTTCTTTGAAGAACATGATACGGAAGATTTGTGGAAGGATGAATTTGCGGACATACGACGGAGAAAGATCGGATTCGTGTTCCAGGACTTCTATTTGATGGACAGTCTGTCCGTCAGGGAAAATATCATGCTTCCGAAGATCCTGGATAAGAAGAGTGCGAAAGAGTGTATGGAAGAATCGCAGAAATATGCAGAACAGTTCGGAATTACACATCTGATGAACAAGAAGCCGTATGAATTATCCGGAGGTGAAAAGCAACGAGTGGCGATATCCAGAGCATTGATCAACAATCCGGATCTGATACTTGCGGATGAGCCGACAGGAAACCTCGACTCTAAGTCCGGTGATGTGGTAATCCATACACTGAGTCATATCAATCGGGAACTTGGCAAGACAATTGTTATGGTAACACATGATCCGAAGATGGCAAGTTATTGCAGCAGGCTGATTCTTCTGAAAGATGGAATGATTCTGGAAGATATGAGAAATGGCGGGGATCAGGAAGCGTTTTATCAGGAGATTCTTGGGAAGATGAAGGAGTTGTAGAAAGTTCACAAAAAATCAGTATTTCTAGAAATTGCATTGAAAATAAAAATCAGGCATGTTATTCTAGCGGCACGTAGATAAATTCTAGCATCTGCAACGTATCTATATTTATCAATTCATTTACTTCAAGCCCAGATATTCGGGCATTAATCAAAAATGAAAACCACAGAAAACAGATAAATACATGCCTGATAAAGAAAGTTGTTCATATATACTGGTATATATATAAAATGTATGCTATGATATTCATAAAAATAAGCAGTTTTTCTTTTAAAGGAGTTATATCTGTATAAGAAAGGAGAGCTGTTTATGAACAAAAGAAAATCATTAAAAGAATTAAACTTGTTGGACAAATTTCTATTCGATGAAGCAATGGATGACCCTGAAAATGTAAAGACGATGTTGGATATCATACTGAGTCAGAATACAAATCTGAAACAGTCACCACAGACTGAAAAAGAACAGAGAATATCTACGGATAATCGGCAGATCCGGCTGGATGTCTATGCTATAGATGAAGATGATGTGATATATGAAGTGGAGGCACAAAAAGAGAATACACATAATCTTCCGAAAAGGAGTCGTCTGTATCAGGGAATCATTGATAGTAAACTGCTGCCGCCTGGAGTTGTTGATTTCAATTTATTGAATGAAGTTTTGATTGTGATGATTACGCCATTTGATTTGTTCGGATACGGCTTATATCGTTACACATTTCAGATGAGATGTGAGGAAGTTCCGGAACTAAAGCTGGATGATGGTGCAACAAGGATATTCCTGAATACCAGGGGTAAACATCCGGAACTGGTGTCATCAGAATTGATAGAACTTTTGAAGTATATGGAACACAGCACGGAAGAAGTGTCAGAACAGTGTAAAAGTGAACGGATTCAAAAGATGCATAGACGAGTTTGTCGGATTAAAGCAAGTGAAAAAACAGAGGTGAAGTATATGCAGGCATGGGAAGAAAAATTGCTGGAAAGACAAAAAGAAAAAAGAGAATTGCTCAGAAAAATGAATCATAAGATGTCCATTGAGGAAATTGCAGATGTATTGGATATGGATGTTTCAGAGGTGAAAGATATCATTGAGGAACAATATGATACAGAAGATTGAATCGGAAAATAATCGCAAAACAGGAGAGACCATCTGACATTATTCAGATGGTCTCTCCTGCCATTTTTTAATGCTTATACTGTTCCGGTAATTGTCAGAGTGCTGAATCCCGGATTAGAACTCCATTCACCGGTAGTCTCGTTGACGGTAAATGTTGCTGCAGGAACAGTAACTTTTCCGGCACCGGTAGCAAAAGTACCGGTAGTTTTATCATAAGTGTAGTCTTCACCTTCTGTCCATGTGCTTCCGTTAAAGGTGACAGTCAGATTAGAAAGTATTGGATTAAACGTATCGGTAACGATTACGGCCGTGGCTTCATTTGCAGGAACGTTTCCTTCATTCTGAATCAGGAACGTGTAGGTCAGGCTTCCGTTTTCAGTAACAGGTACCGGACTGATAGATTTTGTGATACCTAAGAGCGGCAAGGCTTCTGCATTTACCGTTTCCTTAGCGGTGATAGAAGTAATGCCGTCTCCACTTGCAGTGACCGTGTTGGTAATGAATGATTCATTGGTGAGAGGAGCATATTGATTTACAGCTGTTTCATAGACCAGTGTCAGATTACCATTTGCAGGAACAGTTAATCCAGAGAAGATAAGCGGAGGACCTGCGGTTACAGCAGGTGCAGCCTGTAACGTTCCGTTTGTATAGTATTTTACCGTGTTATCCAGATACGTTAACGGTGTCAGTGAAGTAGTAGAAAATGCATACGCACCAAGGTCATCTGTGAGTGTAAGTCCTGTAATCGGAGCGGTACCGGAGTTAATAATACTTATAATATAGGTGACGGTACCTCCCGGATGATAGGTATTTTTTACTGCAGTTTTCGAGATTGACAATACTTCGAGAATCTCACCGACGGCAATATTTGAATTAGTAACAGAATTTCCGTAACGGAGTTGTGCCTGGTTCGTAAATTGAGCCATATTTTTAACCTTCCTTTCATATATGTGTCTATAATATAATATATGTCTGTGGAGTAAAATTGCCCGGGGATAATTTGTAGAAGATTTACAAAAATTGAGCATTTCTAAAATATATATTGAAGCATGAATAGAGCATGTTATCCTATCAACACGCAGATGAATTCTAATATCTGCAACGCATCTATATTTACCAATTCATTTATTTCAAGCCCAAACAATCGGGTAAGAATCCAAGAT
>ENA-ORSO01001974-ORSO01001974.1-human-gut-metagenome-genome-assembly--contig:-NODE-1974-length-10736-cov-2.511937_pt1 | contig 10736 bp, 8 predicted proteins | sample MGYA00241902_ERZ509168 | MGnify/ENA primary metagenome ERZ509168 (study PRJEB26280, sample SAMEA2338806) | human gut metagenome | biome: human gut; feature: human-associated habitat; material: faeces... | reverse complement strand
GATCCAACACCGAAACCTTAAAAATCAAACGTCCGACCACGACAGATACCAGCATAGGCACTATCGTAATAGCTGCTCCCACACCGAACAGTAGCCAACCGCTACTCTGGAATGTCTCGACTAAAGTTTTACCGGCAGAAGTACCTACCTCAGCCAAAAACAAAAGCAATCCCAACTGCCTAAGCAAATGATTGGAAGGCCCTGACATGGACCATAATATAGGACCGGTTTTTCCTATCGCACTCAACACCAAAGCCACGATAAGGACTCCTCCGGTCAGCCCGGGAGAAAAAGACATCCCGCCGCCGAACGATATATTCAGCTTACCGAACAATACGCCCAATACGATTCCCATGGCAATAGGGAAAAAATCAGTATCGGACAGCAGCTTGGCATTATTACCCAACATACAAGCCAAACCGTTCAATCCGTCTTTTTCGCCCACCACCATCAGTTTGTCTCCAAACTTCAGGGCCAAATCAGGTGAAGGGGCAAGATCTATACCGCTCCGCCTCACCCGCGTCACGGTACAGCCGAAGTTCTGATGCAAGTTCAAGTCTCCCAACTGCTTGTTAATCATATTTTTATTGGTCAACAGCAAAGACTGGATATCCTGACTCTCTACCAACGGCAATTCGCCCTCCTTACGCTCTCCCAGCAATACGCCTAATTGAGAAAGTGCATCCTCGCTCCCCACAGCCTGCACCCAGTCTTCGGCATGCAAAGATGTATGTCCCATCGGAATAAGAATCTCCCCTCCGGATTTGACCCGCGACACCACAGCACCCGTCATCCGTCCCACATTCAACTGTGCCAAAGTACGTCCGAAGACCTGAGGGTTCGTCACTTTGAATATGCAAGTCTGCAACTCCGGATACTTGCTACGCCGTTCGGCTTCCAGCCTACGGGCTTCCTGCTCAAGATCCACACGCAACATCTTCGGCAACAACTTGACAAAAAGTATCACCCCGATGACTCCGAACGGATAGGCAATACCGTATGCAATAGAAGCCAAAGGCGAGTTCGTACTGTCAATGGCCACGGCAAGTCCCGGTGTACTGGTCAACGCACCGGCTATCAACCCTACCACACTGGGAGTATCGATACCAAAAGCATATTTCAATCCTACGGCCGTCAACGAAGCCGAAGCCACTATCAACATAGTAATCAGAATCAACGTCTTGCCCTTCGTGCGAAAAGAATCAAAGAAACCGGGACCCGCCTGGATACCTATGGTAAAGATGAACAACACCAATCCGAAGTTGCCCAATTCCTTTGGAATAGAAACCCCGAAATGCCCGAAGAGCAAGGCAATGAAAATAACAGCCGAAACATCAAGGGAAACTCCGCGAATTTTAATACGCCCCAGCATAAACCCCAAGGCCACAATGAGAAACAAGGCAAAATAAGAAGAATTCAATAGTTCTGTCCACATAGATTAATTGTAATGGATGTGTTTTGCAAAGATAGGGATAAAAACGAAAGTCCCCCAAAAGTTCCATTAAAAACTTTCAGAGGACTTCATTTTTATATGACCGCCACCCGAAGGTGACTTTCATCCATTACTCATTCATCGTCAGTGCAGCCCGGCTATTTCCAGCCTCTTCCACGGCTTTCACCGTCACTGCTACGTAATCGGAAGATGTCTTGAACTTAGGCATGTCCGGAGCTACGACCGTAATCACCATGTCATCTTCTCCATTCTCACCTACAAAGACATGATTGGTCGGATTGACACCGTAGTAATATACGCCCTTCTTGGCATCGAATTTGGATTCACCCGGCTTCAAGGCATTACCGAAGCTGAGTCTCAACACACCGTCCTTCACAGTGCAACGCACGGCTCTTGCTATCACGGAATCCTTGGCTTCCACGCTGAAACCATAGTTCTCTCCCTTTACAAAACGTACACGTGCCGGCACATTTACCCGAGCCTCGTTGAACGCTACCGTAGCCACTTCACTTGCATTTACGGCTGCCACCATCATCATGGCGCTAACCATTGTCATTAACTTCTTCATAATTTCAATCTTTTTACCTTTAATATATACTTGGCCTTCATGGCCTCTCCTAAAAACAATACAAAGATACGGAGGTTTCCTACCGAATACAAGCAAAAAGACCTCTTTTAACACGTATGGAGAAATAATATTGACTTATATCAAGAAATCCCGTTCATTCGTTTGTCTTTTATGGCAAAACAGTTACAATATGTTAGCAAACGGGAATGCAAGGCCATTACTACCGTATCACTTTTCTCGTCCTACGGCCGTTCTTTTCGACATTTGACAAAGAAATAAGGAGTTTTTCGGGCTTTTTTTGCGCTCCCTACCTTTTTTTTAATTAATTTTGCAACTCACAGGAAAGTAGGATTATAAAATAAATAGTAGTATGCTTACATTAAAACTCATCAACGAACGGACCGAATGGGTCATCAAAGGTCTGGAGAAAAAACATTTCTCAGGAGCCAAGGAAGCTATCGAAAACGTGTTGGCTACCGACAAAAAACGCCGCGAAGCGCAAACACAATTAGACATCAATTTGTCGGAAAGCAAAAAACTGGCCGCACAAATCGGTGCGTTGATGAAACAAGGAAAGAAAGAAGAAGCCGAATCCATCAAAACAGAAGTAGCCCGACTGAAAGATACGAACAAAGCCCTTCAAGAAGCCATGGACCGGGCACAACAAGAACTCACCACCCTACTCTGCGCTATCCCTAATATCCCATACGACATCGTACCGGAAGGCAACGGTGCGGAGGACAATGTGGTAGTGAAAATGGGCGGCATGGAAACGGAATTGCCGAAAGACGCTCTCCCACATTGGGAACTGGCCAAGAAGTACAATCTGATAGACTTCGACCTCGGCGTGAAAATCACGGGGGCGGGTTTCCCCGTCTATCGCGGAAAAGGCGCACGGCTTCAACGTGCCCTCATCAACTTTTTCCTCGACGAGGCACGCAAATCAGGCTACGAAGAAATCATGCCTCCTACGGTAGTCAACGAAGCCTCCGGTTACGGTACCGGACAGTTGCCCGACAAGGAAGGACAGATGTACCACTGCAATCTGGATGATTTTTATCTTATCCCCACGGCCGAAGTACCTGTGACGAACATCTACCGCGACGTCATTTTAGACGAAAAGGATCTGCCCGTCAAGAATTGCGCCTATACGCAATGTTTCCGTCGTGAAGCCGGTTCCTACGGTAAGGATGTGCGTGGCCTGAACCGCTTGCACGAATTTTCGAAAGTGGAACTGGTACGCATCGACAAACCTGAACATTCGGAACAGTCCCACCAGGAAATGTTGGCACACGTAGAAGGCTTGCTCCAGAAACTGGAACTTCCTTACCGCATCCTTCGGCTTTGCGGAGGCGACATGAGCTTTACTTCTTCCATTTGCTACGACTTCGAAGTATATTCCGAAGCACAAAAACGTTGGTTGGAAGTCAGCTCGGTGTCTAACTTCGACACTTACCAGGCCAATCGTTTGAAATGCCGTTACCGCCGCACGGAGGACAAGAAGACGGAACTATGTCATACGCTGAACGGTTCGGCCCTTGCCCTGCCGCGCATCGTAGCCGCCATCATGGAGAACAACCAGACGCCCGAAGGCATCCGCGTGCCGAAATGCCTCGTGCCTTATTGCGGTTTTGAAATGCTGGACGACCAACCGTGCTGAGCCATACCTATTATTATAAATCCAAACGAATAGAGCAATGAACAGAATCGTATCCAAAAGCCGCTTTTCCGAAAAGGTCTTCAAGTTTGAAATCGAAGCCCCGCTGATAGCCAAAGCCCGGAAGGCCGGTCATTTCGTAATTGTCCGCGTTGGAGAAAAGGGGGAACGTATGCCTCTGACCATAGCCGGTGCCGATCCGGTCAAAGGCACTATCACACTGGTAGTACAAGAGGTGGGACTTTCTTCCACCCGTCTGTGCCACCTGAATGAGGGGGACTATATCACCGACGTGGTCGGTCCGTTGGGCAAAGCCACGCATATCGAAAAATTCGGTACGGTGGTATGTGCAGGAGGAGGAGTAGGCGTAGCTCCCATGCTTCCCATCATCGAAGCCCTGAAGGCAGCGGGCAACCGCGTGATTTCCGTGTTGGCCGGACGAAGCAAAGAGCTGATTATCCTGGAAGACGAAGTACGCAAAAGTTCGGACGAGGTCATCATCATGACCGACGACGGCAGTTATGGCCGCAAAGGACTGGTGACCGAAGGCATAGAAAGCGTCATCCAGCGTGAAAAGGTGGACAAATGTTTCGCCATCGGCCCGGCGGTCATGATGAAATTCTGCTGCCTGCTCACTAAGAAATACGGTATCCCGACTGATGTGTCCCTGAATACCATCATGGTAGACGGCACGGGCATGTGTGGTGCCTGCCGCATCTCCGTGGGCGGAAAGACACGCTTTGTCTGTGTGGACGGCCCCGAATTCGACGGTCATCAGGTCGATTTCGACGAGATGCTCAAGCGTATGGGCGCTTTTAAAAAGGAAGAGACGGAAGAGATGCAACGGTTTGCACAAGCAGCCGGAGGCACGCCCGAAAATACGGATTGCCAAGCTGAAAAAGCCTGTGCGGCCGATGCTTCCCAAATGGATACCACGACTCCGCTCAGCGAGCTGACCGACCGTAATGCACCGTGGCGGCAAGAAATCCGGAAGGCCATGAAGCCGAAAGAACGCACGGCCATCCCGCGTGTCGTCATGCCGGAACTCGATCCTGTGTACCGCGCCACCACGCGCACGGAAGAAGTGAATATCGGCCTCAGTGCCGAGCAGGCCATGACCGAAGCCCGACGCTGTCTGGACTGCGCCAACCCGACCTGTATGCAAGGATGCCCGGTAAGCATCAACATCCCGTCGTTCATCAAGAACATCGAACGGGGCGAATTCCTCAATGCCGCCCGCGTGTTGAAGAGCACTTCCGCACTCCCGGCTGTCTGCGGACGTGTTTGTCCGCAAGAGAAACAATGCGAAAGCCAGTGCATCCACCTGAAGATGAACGAACCGGCCGTAGCCATCGGCTATCTGGAACGCTTCGCTGCCGACTTCGAACGCGAGAGCGGCATGATGTCCGTCCCCGAATGTGCTCCGGCAAACGGCATCAAAGTGGCCGTCATCGGCTCCGGACCCGCCGGACTTTCATTCGCCGGCGACATGGCCAAATACGGGTATGACGTGACGGTGTTCGAAGCCTTGCATGAAATCGGCGGCGTATTGAAATACGGCATTCCGGAGTTCCGTTTGCCCAACAAGATTGTGGACGTGGAGATTCAGAACCTGGAGAAAATCGGCGTGAAGTTCGAAAAAGACTGTCTCGTGGGCAAAACCATCAGCGTGCAGGAATTGGAGGACGAGGGCTTCAAAGGCATCTTCGTAGGTTCCGGCGCAGGACTGCCTAACTTCATGGGTATTCCGGGCGAGAACAGTATCAACATCATGTCGAGCAACGAGTACCTGACGCGCGTCAACCTCATGGACGCCTCTAATCCGGATACGGACACCCCTATCCATTTGGCCAAGAATGTCATGGTAGTGGGCGGTGGCAACACGGCCATGGACTCCTGCCGCACGGCCAAACGCTTGGGTGCGGAACGGGTGATGATTGTCTATCGCCGTTCGGAAGCCGAGATGCCGGCCCGCCTCGAAGAGGTGAAGCACGCCAAGGAAGAAGGTATCGAGTTCCTCACCCTGCACAACCCGTTGGAATACATAGCCGACGAAAAGGGCGCGGTGAAGCAGGTGGTCTTGCAAAAGATGCAACTGGGCGAACCGGATGCCAGCGGTCGCCGCAGTCCGGAACCGATACCGGGCGCCACGGAAACGCTGGACATCGACATGGCCATCGTAGCCGTGGGCGTATCCCCCAACCCGATTGTCCCCACTTCCATCCAAGGTTTGGAGTTGGGTCGCAAGAATACCATCGTGGTGAACGAGGGCATGCAGACCAACATTCCCTGCATCTTTGCCGGAGGAGATATCGTGCGCGGCGGTGCCACCGTCATCCTCGCCATGGGCGACGGACGGAAGGCAGCCAGCAGCATGCATGAGTATTTGCAGAAATAACCTGCATCATATCACAAACATCAGCCCGTATGGATCGCACGGTCCATACGGGCTGATTCGTTAGCGCACCGTGCACAACGCCCTCCTTCCCCAGTTTGGCATTACAAACCCAGTTCCCGCCTCAACCATTCCTCCATCACCGGATCCGGAATGACGACCTGACGTTTTTCCATCTCGATAAGTTCTTTCTTCAATAATGCCCGTTTTACGATGCTCACATTGGCCGACGAGCCCAATTTGTACTTCTGCAAAACGGCACGCGTAGTGAATTCCCTGTGCACACCCTCCAGTACGGCCCGCAAAAAATTCATCTGATATGCAGTGAGGCTCTCTGTCTGCTTTTCGAACAGCGGCGTATTCTGGTCGATGATATCCTGATATGCTCCCTCGAAATCCTGTTCCGTGGCCGTCTCGTCCGTATGAATCCACACCAACCACGCCAACTGCTGCACATACGAAGAATGGTTGTCTACGGCCCGGCATATCTTCCCGGACAACTCGGCGGAAATATGTTTGCCCGTAGCCTCAAAGCGTCCGCAAATGTAATCGACCCAATCCTCCGTCCCGATCTTGGGCAAATATACCGTATCGCCGAACTTGTAAAAAGGAAGGCTCTTTTTCTCAAAAAGTTCATTCATAAGATGCTTCTTGCTGCCAAACAGGCAATACGACACCGATTTCTGTAATTGCCAAACCGAACGCAAGCGTTTCTGAAAAGCCTTTGAATCTTTAAACTCGGCTATCTGTTGGAACTCGTCGATGCACACGACTACATCGATACCTTTTTTTTGCGCAATCTTTTCCGGAAGTTGCAGGATATCGTCCACATCGTCTGCCTTGGGATTGAGTTCCAACGAGATGGAAAAATCCGTCATAGGCTCCGCGCCCAACGAAATCTTGGGGCTGATCCGCGAAAGGAACAACCGGGCATTTTCCATCCACTCCTCCAGTTTGGAAGAAGTCTGTTTGAGCACAGCCGATGCGAAAGCATCGTAAAATTCCCGTTCGCTACGACAAGAAAAAATATCCAGATAGACTACTTTCAACGTATCGGACTGAGCCAAACGGCACACTTTACGAACCAAAGATGTCTTCCCCCAACGGCGCGGAGAAATCAACACCGTATTCACACCGTGCCGGAAGTTGGACAACAAACGGGCTGTTTCTTTCTTGCGGTCGGTAAAATTGTCACCCGAAGTGGCCACACCAAAAACAAATGGCTTATTTTCCATAATCATCCTCTGTTTAACCCATCGCGAAGATAATGATTTTCCCGTTTAGTAACAACTTTATTACTAATAACCTTATTACAAATTGCGCAACTATCCGCCTCAACCTCCTTTTTTCTGCCCGCGCGGCACAAGCAACGACTTTATTTTCGTAACTTTGCGCCCGAAAAAAAACGTATACATGAATGCAGTCTACACCATCTTGCTGCTCATCAGCAGCAACATTTTCATGACGTTGGCCTGGTACGGCCATCTGAAGTTGCAGCAAACGGGCGTATCGTCCCATTGGCCTCTTATCGGCGTCATCCTTTTCTCGTGGATGATAGCTTTCGCAGAATACTGTTGCCAAGTACCGGCCAACCGGCTTGGCTTCGAAGGCAACGGCGGCCCTTTCAACCTGATGCAGCTTAAAGTGATTCAGGAAGTCATTTCGCTCATCGTCTTCACGGTCATCGCCACCGTGATGTTCCAAGGACAGGCCCTGCACTGGAACCATCTGGCCGCCTTCTTCTGCCTCGTGCTGGCCGTATATTTCGTATTCCTTTAACCACAAGCTCCCATAAAAGCATGCAACCCACGGAAGCACAACTCCTGGAACGCCGTATCTGGCGGCATTTCAGCAAAGGACTGACCCAATACCATTTGCTGGACGACGGCGACCACATCCTGCTCGGCCTGTCCGGCGGCAAAGACTCGCTCGCCCTGCTCGACTTCATGTCGCGCCGCGCCCGCATCCACCGCCCGAAGCTCACGCTCACGGCCCTGCACGTGCGCATGGCCAACATCGACTACGAAAGCGACACGGCCTACTTGGAGAACTTCGCCGCCGTGCGCGGCGTGCGCCTCATCGTGCGCGAAACCTCGTTCGACCCGAGTACCGACACGCGCAAAAGCCCCTGTTTCCTCTGTTCGTGGAACCGCCGGAAGATGCTCTTCACCGTGGCGCAGGAACTGGGTTGCCACAAGATTGCGTTGGGCCACCATCAGGACGACATCCTGCACACGCTACTGCTCAACCTTTCTTTCCAAGGCCAGTTCGGCACGATGCCCGCCCGGTTGCAAATGCGCAAGTTCCCCATGACGATCATCCGTCCGCTGTGCATGGTGCACGAGCGGCACTGCAAGGCTACCGCAAGCAAAAGAAGCTCTGCCCCTACGAGACAGACTCCCACCGTTCGGACATCAAGCAAATATTCGGACAGTTAGAACAACTCAACCCCGAAGCCCGTTACTCCCTATGGAACGCATTGGAGCAGGAAGGCAAACTCGTAGAATAAGACACTGAAAAAACAACACAATAAACAGCCGTCCCCGATTATCCGGAGACGGCTGTTTCAATCTCAGCCGAACGATTTTCAAATCTCAGCCAAACGATTTTCCGTTCTGCGCCAAACGATTTTCAAATCTAAGGCGAACGATTTTCCACCTCGTTTTCCACTTCATTCCCCTTGCGTTTTCCGCAAAATCCACTATCACAAAACAAGACAAAGCCTCCACGTCAACGCTGCTCCACCATTCGGATGGTACCGTCCGCATTGTGGTAGAGCCGGTCCACACAGACGGAACGCAGCCACGGGTCGCCGGAGAGCGCGCTGTTATGGTAAAAGGCGAACCACTGGCCTTTGTACTGCACGATGGAGCCATGGTTGGTGACACCCGTTTCCGGACGGGTGGGCTGCATGTAAATGCCAATATGTTTCCACGGCCCGAGCGGATGGTCGCTGATGGCATAATGCATGCGGTTCCATCCTGCCACCCCCTCCTGCCCTAGTTCGTGGTTGTCGGAATAGGACAGATAATATTTGCCATTGTATTTGTGAATCCACGTAGCCTCGTGGAAATCCACCAGCCCTTCCATGGTCCGCATCGCGCCGTCCAGTTCCATCATGTTATCCTTCAGCCGTCCGCCCTTGCACGTGCCGCCTCCGCCGTTGTAAATATAAGCCTGTCCGTCGTCGTCCACAAACACGCAGGGGTCGATAATCGGATCCAAACCCTCGATGTATCCCTGCACGGTGAAGTTGGCAGCCGGTTCCTTGCTCGTGGCCACCCCGATTTTCCAACTTCCGTTCCAATCAGTCTCGCTGGGATGGGGAAAATAGAAATAGTACGTACCGTCCTTATAAGCACAGTCCGGCGCCCACATGAAGCCGCCCTCCTTGCGTCCCCAAGGCACTTGCGAGGCGCGGAGAATCTCGCCGTGGTCGGTCCAGTGCACCATGTCGTCGGTGGAAAACACATGATACTGGTCCATCAGGTCGCAACCGCGCGGCGGATCGATGTCATGGGAGGCATAGACATACAAACGTCCGTCGGCCCAGACGTGGGCTGAAGGGTCGGCCGTATAGATATGCCGGATGAAAGGATTGGGAGCGAGGCTGTCGATTTGCACAGTCTCCTTTTGTTCCCGGTCTTTGCTGCCGTCCGATGCGGAGCGGGAGGCGGTACAGCCTGCCCACAGCAAAGCGCATACTGCATAAACGCATTTCTTCATAAATGTGGTTTGTTAGGTTGTTAAAACAAAAATCTTATCCTGCTTTTACCCCAAGCAAGGATGCCCGTTACGGATTTTTCAAAACAAAATTATCGAAACAAGGCCGCCCGGCCAAGTTTCCGCACCGATTTATGGCATCCCCTGCCGTAAATTGACGCATTATTGCTATTTTTGCAAACAAACGTACACTGCTGCGCACTACGACATGAAAGACTTTGCCGCCATAGACTTTGAAACCGCCAACGGGCAACGCTCCAGCATTTGCAGCGTAGGCCTCGTGGTGGTCCGCGACGGGGAAATAACCATCCGGCATTACCGTCTGGTACGCCCCTATCCCAATTACTATAATTACTGGAACACGCAGGTTCATGGGATGTCCTTTCAGGATACGGCCCATGCCGCCCCTTTCCCGGAGGTGTGGCGCGAAATCATACCCTTGATTGAAGGTTTGCCCTTAGTGGCCCACAACCGTCCGTTTGACGAAGGATGCCTGAAAGCCGCCTTCCAAGCCTACGGCATGGAGTACCCCGGTTACTCGTTCCATTGCACCCTCCGCGCTTCCCGTCTTGCATTCGGCCGGGACTTGCCCAACCATCAACTGCAAACAGTAGCCCTCCGCTGCGGATACGACCTGACGCAGCACCATCATGCCTTGGCCGATGCGGAAGCATGCGCCCGGATTGCCCTGAAAATCCTGTGACGGCCGCTCCGGCTGTTGCACAAAAAAGACTGTCCCTGCACAGAAAGCATCCGTACAGGGACAGTCCCGGAAAATGAAAAACAGTTATATCTTATTACGATTCCGGCCGGAGCACTTCCACCGGCTTGTCGTTCATGCAACGACGCACCTGTCCATAGACGATGAGCGACACCACCACGCATATACCGCACACGATGACCGCCATCAGTCCCACGCCCGGCGTTTCGCCGTAGTGGA
>ENA-ORSO01001965-ORSO01001965.1-human-gut-metagenome-genome-assembly--contig:-NODE-1965-length-10769-cov-2.273754_pt1 | contig 10769 bp, 9 predicted proteins | sample MGYA00241902_ERZ509168 | MGnify/ENA primary metagenome ERZ509168 (study PRJEB26280, sample SAMEA2338806) | human gut metagenome | biome: human gut; feature: human-associated habitat; material: faeces... | reverse complement strand
CCCGCAGTTGCAGGCGATAGCGGGCAAGGTATGGAAGAAGGAGGACGAACTGAAACAGTTGAAGTCCGAACTTGCCGCATTGGACCGAAAGATTCAGCTGGAACTTGCACCCCGACCTGAATCAACACCCGGCAATGATAAAACACAAGAGCATGGGCAGGAACAGGATGGAGGTCAGGCGATTCCAAAGGGTGAAAAAGAGTTGAAGCCTATGGCTGCGTCCGACGAGGGCATACATAATCCTATTATAATAGAGGAATCCGGATTTCACAACCGGAGCGAAATAGGGAGAGATGTCAAAAAGAAAGGCATGGGACTGTAGCCTTGTATGAAATTTCCATTACACATTACGGCTGGCGGCACATCGGTTGCCGTCAGCCGTGTTTCCTTTCGACGAATCTTGCTTGAAGGACTGTTTCGAGGTTCTCAGACGGTTGCAGTCCCATTTTGATACGGATATGGCGACGCTGGGTAAAAGAGGAGGATTCCGGTCCGAGTTGCTCGCTGGCCGAAGCGTTGGAAAAGCAGGATCTGTTCATCAACTCCACATTGGCGCAGCTCGGATGCAACATCCTCTGGAAGATGTTCCGCAACGGCATGATAGAACATCAAGGGGCATTCCTCAATCTTGATACATTGAGAGTGAATCCGATAGCGGTATAAATCAATTGCTCGGTTTGACTTGCATTTGATTATAAGGAATCCACTTTAACCGTCTCGTTTTTAAGGAAAATATTTATTTTATTAAAAGTGGGCGGATAATTGCTTTCTGCCCGAATAATCTTATAAACAAGAAAGACAATGGAAAGAACAACAAGACAGATGGATTCCAAGACCGGCAAAGCAAAGAATGGCTTCTTCCACCTTGTGGAGGAGCGCATCAGGCACTTCGAAAAACTGGGTAAGAAAAAAACTGCCGGCAACTACGCATGTGCATTCCGGCATTTCAAGCAATTCAGGAAAGGAAAAGATATTGCCATGGAAGAACTTTCGATTAACGAAATGAAGGATTTTCAGATATATCTTATTGACAACGGACTTAAAATGAATACCATATCATTGTATAATAGGGAACTACGTGCGGTCTACAATTATGCCTTGGATGAAGAAATCATACAGACGGATAGACGTCCTTTTCGTAAATCGTTCACCGGACAAGAAAAAACTCGCAAGAGGGCGGTCGATGGTAGAATCATCAAGCGTTTGGCAGTCATTCCCCTTACCGGACACGGAATGATCGGATTTGCCAGAGACCTGTTTCTGTTCAGTATCTATATGCAAGGAATGCCTTTTGTAGATATAGCTCATCTTAAGAAAGAGCAGGTGAAAAACGGTTGGATCATTTACCGACGACGAAAGACCAACCGGCAGTTGAGAGTCAAGATACACCCTCAAGCGCAAGCCATTATTGATAAATATTACGTAGCCGATACGGATTGCCCTTACCTTTTCCCCATCCTGTACAATCCTCAAAAAAGAACGGGGCGGAAATACTCAAGCGCCATCCGTGTATATAATAAACGCCTGTACCGTCCTGCTGGGCCTGGACGAGCCGTTGACATCGTATGTGGCCCGTCATACTTGGGCTTCGCTCGCACGCCAATGCGGTACAAGCGATACCGTAATCTGCGAAGCGATGGGGCACAGCCATGTGGGGGTGACAACCATTTATCTTGCCTCATTGGATACCGGCACTGTGGCAATGGCTAACCGTAAGGTAATCACTACGCTCTTCGGAAAGTGTACTACTTGACGGAAATTCCTGAAAAAAAGAACATTCGGCTGTTTTATACTTTGAAAAAACAATGGAAAATCATATTTTTGTTCTGGACAAAAGTTCCACCTCTTAAAAAGAGGAAGAACGGATGAAAATATAACCTTTTATTTTCGCTGCAAAATTAGATATAATCAGGATATTGGCAGCTACAAAAGTGGTCTTTAAATCAACAAAAGTGGACCGGAGAAAAAACGGATGGTAGTTAATGTGCAGATATACAACAATCGTGCCACCTTATTATATATTAAGGTAGTAACAAGGGAAAGTTGTCTTCTGTAAAAGCTTATGCCTTGTATTCCATACGTAATTCTTTCGGTGACTTTCCGAAATGTTCCTTACAGAATGTTGTTATATAGTTGGTCGTGAACTTATACTTTTCAGCAAGTTCTGATATTGACATATTCGTCATCAGAATATCCCTGAGCAACTTCTCTTTCTTTTTTTGAATCAACCACTGTCTGGCGGATATACCGAAAGCCTCCCGAAATTTCCGTTTGAATACAGTTGGGGACATATTCATCCTGTCAATCAGCTCTTCTGCGGTTTTTACTTGCGGATATATCTGCATTACTTTGTCTTTGAAATCATTGTCTTCTCCCAAAACTGGAGCGAATAAATCTGCAAGTTCTTCTTTCTGATAAAAAGCACGCAACTCGATGAAGATAATATCTTTTTTAATGCGTTGAAAATGAATGCACGACATTCCTGTCTGCATGACATCCCGTGTTATCTCAAGTTCCTTGAACAGTAATTCATGGATGGGTAACAAGGTTATTCCACATTTCTCTCTTTGACAAGAGGCCGGAATATGCTTTTGCAGCTGTTCGATAGAGAAACGGTTGCAAAGAGCCATATCTCTGGTGAATGAACAGCGTATTAGGGAAACATCTGTAACAGCCTTTCCGTGAAAACTGTCACCGGCAGGGATAAGAAACAATTGTCTTTCACCAACACGCTGGCATATTGCCCCACCAGTCGATATATCCATTTCACCGGATAAGATAAATCCGAGAGTAGACCTTTCCAGTTCTTCCCTTATCAGATGCCTGCCGGCTTTTATCTCTATGCTCTCCAATATGGATCGCTCATCAGAGATGTAATTTTCACAAACAAGGTGTTCTTTCATATACTTCAGCTCGTTAGGTATGTTCAACTTCGGTTTCATATATCTTATTTTGTTCAAACTTTAATCTTTTCCCAAAGGACAGAACACGGATGTTTTTTTTGTTTGGTATTAGAATGAATATGCTTAAATACTTGAATATAATCAATATAGATATTCCAACAACAAAGACTCTCCCTCTTTTTAAGAGGTGGAATTACAACCGTTCGCATTCATTTCCCTCCTCTTTTTAAGAGGTGGAATTGCAGAAGTGGATTAACAATGTATATACGTTAAAGGCTGGTCAATTATTCAATGTATATGAAGTGAAATTCAAATTGGCTGTATGCCTCTACTTGGAACTGATAGCCCAACGGATAATGAACAAGAAAACAGATGATAAAAATGAAATATAAGGTTTTATTATTTTTCCTATTGGCATTAGGAATTACACAAACTGCCAAGGCACAGGACATAGCATTGAAAACCAATGCCCTAATGTGGGCAACCACTACACCGAATGTCGGTTTGGAAGTGGCACTCAGTCCGAAATACACGCTGGAGCTGGCCGGTGCCTACAACCCTTGGACGTTCAAGGACGACAAGAAGATGCGTTTTTGGCTGGTACAACCGGAACTGAAGTACTGGCTCTGTGAAAAATTTGAAGGCCACTTCGTCGGGCTGCATCTGCATGGGGCGCAGTATTACGGTGGGTTCAAGAAGAAACGCTATGACGGTTATCTGGCAGGGGGCGGCTTCACCTACGGATACGACTGGATTCTTTCCCCTCACTGGAATCTGGAGGCCGCCATCGGCATCGGTTACGCCCGCCTGTGGTACAAGGAGAGCCCCCGGACCATTTGCAAGAAATGCCACGAGGACAAGACGAAGAACTATTTTGGCCCCACAAAGGCTGCCATCTCATTGATTTACACTTTCTAAAGGTTGAACTGACATGAAATCTAAGATACAATATATTACATTGCTCGCAGCTTCTGCCGGAATGCTTGTCGGCTGTGCCTCCCAGCGTCAGGCGGGAAGCGGCATAAGGGTTACGCCGGAGGCTTACGTACTGGTTCCCGAAGACGGGCGGAACGCCGATATGGACGTGGTTTTCCATGTGCCAGACAACTATTTCACCAAACGCAGCCGCCTGGTCATCGTTCCGCAACTCATGGTGGGCGACACGGTGAAGGAGGAATATCTGCCATTGGTGGTGGACGCACCTATCTATAAGAAGAAACTCAAACGCCGTGAAGTGCTGGAAAACTATACCGACACGCTTGCCGGCGGCATCCGTAAGGTGGACAATACTTCCGCCTCGTTCGAACTGCCCTACAACGAGACAGTCGTTCTTCCCGCCGGGGTCGATACCGCCCGTGTGGTTGCCGTGGTTTCTACCGACGGCTGCGGCGAATGTACCGGCATCGACACCATCGAGGTGGCATCCATCGGCCGTCCTTCGCTTTATATCCAATGGATGGAGCCGCAGTTCGTGGTGCGCCCGAAGGTGGTGGACGGCAAGGGCGAGGCTCGTCTGGCTTTCGAGATTAATAAATACGACATCAACATGGGGTTGGGCAACAACCGTTCCGAGCTGGAAGCCATGTTGGAAACCCTGACTCCGGTGCTGAAAGACACGCTGGCCACGGTGAACTCGTTTACCATCAGCGGTATGGCTTCTGCCGACGGTTCGCTGGCTTTCAACACCCGTTTGGCTGAGAACCGTGCCAACGCCGCCAAGGAATGGGTTTCCGACCGTTTGAGCCTGACTTCGGCACAGAAGAACTGCATCAGGATTTCTTCTCGTCCGGAGGGCTGGCAGCCGGTACTCGACTCCATGACAAAGGATGGAAATCCCGATTCCGTCAAGGTGAAAGACATCCTGGAGCGGTTCGCCGACCAAAACGACGACGTGCAGGAACGCCATATCCGCCGCCTCGACTGCTGGAACACAATCCGTGACAAATACCTGTCGAAAGACCGCAAGGTGGAATACACCTACTCTTATACCATCAAGAGCTTCACTACCAACGATGAACTGCTTGATATGTACGCCAAGCGTCCCGACGCTTTCAACGAGCCGGAGCTGCTGAAAGTAAGCACGCTCATGCAGACCGATGCGGAGAAAATCGAGGTCTATCAGACGATATTGAAATACTTCCCCGATTCGGAGACGGCGAAGAACAATCTGGCCGTGCTCTACCTGCGCACCGGCAACGAGGATGCCGCACGCAACATGCTCCGCCAGCTGCCCGGACGCTATCCCGATATTGAAGGCAAACAATTAAAGGTGGAGGGCGCAGAATGATGAAGAAAGCGTTTGCATACCTGCTGTCCGCACTGGCCGTGGGACTGATGTTCTCCTCCTGCATCCGTGATGAGATAGCGGAGTGTCCGCCCATGCGCATCACGGTGGTGGTGAAAGACAAGAACTATTTCAACGAGAACAGCGTGGCAGACAAGGGGCTGATTGAGAAGAAGGCCGACAACCTGCCTTTCCGAGAGTATGTCTCTACCTTATATTATATCGTGCGCGACGAGGCCGGAAATACCGTGGCGGAGCATAACCTCCGTGAGGTGACAGGCGATGCCAAAGAGGAGGTGATAGAGTTTCCTACCGAACTGCCTTACGGCAAATACCGCATCACCGTATGGGGAAACCTGAAAAGCGAGGAACCATTTGGCGATGACCCCACTGCCGCCGAGCTGGAACACGCCGACGCAGCAGGCCGGGATGTCTATCTGGCGGATGCCGAGGTGGAATATGTACTTGGGTCGGAGCATCACACCGTGGAGCTGGAGCGCACCAAAGGCCGCCTTATCATCGTGGCGGAGAACCTGCCGGACTACATGGACCTTTCCGATAAGACGATATACGATGTATATAGCTTCGTAGCCGCCGGTCTCAAATACGACCGCCTGACGAACCTGACCAGCCGCACCCATTGGACGGAGAAGAACCATATCACGACCCACACGCTGACCGGTCCCTCGAAAGGCTTCGAGAAATCCACGCTCAAGGTGGCATTCCACGATGCCGACAACGCACCGGCTTCGCCCATGGCTCGTGCCAACAGCAGCCTGCTGCCGGAGGATATTAAAATCACGATGGGACGAAACGAGATTACGGTGGTGCGCTACATATTCGAGCCGGAGGGTAATTTCAGCATCTACATCTTGGTGAACGACAACTGGGAAGTGATACACGGCATGGAGATAGATTGACATTAAAGCAACTATATTTTATTAACATCTAATTATTTAACAAACATGAGAAAGAGAAATCTTTTTTTCGCATTGGCTGCCGGAATGGTAATGTTCAGTGCATGTAGCAATGATGATGATTTCATCAATGAGGGTAACAACAATTTGAACGAGGAAGTCCAGCAACTCGTATTGCAGGTGGCAAGCTCTGGCGACGGATTGCAGACACGTGCCGGACGTCCGCTGTATAGTGCAGAAGCCAAGCAAGCAATTGAAAATATTAAACTTTTGATTTGCGATGGTTCAAACACGATTGTTCAAGACACATTGATTACAAATTGGAATTCTGAATCAGATTTGTACACAGACGGTGGTCATGGTCAGAAAATGACTATCATGTTACAAGGACGTCAAAAACTGCAACCGGGCACTTATAGCATTTATGCCTTCGGATACAGCTCCGATAGTGAATATACTGGAACTGACGGCTCAACAACTATAGCAAATTTGTTGAAAACATACGGTAATGGTGTAGGTACTGACGGACAGACGAGTGCTGACGAGACTGTCAAAACTTATAATCCGCAAACTTCTCCTTTGACTTTGAAAACAGGTCATGATGAAATTTTTGCAGGTTCTGTAGCTTCTCTTACAATTGAAGCGAAAAAAGGAATCAATCAGCCTGTCGTATTACACCGTCAGGTTGCCGGTGCGTTTGCCTATGTAAAAGACATTCCTTTTATTGAAGGTGCTGCAAAGTTGCGTTTGATGGCAACTAATAAAAGTACTGATTTGATTTTGGATAAATTCCTTACTTCAGAACTGGCAAACAATGGAAATAATGCATCCAGTGATGTAGTAAACGGTTATACAGCAAATGCAAGCACCTCATTGCAGGAGGTTGCAAAAACAGACCTGTCTAACTGGTTCAACAATGTGAAAGATAATAACGGAGTGCTTGATGTTAATGAATGGAAAGCAAATGACAATTACGAAGAAGGTTCTGTATTCCTTGGCGATTTTATTGTTCCATTTAAAAAGAACACAGCTATTACCGATGCAGGTGCTACGTTCATTTTGCAATTGACTGATGAAAACGACAACGTGTTAAGATCTTGGATTGTTAAATTGCCAGCTAATGAAAAAGCTACTACAGTAAACTATTGGAATGGCACTGCTTGGGCTACAGAAAGTGACCAAGAAACTGTAAACCATTACAGTGTAATGCGCAATCATTTGTATGGAATTGGACATAAAATGGCAGATGAAGGAACAGACGGTCCTGATCCTGAAAATCCAGATCCAGATAAACCGGAATCTCTGAACACCAAGCAGGAACTTACACTGCGCGTAAACGACAACTGGGAAGTAATCCACGGCATGGAAATCGAATAATCCATCATGCAACAACATTTATGAACCCCGTTTCATAAATCCAATATAATCCGGAAGTTTCCAAGGGCAGTGCCCCCGGAGGCCTCCGGATTAATAGCATATTGCGAACGTACATTCAAACTTTTAATATTCATCTTAAAAACAACAATCACCATGAGTATCTTTTTGAAACCCGTGCAACGCCACAACCCGGCAAGACCGGACGAACCCATGAAATGGTATCCCGTGCAATACACCACCAAGCTGGTGGACGAAACCGAAGTGGCGGAAATGATTGCCGACGAAACCACCCTCAACCCCATGGAAGCGCAGATGGCCATCCGCCAGCTCCGCAAAGTGGTGCAACGCCTCCTGCTCGACGGCAAGAGCGTGAAGCTGGGCAACTGGGGAACCTTCAACGTCACCCTCAGCACCGAGGGAGCCGAAACCCCAGAGACCCTCACCGCCCGCAACGTGAAGACGGTGAACATCAACTTCCAGCCCGGCGATGAACTGAAAACCGCCATGCAGAAGGCCGACTTCGTATGGCTCAACAAAATCATGGAAGGCAGCTCCTCCGGCGACTCCGGTGAAGACGGTCACGGTGGCGAAGGCAGCCTTTGATAAAAAGAGCTTTAACCGCCCTGTCCAACCCGTTTCAGCGAGTCGGGCAACTCAAAACCGTGAGTCGGGCAACTCAGCTTGGCGAGTCGGGCAACTCGGAAATGTGAGTCGGGCAACTCACGACAACCGTTCGGGAAACCCGGTGAAAGCCGCCTGCCCCGGACTCAAAAGCAAATCGCTCTTTGACATCTTGGAACATGACGGAAAACAATCTTTGCAAGGAGGAAAAACGTGGAAATCCCCGGCAAAACAGCCCGCCGCAGCAAAGAATAACACCCTACCGCACTGTATTCTCGGATTTTAGCCGTATCTTTGTCCCTGAAAACCAAAAGAAAGGAGCAAGCTATGGCAAGACCCATCAAGGAAACCCCGATACTCTACGGGGAAGAGGCACGTCAATTCGAGGAACGAATGAAAAATGTGCGTCCGTTGAGTGACGAACGAATCGCCGAAATCAAGCGAGACTATGAATATATCATGAGTATGTTTGAAGACGAAGACGAGGAATATGCAGCAAACAACGGACAAGCAGTATAAAATCCGTCCTTTGAAAATAGGAGAAAGAGTGGAATCGTTCGATTGCGGTGATGCGGATTTGAATGATTTTATTCTGAATGAAGCCCATTTGTACAGGGATGAACTTTTGGCAGTCACCTATATAATGGAAGAACGGGAAAGCGGAAAGGTGATTGCCTATTTCTGCTTGATAAACGACAAAGTCTCATTGAGTGAGTTTGAAGACAAGACAGAATTCAACCGCTTTCGCCGGAAACGCTTCATAAACGAAAAACGGTTGAAAAGTTATCCGGCTGTCAAAATCGGACGTTTCGGTGTGGACATATCGGCACACGGCCTGCGTATCGGTAGCCAGCTGATAAGTTTCATCAAATATTTCTTTGCAGGTAAAAACAAGACAGGCTGCCGCTTTCTCACCGTGGATGCTTATATCGATGCCATTCCGTTTTATCGGAAGAATGAATTTGAAGAGCTGACAGTCTTCGACAAGGAAGATAAACATACCCGTGCCCTGATATTTGATTTGAAGGAATTAAAGAAGAAGGAAGCAGGCTATGGCCAGACCGATTAAGGAAATCCAGATACAGGATTAATCAATTCCACTCCCCACATACGATACATAGAGAGAGAAGTTTTCCGTTCCCCTCGTTGCGCCCAAAGGATGGTGCAGCGAGGGGAACGGTTCGTTTATACCCGTACCGTTCCAAGGATGGCAGAGCCATGAAAGAAGAAAATTCGTGACAGAAACAACATATATTGTAAAATAGATAATTTAAAAACGTATAGAATATGAAGCAATTTAGAAAATGGGCATTCTCACTGCCCCTTTCGCTGCTGATAGCCGCCGCAGGATGCTCCGACGAGGATTTGGACAGCGGACAGGGCAACGGAGGGCAAGGAGATTTGCACGAGGTGGAAATAACCTTCAACATTGGAACCCGGGATGGCTTGCATACACGAGCCACAAATGGAACATGGGACGACTGTCTGTTCATACCGGACGGCAACCTGATTCCTCAATCTGAGCCGCCCCGCGAACTGATAAGCAGCAATAACTGGCAACAGGTAAACGATGTACGTATCTATGTGTTCAAAGAGAATGGGCAAGGAGAATTTGTATATTATTGTCCTGAGACCAAGGACGGAAATAAGCAGAACTATTTCTCCGTTGATGCCTTTTCCGATAAATTCGAATCCAGCCCCTATGCCGTATGGTGGGGAGGAAAAGATGATTTGAATGAAGCGCACAGCTATACTATTAAACCGATGTTGCCTGCCGGAAAATACCATTTTCTGGCAGTGGCGAGGGATGACAAATTGCTGTCTGATGACGATAAATCCCTGACAGACCCCAACACGTCTGATGATGAGATGACGTATATAGACGCTTGGATAGAAGGAATAACAGTGCTGGAAAAAGCAACATTGATCGGAACAAAAGCCACGGTAATAAATGCAACCGAATTGTTCTCTGGATGTACTGCTCAACCTGTCACGGTAATTGAAAGCGGAGGCTTTCAGAAGGAGATAGCATTATACCGTGCGGAAGCCGGATTGATGGCATATATAGAAAACATCCCGGCAAAACTTGAGGCATGGCAAACTTATAGCGGTGGCAGAGACGGAAATATAGACAAAGGTGAATTTTATAATGTCTATTCGATTGGAGTCACAAACGGGGATGTATTGTCTGACAGAGTTTTACTGTATGATAGAGAAGCTATACAAGGCTCATTGCCTCAAAAAGGACAAGACAAGGAATTATTAAATCGTTTTTTGTATTTAGAAGACCTTGATCAGTATGAAACAACAGGTTCGGGTAATAATGTCACCTATGTCAATACCAGTCCTGACAACAAGCAACATCCAAACAGTTTGTTGCTGGGTGGCTTCATCATGCCTCAAAAAAGCAATACAAAAGGTAATGATGAGGATGATAAAGATTTCGACAAACTATATAAAAGCCTTTATCTTGTATTTTACACAATGGATGAAACTAAGTTGGGAGAAGTGCCCTTACAGTGGTGGCCTATCAAACTGGTATCAAGCACTCCTGCTACCGGAGAAACAGCTGCTCCTGACCCATATTATTTCCCTATCAAAGCCAATCAATTTTACAGCCTCGGAAAAAGGAAGTTCACTGACGATGGGAGTGAACTTGTAGAGGAT
>ENA-ORSO01001962-ORSO01001962.1-human-gut-metagenome-genome-assembly--contig:-NODE-1962-length-10775-cov-3.645429_pt1 | contig 10775 bp, 4 predicted proteins | sample MGYA00241902_ERZ509168 | MGnify/ENA primary metagenome ERZ509168 (study PRJEB26280, sample SAMEA2338806) | human gut metagenome | biome: human gut; feature: human-associated habitat; material: faeces... | reverse complement strand
TTCTTGCCTGCGCCGATTACATTGCCCTTTTCATCCTTAACGGTATTCATGTTGATAGCACCGCAGGTTGCATAAATTGCGCTGTAGCCGGTTGTAGTATTATCATCAATAATATTAATTTTACCGCCATTGACGTTAATTGTACCGCCGCCAATGTTAGCAAACAGGCCATTGCCCACGCCGGAGATATCTACATTGCCGTTGACGTTAATCGTACCGCCTACTGCTCCGCCATAGCCTGCATGTGCATAAATACCTGCTGCGCCATATTCTGCAAAGCCGCCATGCTTGCCATCCAGTACTACCTTCACATCACCGTTAATCGTCGTGCTGCCTGCATGGCTGTATACGCCTACGGTAGAGTTATCGCCCTTAACATCGATGTCAACGTCACCATCAATCGTCAGATTGCCTTTGTATTGATGGATTGCGTGCGCTCCTTGTCCGCTCTTATTACTGTCGAGCTTAATAACTAGCTTGTCAGCCTTAACCGTGCTGTTTGCATCTACATCTTGATAAATACCTGCGTTAGTCTTGCTAGCATCAGTTACGTTAACGGTCAAAGTTTTACCGCTGGCATCAATCGTCGTACCCTTAACAAAGTTCGTACCCTTAGCGCCTTCGCCGCTTACGTTAATGGAAGTATCTTCGGCAAATTTGTAGCTGCCGTCGCCTTGGATAACATCTGCCTTTGCATATTCCTCATCAGCGTCTGCATCACCGGTAAGTGTAGTGGTGAATTTGGTAGCAGCGGGTTTGCTGTAAGAGCCCTTGCCGTTATCGGCAAACTGAATCTTGCCGCTCTTAATGGTTACACTGTCATTAGTCAGACCGCCGGCAATTTTTACGGTACCCAGCAGGTTTTCCGGATTATTTGCGTAATCAGCGTAGGTCAGCTTACCTGCCAGTGCATTCAGAACACTGTTGAGCTTAGCGCTGTCCTTGGTGTCTATTTTGCTGCTGTCGGTTACCATGTTGATAGCAGAATCCTTGGCAGCATTACGGATAATAACATCGCCGGCAGTATAATCACCTGCTGCAGAGCCGTCATTATCATGTTTATAGAATACAGTAGTATGGCCGCTGTAATTATTGATATCGATATTTGCTTTATTATCCTGGAAAATCAGGCCTGCATTAGCTTCGCTGCTGCCGCCGCTGAGCTTGTTGATATGGGAAACGCCGTCATATCTGTCATACTGCGGTGCGGAAAGAGAAGGCAGCTCGCCCAAGCTGATGCCATCGGTCAGGGAAAGGGTCTTGTGGTTCCATACTGCGTTATTCTGCAGCCACAGGTTAACCTCGCCTGCCTGCTTGGTTCCGGTATTGTCCACAACGCCGGTCCAGGAGGATTTATCATTGGTCAGGCCGATATTTGTCTGGCCTGTGCGATAAAAGTACGGTTCGCCGCGGCCGTCACCATCACGCATAGTCAGAACATTACCCTTGATAACAACGGTTTTATCTCTGGCTGCGGTGGCATCGGCATTGACATTAATCGTACCGCCATAGTTGGCAATGCTGTAAAACGCCTCGGTATAATCCTCCGGCGTATCAATATTTACATCACCGTTGGTAGTAATAGTAGCAGTCTTTAAATCATCGTCATATTCCTTGCTGCCTGTTGTTTTTAAAGCCTTATAATACGGGTCGGTAACCAGTGCACTGCCCTTTACGGCCATATCCAGCTTGCCGTTGACAATAACGTCACCGCAAAGTCCGGAACGGATGCCGACAGGCTGCCAGCGTGCGCCATTATAAGTGCTGAAACCGCCATGAATATCCTTAGCAGTTACGCCCCATTCACCTGCAACGCTTTTGTCACGCAAAGTAACATTGCCCTCAAAGATTGCAGCGCCTCTTTTGTCAACAGGCATATCAAAATTGCCTTCCATCCAGCCGGCTTTAATAGCCATAGCGGAATAATCCTTGCTGTGCATAATGCCGGTGAAATCATTTTTAATGATTACCGTACCGGGTATATCACCATTGTTGATTAAGGATTTGGGAGAAGCTACACCAGAATTTGTAAATGTTACAGCCTCACCGAAATCAAATACTAAAGAACCATCTGCAGCAACAGAAAGATTTGAACCGAAGGTTTTGCTGTCATCAGACTGCATACCCCAGATAACGTTACTGTTACCGCTATAGGCAGCAGCAAATGTCTGCGGAGCATAGCTTGCGGCAAGAATGCCGGCAGTTACAGCCAGCGCCAGTTTAGACCTCCATGACTTTTTCAGAAATGTTCCCATGATTTTCCTCCTTTAATATACTCATAATAACTCAAAAAAATAAATAGCACAGCTTAACAAGGCTTAAACTGTGCTATCTTGAAAACTGATAACAGCAGATCAAGCAAAAACGGACTCTCATCGTGTAATAGACATACTACTACCGTCAAGTTAATAAAATCCATTCTCGCAGATCTTTACTAAATATCAATTAGTCAGTACCCTGACTTAAGATCATTACCGTTTCATCCCTTGGTAAGAGGTTTAAGCTAATGCTCAATGATGAAACAGCTCCCTTTCACAGTTGCGGACCAGCGCCAAAATTTCATTGGACTTCCCTGCAAAGAAGATATCCGGCAAAAATATCCTCACCTAATTGTTTGTATTAAATTGAACGACATAAAAAGCAGCATCGGCTTCTCTTTTAGTCATTTGTATTTTAATCGGGGTGCATTAATTACATTTTCTCTTTTATCGGAAATATATATCACCTAGAGTCTACCATATGTGTTATCAAACGTCAAGTAGCAGTCAAATATATTTGTATCACAGCACTGCAAGTAAGAAATCAGTATAAACACCGTCTCGCATCAGAAAATCCGCAAAAATTACCGATAATACAAATATAAGAAGCTCTCAAAAAAAATGTGCTGCATATCCGCCTTCCAGCAGATATGCAGCACATATATTGTCGTTTATAAGTTTTTGGAGTTTGCCGCGGCGCCGCAGCTGAGTATGAAAAATATGAGAGAGCTGAAATTAAGATTAGAAGGTAACCTGCATACCAAGTACGAAGCTGCGGCCCGGCATGGAATACCAGTCACCGGGACGGCCGGTTGCATAAATAACGTGGGTACGCTCGGAATACATTTTGTCAAACAGGTTGTTGACCTTAGCGTAGATATTGATATTCTTCGTAGGTGCATAGCTTGCACTCATATTGAAGATAGCATAATCATCTGCCGGCCAGCCGTTCGGGTAATTCGGATTTACACGACGGAAGAAGTAGTAGCCGTCCAATCCTGCCTTAACCTTGGCATAGTCGTAGTATACGGCGAAGGTAGCCAAATCCTTCGGGGAATAACCATAGCTATAGGTATCCTCATCTTCGTACTGGTACAGATGTCCCCAGCCGATATTGGCATTCCAATGCTCGCCCAACTGTGTCATAAACTGTGCGTTCCAGCCACGCGACATGCCTCTGGTGTTAACATAGCCGGCAGCGGTAAGACCTATACCGCGTTCTGTTTTAGTTTCAAACCAGTTGAAGGTGAAGATATTATAGTCATCAAAGCTCTTGCTGTAGCCGATGGTAGAGGTACGGCCGTAAGCAGGCTTCAAGGATGCGTTACCGTATTGTCTGTTGGTCAGCTGATACATGCTGGGCAGAATAAAGAAATCACTGCGACCTGCATAAAGAATATCCTTATCGGTAATATCCCAGCTCAGCTTGTAGCTCTTGGAGGTATGGCTTTCCAAGGTTGCACCTGTCTGACCGCTGTTGCTGGGGCGGTCATAGCGCAGACCGCCGGACAAGGTTACATGCGGAATGATTTTCCAGTCATCCTGCACATAATAAGAAGTGTTCTTCATCTTGAAGTTTGCAGGCTTACCGCTTGTGCCAACCAATGCTTTAGCAGCGTTGTCCTTGCCGTGAGCATAATCCACGCCGAAAACTACATTATGTCTGTTGGTGAGATATGTTACCTGATCACTGATAAAGTCATAGGTATAATCGGCATCGGCATTGAACAGAGTGTGATTATTCTGCGCATACTTCCCTTCGGTGTTGCTACGGCGATAGGTAAAGCTGTTGCTCCACTTATCCGACAAGGTTAAATCATCCTTGAAGGTAATGGAGTCGTTTTTATAATCGCCCCTATAATTGTTGTGGTAAATATAATCATAGCCGTTAAAATCGGATTTGGTCCTGTCATAGCTCAGGCTCAGCTTATGATCCGCGGTAATATCATAATTTACCTTCAGGCCGACAGATTTGCTGTCAATATCGCTCTGCCATTTTTTACCGGAGCCATCCTTAAAGTCGCCGCTGTGCTTATCATCATAATAAACGTGGTAGCCCACTTTGCCCTGACGGCCTTGGGTATTCAGCTTATATTGTCTGGTGCTGAAATTGCCGGCAGAAACATCAATGCTGGTTTTGTTATCGTTGATTTTGCGGGTAATGATATTGATAACACCGCCCTTGGCACCGCTGCCGTAAAGCGTACCGGCACCGCCGCGCAGTACTTCAACGCGTTCGATATTATCCGTATTATTGGTCAATGCCGCAAAGAAGTAACCGGAATCGCTGCCCTGGAATTCGTTCACACGGACACCGTCAACCAGAACGACAACTTCCTTGCTGCCGTTGATACGGATACCGCTCATGTTGGCGTTCATACCGCCGTTGCCGCCGTAGTTCATGAACTGTACGCCGGGAACAGTACGCAGTACCTCTTCCACGCTGCTCATATGCATCTGCTCGATATCCTTACGCGTAATAACGCTGATATCGGCCTTAGCTTCGGTGATTTTGGTCGGGATACGGCTTGCGGTTACAACCATAGAATCAAGCGTAAACTCCATAGTATCCGCATCATCTGCCGTAGTATCGGCAGCAAAAGCATAACCGGCAAAGCTCATAGCCATTATGGAGCTTGCTGCTGCCAGACAAAATTTCTTTTTATAAGAGTTTCTCATCATCGATATACCTTCTCAACAATCAAAAAATTATTTGCTCCAGATTTTTTCCATCAGAGCGGAATAATGCGTATCCAAATGTGCTTTCAGCTGGTCAACCAGGGCAAATACCAATGCCGGGTCGAATTTATCGTCGCCTGCGGGAATACTGAAGGTAAGAATTACGTTGCTCTGCGGATTGATGCTGTATTTAAGCATGTTGAATTCGTTGTTCAGCTCGTTCAGATAGCTTAAGGTTGCAGCTTTCTTTTCCTCAGTAAGAGTTACCAGATGTGCCTGCAGATAGGTGTAAACGGAATTGTTTACCACGATAAACAGGGGCAAGGTCTGGCCTTCAACCAGCAGTCTGGTGTTGACGAGCAGGTTTGCCTCGTTAATCTGCAGATATTGCAGACCGCTGATTTCATGTGCATCGGCAAATTCCTTTAAAGCGGTGAGCTTCTTCATTGCCAGGGTTTCTTCTGCCTTTTCTGCTGCAGTGGTTGCTTCTGCTGTTTCTTCCTTAACTTCGGTATCTTTAATTTCTTCAGCCATTATTTTCTATCTCCTGTCACTGATTGCTTTTATGGTTGGCAGGGGCTTAGCGCCCCCGCCGGAAAATTATTTTAGAAAGTGAATCTCAAACCTGCGTTAACCTTCCAATCCTGCTTGTAATCACCGGTCAAGGTCTTGGTTACATCACCGTAGAAGGAAACCTTGTCGCTCAGATCATAGGTACCGCCGACAGTCAGGTCACACCAGGTGCCGTCAAGGTTGAACTCTCTGGTCATGCTTGCGGAGCTGTCGCTAAAGTGAGTATCTACGTTACCGGCAAACTCGTGGGACAAGCTCAGACGGGCAAAGTATCTGCCGTGGTCGCTTGCCTGACCTGCTTCGATACCCAGTCTGCCGACAATGCTGGTGAAGGCATCCTGAGAAATGTGGCCTTCCAGAGTGCCGGTGCTGTCAAAGTCGCAGCTGCCCAGTCTGCCGATGGTCAGCTGTGCCTGAGGCTCAAAGTAGCCTGCTGCTTCACTGCCGAAGCGTTTGCTGTACTGGCCGGAGAAGCTGAAGCCGTTAGCCTTGTAGTCACCCTTAACGGTTCTGCCAAGGATATCCTTGGTTTCGAAATCATTGGAAACTCTGCCAACCTTAGCGGTCAGGTCAATGAATTCGTTATTATTGATTTTCTTACTGCCGTAGAGGCCCAAGGTGTAGGTCTTGGTGTCGCCGCTGCCTGCATAGTAGGAATCATCGCCGGTCATGTAGTCAAAGGCTACGCCTACATTCCAACCGTTGCCCAAGGTCTTGTCGTAGCCAACCTGACCTGCCCAGTAGCTGTTCTTGAAGGAGGTGTTGTTGCCGGTATATTTATTCTGGCCACCCCAGGTTCTTGCCCAAACGCCCTGGTTATCTTCGCCGTATGCACCGGCACGAGCTCTGTAGGTATCTGTTGCAGCATTGCGCCAGCCAACCATACCGCTCATAATAGCAGCACGGGTATCCTTACTTACCGCATCCTCATCATACAGCAGCTTAATGCTCTGCTCTGCGGAATCCAGCTTGTAGGAGCCGTTGTTGCCGTCCCATTCAATCTCGCCGCTCCAACTTACGTTAGAACCGGTCAGACCGCCGCCAAGCTGCAGTTCAGCCTTCAGGTTGCCGGGGTTCTTTTCTGCATCCTTGTAGATGAGCTTGTTTGCCAGGCCTTTGAATGCATCCTCAACGGAATCCTTATCGAAGGTGTTGATGCCGTTGGAACCAGTTGCCATGATAACCTGGCTGCCTTCCTTAGCATTGTTGATTACAGTGTCGCCTGCTTTATAAACAATCTTCTTCTCATTAGCTGCGCGGGTTACGGCATCTTCGAATTCATGGTCATAAATAACCTTGATGCTGCCTGACAGAGTGTCAATGGTCAGATTGTTGCTGTCCTTCTGGTAAATCTGGCCTGCGTTATCAGCATTGGTGCCGCCAACCAGGTTAGTAACAAAGCTGCCCTTGAACTGTTCGCCGCCCCATACGCTCGGTAATTCACCCTGCTGCTCGTTGGTCCAGAGTGCACCGTTCTGCAGCCACAGGTTAGCCGCGCCGGTAAAGGTCTTGCTGTCGCCTCTTTGAGATACGGTTTTGCCGCCTTCGGGGAATTGGTTATATACAACACCGGTCAGCTTGGAGTCCTTAGTGGTCAGGCCTAGGTTAACCTCGGTTTCAGTGCAGCAATCTACATAGTTTACTGCGCCTACGGATACAACAACGTTACCGGTAATATCAACCTTATTGTTGCCTGCGCCGATTACCTTGCCTGCTGCGTCCTTAACGGTATTCATGTTGATGGCACCGCAGGTTGCGTAAATTGCGCTGTAGCCGTTTTTCTTATCGGTATCAACGATATTGATCTTGCCGCCGTTAACGTTAATAGTTGCACCGCCGATGTTAGCGAACAGGCCGTTGCCTACGCCGGAGATATCTACATTGCCGTTTACGTTAACAGTTCCGCCAATTGCTCCGCCGTAGCCTGCATGTGCATAAATGCCTGCTGCGCCGTATTCGTTGAAGCCGCCGCGCTTGCCGTCCAGTACTACCTTCACGTCGCCGTTAACGGTGGTGCTGCCTGCATGGCTGTAAATGCCCATGGTGGAGTTATCGCCCTTAACGTCAATATCTACGTTGGCATCAATGGTCAGATTACCCTTGTCCTGACGGATAGCCTGCGCGCCCTTGCCGCTCTTTTCGCTGTCGAGCTTAATAACCAGCTTGTCAGCCTTAATGGTACTGTTTACATCTACATCCTGAGAAATACCTGCATTACCCTTGCTTGCTTCGGTTACGTTAACGCTCAGAGTTTTGCCGCTTGCATCAACAGCAGTGTCCTTAACAAAGTTCATGCCCTTAGCGCCTTCGCCGCTTACGTTGATTGCAGTATTCTCGGTAAATTTATAGGTGCCGTCCTTAACTACGCCGCCCATTACATATTCCAGGTCCTTCAGTCTTTCGCCTGTCAGAGTGGAGTTAAAGGTCTTGGCAGTCTGGTTGTCCGGTTCATCGGCAAATTTGATGTTATCGGTACCGCTGCCCTTACCAGTTTCTTCGCTGAAGCGTATGTCACCGGTTACCATGGTTACGCTGTCGCTGGTCAGACCGCCTGCCAGCTTCACATAACCGTTCAGGTTACGCTCGCTGCCGTTGGCAGTTGCATAATTCAAATAGGTCAGCTTGCCTGCCAAAGCATTCAAAGCTGCACTGATATCGGTTACACCCTGATTAGAGGTAATCATATTGACAACAGAGCCTGCTTCCGCATGCTTGATAACAGTATCACCTGCAGCATAGCTGGTGCCGTCACCGCCATGAGCATAGATAATATTGGTAACACCGCTGTAATTATCAATAGTCAGGCTGTTGCTGTCATTTTGATAAATATTGCCTGCAGCTTCGGCAGTTGCACCGCCTGCCAGCTTGTTGACACGGCTGCCCTTGAACTGCTCGCCGCCCCATACGCTCGGCAGAACGCCCTGCTGCTCGTTGGTCCAGGTTGCACCGTTTTGCAGCCACAGATTGGTAGCGCCGGTGAATGTCTTGCTGTCACCCTTTTGAGATACGGTCTTGCCGCCTTCGGGGAACTGGTTATATACAACACCGGTCAGTTTGGAGTCCTTAGTGGTCAGGCCAACGTTAACCTCGGTTTCGGTGGAGCAATCTACATAGTTTACCGCACCTACGGAGGTAACAATGTTACCGGTAATATCAACCTTGTTATTGCCTGCGCCGGTTACCTTGCCGTCTGCATCCTTCACGGTATTTACGTTAATCTTGCCGTTAGCTGCATAAATTGCGCTGTAGCCGTTCTTCTTCACGTTATCGGTATCAACGATATTAATCTTGCCGCCGTTAACATTAATGGTTGCGCCACCGATGTTAGCAAACAAGCCGTTGCCGACGCCAGAGATATCTACATTGCCGTTGACGTTAATCGTGCCGCCAACTGCTCCGCCGTAGCCTGCATGTGCATACAGACCTGCAGCGCCGTATTCGTTGAAGCCGCCGCGGTTGCCGTCCAGCACTACTTTAACATCACCGTTGATAGTGGTGCTGCCTGCATGGCTGTATACGCCCATAGTAGAATTATCGCCCTTAACGTCAATATCTACATTGCCGTCAACAGTAAGATTACCCTTAGTCTGGCGAATACCCTGTGCACCCTGGCCGCTCTTCGTGCTGTCGAGCTTAATAACCAGCTTATCAGCCTTCACAGAGCTGTTCACATCTATATCCTGTGCAATGCCTGCATTACCCTTGCTGGCATCGGTTACATTAATGGTCAGAGTTTTGCCGCTGGCATCAATTGCAGTGCCCTTAACAAAATTCATACCCTTAGCACCTTCACCGCTTACGTTGATAGAAGTTGCTTCGGTAAATTTATAGCTGCCGTCCTTAATTACGCCGCCAAGTACATATTCCAGATCCTTGTCCTTATCACCGGTCAGGGTGGTGTTGAAGCTAGTGGAAACCTGATTCTCCGGAGCGCTCGGAACGGTAATATGCTGAGCACCGCTGCCCTTGCCGTCAGCCTCGTTGAAGAGGATGTCGCCTACGGCCATGGTTACGCTGTCGCTGGTCAGACCACCGGCAATCTTCACTTTACCGTCAAGGTTTCTCTCGCCCTTTGCATAGTTGCTGTAAGTCAGCTTACCTGCCAATGCGTTCAGAGTATCATTGATAGTTTCCGCATTGATGCTCAAGCCTTTGTTGCTGGTAATCAGGTTAACAGCAGAGCCCTTTTCCGCATGTTTGATAACGGTATCGCCTGCATTGAAGGTTACGCCGTCGCCTGCATGCTCGTAGAAGATATTGGTGTTGCCGCTATAATTATCAATGGTCAGCGCACCGCTTTCCTTCTGGTAGATGTTGCCCGCAGCTTCTGCGGTTGCACCGCCGGTCAGCTTAGCAACATGGCTGCCGGTGAATTTTTCACCCTGATATACGTTGGCCAGAGTACCCTGCTGCTCGTTGGTCCAGGTTGCACCGTTCTGCAGCCACAGATTTGCTTCGCCGGTAAACAGCTTCTTGTTACCACCCTGAGAAGCTGTCTTGCCGCCTTCAGGGAATTCGTTATAAATAACACCGGTCAGTTGGGAATCTTTAGTGGTCAGGCCCAGGTTTACCAGAGAATATTCATAGCAGTCAACATAGTTTACTGCGCCTACGGATACTACCACATTACCGGTAATATCAACCTTGTTATTGCCTGCGCCGATTACATTGCCCTTTTCATCCTTAACGGTGTTCATGTTGATAGCACCGCAGGTGGAATAAATTGCGCTGTAGCCGGTATCGGTATTGTCGTCAATAATATTGATTCTGCCGCCGTTAACGTTAATGGTGCCGCCGCCGATGTTGGTGTGGTCGCCAAGCTGGGCGTCGCCCACGTAGCTCAGGTGCGGCACCTTGGTGCCGTTACCGATGTGAGCCTTCTTCATCTCGACGAATGCACCGGCCTTGGCGTCCTCGCCGAATTCGTTGCCCGGACGCAGGTAGGTCCACGGTCCGATGTTCGTGCGCGCGCCGATGTGGGATTCCTGCACGCGGGAACGCTCGACCACGGCACCTTCGTCCACGGTTGCGTCGATCAGGGTGGTGTACGGGCCGACGATGGCGTCCTCGCCGACCACCGTGTGGCCTTGCAGGAAGGAGCCAGGGAGGATGGTGGCGTCACGACCGATTTCCACGTCGTCTTCAATCCACGTGGTCTCCGGGTCGAGAATGGTCACGCCATCGCGCATCCAGCGTTCGCAGATGCGGCGGTTATAGGCTTTGGACAGCGCGGCAAGCTGCACGCGGTCGTTCACACCTTCCACG
>ENA-ORSO01001960-ORSO01001960.1-human-gut-metagenome-genome-assembly--contig:-NODE-1960-length-10781-cov-2.057803_pt1 | contig 10781 bp, 9 predicted proteins | sample MGYA00241902_ERZ509168 | MGnify/ENA primary metagenome ERZ509168 (study PRJEB26280, sample SAMEA2338806) | human gut metagenome | biome: human gut; feature: human-associated habitat; material: faeces... | reverse complement strand
GAATTTCTCCCAGTCCGGACGTGGCATATAAAGGTCTACATCATCATCCCAGGGAACAAATCCCTCATGTCTGAGAGCTCCGATCAGGGAGCCTCCTGCCAGCACGTATCTGAGGTTATGTTCTCTGCAGATTTCATCAACCTCCCTGAAAAGCTTCAGGAGGTATTTCTGTTTCTCCGTCATGAATTGTCCTTTCTGTTGATTGTTTCCAAAATTTCTATTATTCTTACCGACTCATCATAGAAAAGCCGGGTACATTCTGTCCGTTTGTCTCTGATCATGATCATCAGCTCCTGCAGCAGATAGCGGAAACCATTTCCCTCGAAGTTAAAGCTGTACCTTTTCAGAAATTCTTTTCCTGAAATATTGGCTTCAAAGTATCCGGTGTTCCACCAGTCATTAGGGATAGTTACCCTGCCGTTGCTTCCGATGATCACAAGTTCATTCTCAATGTCAACCGTTGTTCCGATCTCAATAGTCGCCAGTGCACCGGCGTATTTCATGGAAATCATATCATATACAAAACGGCCTTCCTGATTGCGGACCGCATTGGTGTTGATATCCTGGCACTTTTTTCCCAGCAGTTTCAGTACTGCGCAGATAGCTGTGCAGACCGTCTCATTAAAAGTCCTGCCGCCCTCGAAATCATCCTGGGAGATTGCACATTTGACACTTACCAGATCTCCCACCAGGTTACTGTGTACCAGCCATACCAGCTGATTAAACGCCCGCAAGTAGACCAGTGTGGTCCGTTCAATGAGAACCACATTGTTCTCCCTTGCCACCTGAAACAGGTAGCGCAGTTTCTCTGAGGAAAGTGTCATGGGCGAATCACTGATCACATATTTTCCTTTTTTCAGCGCTCGCTCGATATATTCCGCTCTCCGGTTCAGCGATGTCTTGATATAAACAATATCTACATCTGCCAGAAATTCATCATAGCTGTTCCAGCAGGAACCTAACTCATATTTATCACAGAATCTCTGTGCAGTCTCGTGATCCTCGCTGAATACACGTTCCACATGAACTCCGCTGACATATTTGGATTCCTCCACAAAATCATTATCCCGGATGTCATCCGTCACGATTCCCATATTAAAGATAACACCTTCACTGCGAAGCTTTGTACTGGAAATATTCTTGGTCCTTTCCAGATAAACTACATCACAGTAGTTCTTAAGGTAATCGAATTTCCCTCTCCAGTCAGATCCTACCACCAGGACATCAATATCATACTTAATGATGTCATTGACCTTCTGTCCCTGATATTCCTCAATGATGATCTCATCTGCCAGCCCGGTCCTCCGCACATTCTCGATTCTCTTAATGAGGCTGTCCCGCACATTGAGTTTGCCCCGCTCAATGTCAAAGCTCTCACTTGTGACACCTACGATCAGATAATCACCAAGTGCTTTTGCTCTTTTGATAATATTGTAGTGGCCTTTATGAAAAAGATCAAAAGTGCCATATGTGATTACTCTCTTCATTCTTCTGTCATAACTCCCCTGAAAAAAATATTCTTATTTTGCCGAACAGTTTTCCTGCTCCATACGTTACTGTTCACTCCGTTCACAGTAACCTCCATACGATAGATACTTTGATTATATCATACTTCCCAACTTCCGTCACCTGTCCGTTACAAAAATGTTAAATTCGCGTTAACTTTACAAAAAGAAGAGTTTTGAAATACTGTTTTTGTATCTCAAAACTCTTCCTTTGTGTTTATGGTTCTTTATTGTCGTCCATCGTTCTGGTAGTAGCTTCCAGTTCCTGGATCAGGTCTTCCAGCGAAAGCTCCTCTTCCCCTTTGATCAGTTCATCAGGGATATCATCCAGATTATCTTCTTCAATCTCCAGCTCCATGCCGGCCACATTGCTGAAGCCTTCATGACTGTCGGAAGAAGTATGATCCGGTGTATCCTCGTCCATATTTACTTTCTCCACATGTCCGTCCTGCTCACTCTCTGAATCAAGCGTTGCCGCAAGCTCTGCGATGGCTTTCTTTCTTCTGAGAAGTTCATATTCATCATATTCGCTGTCATACTCTTCTTCCAGACCTTCATCTCTGACTGTCTTATCCTTCTTGATCAGGATAAATGCGATCAGATTCAGAACACCCGTATAGAGCAGATCCACAGGCAGACTTCCCAGTACAAGTACAAATACCAGTGATACTCCCAGAAGCACCCATACATTGTTCATTGCAGGAAGCATCAGGATATATAAACCATTCATAATGATCATGATCGGATAATGGAAGAAATAAATTCCCATTGTATGTCGTCCCACATAGGTGAGCGGCAGTTTGATGTCCGGCACTAACGCAAGCATCGTATAGACAACTACGAAAGATACCAGATACATCAGCAGTCTGAGGATCACTCCCTGAGGATCCGTCAGGCCACAGAGCTGATATCCATGATTACCTCGGAAAATAGCAATTCCCATTTCATTTGGGATCATATAATTCGGTATCGCCCACAAAAGGACTCCGGAGATTGCCACCAGAATCCATTTTCCCTTAAATTTACGGATTGCTGTGATATATTCACTCTTCCAGAGATACCCCGCAACAAAGAACGGGAAAAATACCACGATTCTTGATGATGACAGGAATGTGGTAAATTCCGGTCTGGTTCCTGCCCATAATGCGAACAGGATACTGAGCGGAACAATAAATCTGATCTTACCCAGGGCCTCAATGGTAAGGCGGTAAATAAACAGTGCCAGTATATACCACATGACACTTCCGGTAGGACGCAGTATCTCATAATCTACAGATCTGCCCAGCCATATCTGTGAATACCAGGTTAAGGTATATCCCAGAACATAAGGGATCAGCAGGTTCTTAAAATTCTTCAGCACATTCTGAGGTTTCTTTGACAGATATCCTGAAATAAAAACAAATGCAGGCATGTGAAAAATCGTGATCGCATACCACACATATCTCACTACAGTGTCTACCTTTACAAGGTTAAATGCAATAATATGGTTAAATACTACCAGAAAGATAAGCAAAACTTTAATGTTATCGATCAGGCAGGAGTACGGCACCGCCGCTCTCTCTTTTTTTATTTTCATGTTTAAGTACTATCCTCTAATCATATTTCTGACTTCTGCTGTGTGAACATACAACCCCATTCTGCCAGATTCTTCAGATGACCGGCAGACAAAAAAACGCACAGCAATGTAACGGGCAATTAACCGCAAAGTCATATTTACTGCAACAAGCATAACATATTTTTACGATTTATGGAATAGAAACTTAACATTTCGGTCAATGGAAATATTTCTCTACTGTGAACAGTGACAATATTTCCATATTCCATGTACAGCATAAGAACAGAAAAAAATACAGCTTCTGATCCTGCCGTAACCGGCGTATCTGTAGACATTGTAAGTCATGGCTGCTGATTTCAGTTTGTTTCTGGATTTGCCGCCTTCGCTGAGACGATATTTCAGATAGGGTTTGTTGATTCCGGCAGCACAGCCGTATTTTCTCAGGATTTTCAGCCAGGTGATATAATCCTCATGGCTGTCGTCATGCTCCATGGGAAATTCACGCGCCACATCCCTTCTGAGTATTACCGAAGAACAGTTGATGCTGTTATGTTTCAGAAGTTCTCTGTAGGTGATCTTCTCTTTTACAGGGATTGTCCGTCCTGTACTGCTTCCGTCCGCTTTCATCAGTTCCCGCCCTGTAGAACACAGCACGTATCCTGTCTCTTCCAGACGTTTCAGCTGTTCTTTCAGCTTGCCTGGCTCCCACCAGTCATCTGCATCCAGAAAAGCAATGTAGGTTCCCTGTGCCAGCCCGACTCCTCTGTTTCTGGAGCCTGCAGCTCCCATATTATGTTCATTCTTAATATACCGAAAGTCCTCTCTGCCCTCATAGGCAGACAGGACTTCCTCTGTATGGTCTGTAGAACCGTCATCGATCACCAGAAGTTCCAGCGAAACTCCCTGTTCATAGACGGATTCCACAGCCTTTCTAATATATTTTTCTCCGTTGTAAACCGGCATGATCACAGATACCAGCGGTTTATTCATTGTCATTCCTCCGTTTTATTCTCTGACACTCCGACGTTTTTCCCGGAATCCTTCAACGCATTTACCTGTCTGTCATCTACTCCCTCAGATACTTCTTTCTGGAAAAAGATTTTGACTGTCATAAAGATTCTTCCAGACCATATCTGTCCATTCATTATCCATGTTTTCTCTCCACTTGCTTACAAAACATGGATTGTCTTTTCCAAATAAATCTTCCACTTTCTTATCCAACCAGGATTTGAGGTTTTCATATTCTGTCAACGGAACACCTCTACCATTCATTTTGATATAAATATCGCCATTAACATCATCTGCACGAAGCGATTCTATCGTGTAATGGAGCTTTTCATCAAACCCTTCAAGCATTTTTACTGCATCATTGCTACCAAACTTCCTATCAATTGTTTCTAACGTTGAAATACAACCACGCACCGTGGTGTCATGACGCCATGCATCAATAAACCAGTTCTGTTCTTCAATTTTTACTAGTTTACATTGTGTAGTAAAAAGCTCGTTTATATGTTCTGCCATTTCCATACAAAAATCATGTGCATATTCCCGTGTCTGATAAACTAACTTTTGATCAAGAACTTTTTTATCCGTTAGGTTAATGATATTAGCTCTGGATATAAGATACATACGTAACAACCACAGTGTAGTCAGTCTTTGCTGTCCATCAATAGGAGAAAAGGTTTCTTTCTTATCATCTTCTATACCATAAATATAATTTAAATCTATACCCTTATCACTATTGAGTCCATCCAATAAATATTCAATAAAAGGCTCTATTTTATCATGCTGATTACCTTGTACATAATCCCTTTGCAAGCTGGGAATTACTATTTTTTTTAAATCATTCATATTTGCTCCAGTTTTTCTTTTAAATCACCTAAATACTTATCATAATCGTCCTGAGTCCATTCCCCAAGTTTTACATCCAGACCTGTATTGTATGTTTTTAGAAAAACATTCAATGTGCACCGAGGTATATATGTCACCTGGTATTCATTATTCTGATTATCTATATTGGATGCGGCAAGAATAATCTTTCTTTTTCTTTTATAAAGAGAATTATGGTAGCTTCGGTTTGTATGGCTATCCAATAAAACAAGATTTCCCAAGCCATCTTTATTTTGAGGAGAATTCTTTTCAGCACTGCTTACAATTTCATTATAAATCTGTTTGAACATCTCGATCTTAGAGTCTTTTTCAAAGAGATCAATTTCATTATTCAGATCCGGCCTTTGGACAAAAATTTCCGAATAATCTGCCCTAACTGAAGCAATCCAATCTTTACAATCCTGTATTTTAGTGAGTGGATTTTCTGTCTGTGATGCGATATGCTCAATATCCCATCTTTGCGAATAGAGCAATTCGAAAGGGAACTGTTCATAAGAGAATCTTAATCCGAGATTGGCTTTTTTAATGGTTTCATAATGAATTAAAATAGTCTGAATATTATGAAGTATAAATATTTTCCTCAGAGTAGCCTTACTTGTATCACTATAAGTGATTTTTTCCAAATCACCCAAACCTGAAATACTTTCCCTGACTTTACTCTTCAATTGTTCTATACATCCTTTCAGACCTGACTCTTTGTATACTTTTACCCAATCATCAATCTTGTTATTGCCTTCTGTGTAGGTAAGGTATCCAATATAATGGTAAGTATAAGGATTCTTATATAAATCCATTATACGTACAAAATAGGCTCTGCAATCTTTCCAGAATCTTGAAAGATCAGCCCTTCTAGCATACACCTTGTAAAAAGCAGCTTTTGGGTCAGCTTCATAAGCTTTCCGATTAATATTAAGTACCATGTTGAATAATAAATCCATCCTTGAACCATTATATAACGGCTCGTCGGTTTGAAGCATGTACCATAATCTGTCATCATTAAAGGCTTCTTCCATTTCAGCATATTGGGCAGCCACCAATGATTTATCTGGTAATCTATTATTGTCCAACGATTCCTTATTGCCGTCTGATAGCAAAATAGCCTTTATCAGTTCAGAGCATGTCAATTCTATTTTACCACTATTGAGATGAGCAAATGTGGTATGCTTTTCTTCCTCATTAACTTCATACCATAAAAATAAAATATGTTTACCTTTGAGGAGTTTTTTAAAAGTCTCCTTATAATTATCTGCCTTCTGCTCATCCGTCTTTTTATTATTCGGATTATCGAAATATAGTTTTATGGCCCCATACACCTTTGACATATAATACTCGTCTATGTTCCCATATTCCCCTTTTTTGATTTCATCTGACTCTGTAATAAAAGAGTATCTATTTATAAGTGTATTCGATTCAGAAGAATCTCTTTCATATTCAAATTTATATGGGTAGGAAGTTTTCTCATCACTTTCAAATAATATTCTCCAAAGAATCAAAAGAGTTGTTAGTCGTTGCTGGCCGTCCAAAAGTTCATATTTATTATCTCCTATTTTCACAACAGCCAAGGGTTGCATACAATAATAAGTTTTCTCTTGTTTTAGAAATTCTGAAAAATCTTCAAGCATTTGTTTTGCTTGTTTTTCTTTCCACTTATATGCACGTTGCAGATATGGTATAATAAACGTAACACTTTCCTGACATACGTTACTATCCTTATCGATATCTACATTTATACAATCAAATGTTCTTTTCTTTAATACACCCATATATTTCAATTATTTATGAATTTTCATTATTTACTTCTAGCTCCCTCAAATACAACCTCGCACACATCTCCGCATCATAACCGGCACGATGGTGCGTCCCTTGCTCTATCCCCAATTGTTCACAAAGATAATCCAGTGAATTACATCCAAAGGAGTAAATCTTCCGTGCCATTTGCAAAGAACATATCCATTTCAGCTCAGGTAGATGAATGCGGTAGAGTTCAGCAGAATGCTGCAAGCAGCTTCTGTCGAAAGGTACGTTATGTGCTACAAAAGTATCGAACTCATCCAGATAAGTCCGTTCTATTTCTTCCCATACTTGACGAAAATCAGGAGCATCTTCTGTATCCTGTGGTCGGATACCGTGTACTTTTATGTTCCAATACTGATAACGGTTGTCTTCCGGACGTACCAGCCATGAACGGGTCTCTGCTATTTCTCCGTGTCGTACAACACAGATTCCCACCTCACATATTGAAGCACGTTTGGAGGTAGCCGTTTCAAAGTCTATTGCTATGAAATTTATATCTGATTTATCAGTCATTATTTGATTTTTTATAGTAAGACAATATATTCTCTGCAAACCGACACATTTCATCCTTTACCCATTGTGGCTCGATAACTTCTATCTGGTCTGTCTGTTGAAGCAATGCCTGAAGGAAATCGTATGTAGGCCGGACTGTCATTTCGAATGTAGTAGACTCATCATCAGATGCAATCTCACGTTGAGAATCATGTATAGGTAAAGTAGCCAGGTATTTTCTTGCCCATCCGTATGCCTTGATTACCACACGCTCAATATCAATATCTCCGTCAGCTATAATGCCTACGCATCCTTCAAAATATTCATTTATATCAAATGACTCCGGAAGTTTAAACGTTGTATCCGTAACTTTGACATTGAGAATCCTGTCAAGAGCGTATGTCCTTATTTCCTCAGAATATACCGACCATCCTATAAGATACCAACGACGGTTATAAACCTTAAGATGATAAGGTTCTACCTGAAACGTGCTTGCATGGGACCAACCAAAGCCCTGGTGGGTAATTTCTACCACACAATTCTGACGCATTGCCTGAAGTAATATCTGTAAATATTTACTTCCTGAAGGAATCTTCTCGAATGAGATGCGTTTCTCCAACTTTTTGTCTGCCTGAAGCTGGTTCAGTGTAGCATACGAATCTATCAGCCATGAACGAAAGGAATTCCCTTCTAATAAATCAGCATCTTCTATATAGTATCCATATCCACGTTTGGCATCGCATGATATGATTATATCAAAGATTGTCTGTACAGCATCTTTATGATTCATGAATGTTTTCCATGGTAATGGTTTACCATCACCCAATCCACAATCTTCCCATTTGTCACTTATCTCCTTGAATGTGATATATGGATGGCATCTGATTAAATCAACCAGCCATACATACCGACCAAATTTGTTTGCTGCCATAATTTTATTGTTTAATCTTTTAAAAATACGTATTCTATATTAAATTACAGGTAAGGTCTGAAGTATATTAATATCTGGCAAAACCGATTTTTTTGTAAGGTAGATTTATTTTTTCTTCATTACAAAGTTTCTGAATGGTTTCAAAAGAAGGTGTTTTACCATCAATAATCTCCATCATAGTATATTTGCGTACTACATTATCAATCTCACCACCGCTGAAATCATAAAGTGAAGCTAACTGCATCGCATCATTATGATTCAGTGCCGGCATTTTATTGAGCCAGATATTGCATTTCACTTCTACAGACGGCTTGCTGAAATGTATCTTGAAAAGGAACCTTCTTTCAAAGGCCTTATCAAGATTATCGGAAAGATTGGTAGTAGCTATAAGGATTCCTTCAAGTTTTTCCATTTCTTCAAGAAGGATGTTCTGGATGGTATTTTCTGTCTGATCCACGCTGTTACCAGAGGATATGTCACGACGTTTTGAAAAAATAGCATCGGCTTCATTGAAAAGTAATATTGGCTTCAGCTTGGAACGCTTACATAATTTTCTGTAACGATTGAATATGTCTTTCACTATTTTTTCACTTTCGCCATACCACATACTTTTGGAAGCACTTATATCTACATGAATAATGTCACGACCGGTCTCCCGTGCCCATTGCATGACAGATTCAGTTTTTCCTGTTCCAGGACTTCCATATAGTATTATGGAAACTCCTTTGGGTAATCCTTTTAATTCAAGTCTGTCAACCAATGATTTATAATTAACTTCTGAAAGGGTTTCACCAACTAATGAAAGTTGTTCACTTTCTCTACCGGAGAAGAAGAGTTTTTTTTCTTTTATCTCAGATGATAAAATAAGATCTTTCCTGTCAACTTTTTCAATAAAAAGTTCTGCATCATCTTCAAAATAAAGAAGCTTGCCTTTATCAGTCAATTGTAAAACCGTGTATTCTCCGAAAAGGCTGCTCATGGTAACCATTTCCACAAGATCAAGACGCTGTAATTTATGTTTCTCTTCCTTGAAGAGCTTTATATTCTCATTTCTTTCCTTAATAGGATAAAGTCTGGCTAATTCACGACTTATATTAATTATATCGCTATTGGCACAGGCATCACAGAGCATATAAAACAATGCACGATAATCTTCTTCAGATACAAGTTCCTTAATCTTACGGATACATGTAAGATTAGAATTATAGTTTTCCATATTTCTTATCCTTATGGCTAATTTTGAAAGAGCCTGTTTCTTTTCTATATCATGATCACGACTATAGATATAATCTTTAACTTTACGCGCAAAAGAATATGGATTGAGTTCTGAATACTGTTGACCAAATGCACCATAATCATCTCCTAAGAACAAGTGTTTACCACAGTCTGTAAGAAAGATATCACTATTGTCTCCTGACAGTTCAATCAAATCTGCTTTTATCAATGGATGGGTACCTTCAACAAGAAGCTTACGCTCGCGAAATTGCAATCCAAACACTTCATACATATCCGAAAGGGTTCTGTTTAAGGAAGAACGCCCGTCTCCATCTTGATTGAAAAAATCAAAACATACTTCATAGAAAAGGGCACGGGACTGGATGTCAGTTATAGTATTCTTCAAATCTTTAACGATTTGCATTTCATGGTTATCCTGCTCTAGTGTTTCAATAAACTGAAACAATGCTTCAGCAGTCACATCACTATCCTGAATCTGTGAATCTACAAGCTTACAGAAATCATACCTGTCAAACTCTTTGTCAAGCATTCGGGCTTTACGGTATTCCGGCTTGATATTCTCCAATATGCAATTTATAACATAATTGGTAACCATATAATCCTGGCGTGCTATACGGCACTCACTCAGGTTTGTCTGAACTATAAAACCTTTTTTCAATAATGATTTAATAACCGGGACATACTCCATGATATCCAACTGAGTACAATCAAAGTATGATGCAATATCATCAATATCACAACTTCTTCCACTGCAGCTACGATCGAATAAAGCTGTAAAAATAATTGCTTCTTCCGTATTGTATAAACCTAAAAGTTCTTTAAGACAATTCAGAGACAATACCATTTCTTTACCGCCCAATCGTTTAAGTTTACTGTTATGGAGCTTTGAAGCTACTGCCTTAATTAACTGTATCAATGTTTTTTCCATATCATTTTGTTTTATGCCACAAAATTACATAAGTACTTATGCCAAATTTAGGTATAGATATAAAAAAAACAAATAAATTTGTTCAAAAACATAGATTTATGACCTTTTTTTTATAATCCTCTTAAAACATTTTCTACCGCTATAATATATTTCGGATCTTCCGCATACACAATCTCTTCAAGCCAAAGCAGATAGTTACCACCCTTGAATTTATATTGCACTTTTGTATAATAAGCTCTTACACTTCTTTTCTGTTTGTAGAATGTCACTATACACCAAAATCTTTTAAAAGGTATCAATAATTTTTTTAATACCAGCTTTTTACTTCCTTTATTGTCATAATTTATTTTTTAGACTTATATTATTTCAACCAAGACATCTTTTATAAAAAATATTCGGCACTATAAAATATTTTGTGTAAATGGAAAATACGGGATTCAAGTTTGAGTC
>ENA-ORSO01001951-ORSO01001951.1-human-gut-metagenome-genome-assembly--contig:-NODE-1951-length-10822-cov-2.264326_pt1 | contig 10822 bp, 6 predicted proteins | sample MGYA00241902_ERZ509168 | MGnify/ENA primary metagenome ERZ509168 (study PRJEB26280, sample SAMEA2338806) | human gut metagenome | biome: human gut; feature: human-associated habitat; material: faeces... | reverse complement strand
GAACTACAGGCAATACGCCGGATAACCGGCCGTAAAGAAAAAGAAGAAGGGATGCTTATCCGGACTCGTCGGGTACAATCGCCCGCGATAGCGTATAACCTATAAAAAGATAGCCGCCCCAAAATATGGACGGCTATCTTTGCATTTTTTTCCATCTGTCGGATAAGCATCCCTTCTTCTTAGTTGGCCAGGCGGAACATTCCGCCGATCTTCTCACGCATCCTGTCCGTGTCCTCACCGATTTTTGGATTGATCAGCTCGGCGTAGACCTGCGTGGAGATGATGGTCTTGTGCCCGAGGACTTTCTGCAGGGTTTCAAGCGGCATGCCCTTGCTCAGGGCCAGGGTCGCAAAAGTATGACGTCCGACATGCGGGCTGACGCGGACACTGCAGCCGGCCTTCTCGCCGATACGTTTCAGACTGTCCTCCATACTCCCTATTTCCCCCACGGGGAACACCCTGTCCGGAGAAACCTTGAATTCGTTCACCCCCCTGTATTTCTCGATCAGCTCGACGGCTATCGGGAGCAGCTTGACAACATAGGGTGCCTTGGTCTTCACACGGTTTCCAACCAGCCAGGTGTTCCCGTCCGAATCCGTGTGGACATTCCGGTAAGAAAGTTCCTTCAGGTCGGCATGGGCCAGGCCACTGAAGCACATGAAAACAAACATGTCCCGGATGGCCACTGCCGCCTGTAGCTCAGCTTGACGCTGATAACGCGTTGCAGGTCCTCCTCCGAGAGGAAAGGACGTTTCTTGTATTCCGGCTTGCACACGAACTTCTTGAACGGGTGCTTGTGGATCCATCCCTCGTCCATTGCCAGATACATCAGCCATTTCAGAGTGTTGACGCGCTCGAAGGCCGTTGACTTGGCCAGCCCGCGCACGGAAAGCATCCAGCTGTAATAGTTCTTGATGAAATCCATGTCCAGCGACATCAGGGGGATATCCTCCGTACCCAACTTGTCCTTCAGGTAACAGGACAGACACTTGTACTCGTCCACCAACCCTCGGTAGGTGCTTTGGGCTTTCGTCTTGCCGATCTGCCGTTTGTAATCCCGGATCTGGATATTGAAGATCTCCATCAACGAATGGATCTCCTCGCCAAAGCCGTTATAGCGGTCATAGACCTTCTTGGCTGTCAGGAACGAATCGTGGTCCGAGAGATATTGATAGTGCTTGCCGATCTGTGCCTTGATATTCTCCAGCTCCCGGTTCAGCCGTCTTGCCTCCTCGGATTTGCCTTTGGCACAGTTGCCTTTGGCATCCCCAAGGGCAATGGGAACATCACGCTTGCAGCTGAAACTCGCCGTCGTTCCGTTGACGGTAATACGCCCCATGACAGGGACACGGCCATTTTTTATGGCCTGGTTCTTGGTGTAGAACAGAACTCGAAAGGTACTCCTCATAACTCGATTATTTTTGTTACAAAATTACTATTTATCGAGTTGTTTTAAGCTATGAAGAATAATGCAAACAATTGAAAAATAACCGCTTATATTATCTATTTTATAGACTTGGACAAGGTAACGATTAGGTAACGTAACTCATGCTCAAATGTGCTTTTTGTAGCGTCGTTTTTCAAATGGAAGTGAAATACAATCCCATTAATTCGCTGAATTTAAGCGGTGTGTCGCCATTATGCAACTATTTCTAAAAATCTCCGACTTTTTTTTACAAAATAAAGGGACATATCATTTCTTTTCTTGACTTTTCAATATACCAGGAATAACTAAAATTGATTTAGCAGATAATTCTCCTTCTACAGTTATAACAATTAACCCTTGATCCAGTACTACTGAATTTTCATCCTCTGTTACAATCTCAGTAACTATACCAGAGATTTCTTTTCCATCTTTATCTGGAACTTCTATCATGAAAATTCCTTTATCATTTTCAATTATTCCAATAGCATCTCCGGTTTTTACAGTGTATCCAATTTCCACCATTCTCTTCCATATACCAGGTATCGGAGCCGTAATCTCAACTTCAAATTGCAATACTTATCACACTAACAAAACGCAATAATTCTTTCATATCCTTTTATTTTGAGTTAATACTATTGTAAGTATACAAAAAAATATATCACATTGTATAATTCAAATAAGTAAATAACAATAAAACACCAGATTTCATCCACTCTCCCAAAATCCACTTATATTATTCTAAAAAACTTCAATTATTTATCTTACATTTATGGAATTTCTGTTCTCCCCGCATCTATGTAATAACATTTCCCCCGGGAATTGCGAATAAACATAGAAAGGAAAAGTATAATTAAACAGACAACGATATGATGAAAAGATTACTTATTATCACGGTATTAGTATTCGGCATACTTGTCGCTTTCGGACAAAAAAATGTTTCCGACAAAGAAAACGAGACAGCACCGAAAACAGCCTTAATCGAGGCGCAAAAGGATTATCAGAAAGCAGTAAAAGAAAAAAATTCTCCATTACTGATTCAATCATTAATCCGCCAGATCAAATACCAATCTTTAATTGACATAGACAGTATTCCTCCCATGTTACAAAACTTGGAAGAATACATAGAAACAGACCAGAATATTGTTGAAAAAAGTATTCTTCACTCATTATTGGCAGAACTCTACCAAATGTACTTCAATACCCAACAATATAAAATCAACCGGAGAACCCCAATCACGGGTTACGTACCTCGCAATATGGCAGAATGGACAGGTAATATATATAGAGAAAAAATATTCCAACACGCGCTGGATGCAGTAAAAGCCCGCCCCCAACTCACCGAGGTTAATTGCCTCACGTACAAAGAAATTCTCGTACTCGGAAAAAATTCACCGGCACTTCGTCCGACGATGTACGATTTCCTTGTGTATCGCAGTATTGACATATTAAACACTATTTCTCGTTACAATAAACAAGAACCTATCACGAACAAACAACTACTGTTCGCCCCAGTGAAAGAATTTGTACAAATGCCCATCGAAGTAAAAAAGATGGATGCTTATTCAAACACGCTCAAACTTTATCAATCGTTATTACAATCCGAGATCGCAGCTGAACGCACGGATGCAATTCTTATTTCCGACCTAGACCGTTTGGAGTATGCGAACAATATCATCGGTTTAAGTCAGAACGATTCTTTATACATTCAGTCTTTAGAACAATTGTCACAACAATATAGCAAAAACCCTTACAAAGTTGAAATTCTCTACAAACTTGCCCAATATTATTACCAGGGAAATTATATTTCAAGCAATAGAGATCCTCAAAAAGCCTTGGATATATGTAATAACGGGATACGCCAGTTTCCCAAGTATTTCCGGATAGACGTTTTAAAACAATTAGCCAAGGAAATCACCCAAACTACCGTATCTTATTCTATAAACCCCAACGTGTACCCGGGACACAAACAAGAGGTGAACCTATCCTTCAAAAACTTATCAGAGATTTCAATCTCACTGTACAAAATCACGGAACCCACTCTGGAATACTTGAATTTGAACAAAAGAGTTCCAAAACTTGAAAAAATATCAACTCACACGTATCGTCTTCCCAAGCGATTGGATTCTCAGGACACGATTCTACGACTTCCCGTACCTAACACGGGACGCTATCAGTTAACAGTGTCTTACGCGAATAATTCCAAAGCGGACTCATCCTATTTCAGTTCCAGCCATCTATCTACCATTGCCCGTAAAACGGGAGAAACAACTTATAATGTCCTCGTTTGTGATCTCATCAGCGGGAAACCCATCGAAGGAGCAAAAGTAAAAATCTACAAGAGAAACGGACAAAAGTACAGTCTTGCGGGAGAATTTTCTTCCGACAGAAACGGGATTGCAACGTTGAATGAATCCAATCCTGACAATTATTACCAAGTAACCCTAGGAGAAGATAATCATGGTACAATAAACCGCCTTCCCTACCAATACATTGGTCGTACCGATGCCCAATCATCCTCGGTAAACCTTTTCACGGACAGGGCAATATACCGTCCCGGACAGATCGTGTACTTCTGCGGCATCAGTTGGGAAGCCACCCAAAATGCGTCAAAAGCGCTTATCGAGAAAAATTACACGGTAACCTTACAAGACATGAATCAACAGGTTATCGCAAAACAAGAAGTACAGACAAACAAATTCGGCTCCTTTGCCGGAAAGTTCACCTTGCCCAAAGAAGTATTGAATGGTATGTTTATCATCTCTACTGATGGAGGTAGGCAAATGATCACCGTGGCAGAGTACAAACGTCCGAAATTCGAGATCACGTTTAACCCGCTAAAGGATGCCTATAAATTAGGGGACCAGCTTACCGTTTCCGGTATTGCCAAAACTTATTCCGGTGTCAACATCGAAAATAGCAAGGTTACCTATACCGTACAAGCCCGTACTTTTGATTGGGGCCTCCAAGAAAATATGATTGCAGCAGGAAAAACACAAACGAATGCAAAAGGAGAATTTGAAATTTCTTTCCAAACGAAAGAATCACCCAATACACCTGCAATATACAGAGGATTCGAAAATTACACAGTTTCCGTCACGGTTACAACGTCCAACGGGGAAACTCAAGAGGCACAATACCCGATTATTATCACAAATCAACGTTATCAATTAACCTCCCTCATAACCCCTGAAATCAATAAAGATCTTCCAAGTAAAATTCTGGTTACAACCCAAAACCAACTCGGTTACCCCCTGTCAGAAAATATCACATACGAACTACTCTCTCTTAAACCGTTACAGAAGTTAGGGGAGCAATATGACGAAGGGAATTTACCCATTGACAAAAAAGTTCGAGAAGGAACGTTTACTACCGGAGAAAACAAAAAACTGGAAATGAATTTATCATCCTTACCTTCCGGTGCATACTTATTGAAATTTGCGGGTACGGGGAACGATAAAGATATTACTTACCAAAAGGTCGTATATCTTTATTCCACTCAAGACGAACGACCTCCCTATCCTACTTACTATTGGTGCGTGCAGGAGAAAACGACATGCGCCCCTGGTGAAAATGCCCAAATTCTGGTAGGTTCGTCCGCTAAAAACGTATATGTGTTGTATGAAATTTATTCCAACCAAAAATTCATGGAACGCAAACGCTTCATGCTAAATAATTCCAATACAACCCTGTCTATTCCTTACAAAGAAACTTATGGACCAACAGCTGATGTCTTTATCAGTTATATAAAAGATAACAAATTCTTCTTGGAAAACATTACTTTAACTCGTAAAGAAACAAGCAAACAGTTGGATATTACCACGAAAACATTCCGGGATCACCTTACCCCCGGACAACAGGAAGAGTGGTCATTTGTTATCAAAACGGAACAAGGAAAAGCTGTCATAGCTGAAATGATGGCAGGTATGTACGATGCCTCGTTGGATAAAATTCATTCACATCGCTGGAACTTCAATCCCGTCTACTCCACTTATAGCATGAGCCCAAGATGGAGATACACCACCTATCCGCTAAACGGTTATTTAAGCGAACGTATCAAATGGGCAAATGTCCCCAGATTTGAATACGATGTATTAAATCTATATGGCCTAAATCAGTTTGGATTCTCTAACGGAGTACAAGCAGAGATCATGGTAAGAGGATACGATGGAGTAACGGAAGCCTTAACGGAAGGAACTATGACAGAAGACGTAGCGGTTGTTGCTTTCGGGAAAGTAGCAGGAGTTTCCAGCTTAAATAATTCCGACCCAAAATCTTACATTAGAGGAATATCTTCTTTTAAAAAATCTGGGGATGAAGCCTTTGTAACCGGTGAAGTTGTTTCTCCAGAAATCAGACAAAATTTCCAAGAAACAGCCTTTTTCTTCCCTCAACTCTTGACAGATTCGACCGGTAACGTGGTAATCAAATTTACAGTACCAGAATCAACCACCACATGGAAATTTATGGCTCTGGCACACACACCGACCATGCAATTCGGACAAATTGAAAAACTCGTCGTTACAAGTAAGAAATTCATGGTCAACACGAATTTACCACGATTTGTACGTACAGGGGATAAAGTCGTATTACAAGCCACAATTAATAATCTCACGTCGGAAATACAGCAAGGAGAAGCTTATCTTGAGTTATTCGTTCCCTCTACCAATGCAGTGATCAGCAAACAGCAGGTAACGTTTAACGTCAAGGCTCAGGAAAATCAAACCGTCAGCTTTGAATTTACCGCCCCGGAAAACATGGACTTACTCGGATGCCGCATTATTGCCTCTTCTTCAGAATTCAGTGATGGAGAACAGCACATACTGCCCGTGGTTTCTAATGCAACTTTAGTCACCCAGACACTCCCCATATTCACGAGTCAACAAGGCCAACAAACATTCAAGCTGAATGCCCCGAAAGGCATCACCCCGTATCGCCTGACCCTAGAACTCACGGCAAACCCGATATGGTATGCAGTGTTAGCACTACCAACAATAAACACACCGCAAACAGATAACGTGACCGAGATCACGGCGTCCTATTATGTCAGTACACTAGCCACAGCCATCGCTAATGCAAATCCACAGATCACGAATACGATCCGGCAATGGATGCAAAAACCGGATGCGGCACTGACCTTCCCGCTAGAAAAGAACCAAGAATTAAAATCTATCCTGTTACAACTTTCACCTTGGGTAACCGAAGCCCAAAATGAAACTCAACAAATGCGTTCACTGGGAGAACTGCTAGATGTCAATCGCCAAAATTACATCTCACAACAAGCTATCAATAAACTTGCCCAACTGCAAAATGAAGATGGCGGATGGTCTTGGTTTAAAGGGTTCGCTTCCAATACTTTCATGACAGAGAATGTGCTTGAAGCCATGGCAAGACTTGTCTCCCTAAATGTCACAAGTCACCCGGAACAGGTGAAAAAGATGCAAATCAAGGCATTACAATTCCTAGATAAACAAATACAGGAATCATACAAACACGTGAAGACAGCCGGATATTCTCAGATATTGTATCTATACACGCGTAGCGCATACCGGGATATCCCATTAACTGATGCACTAGAAGCACACAAATATTATCTTGGACAATTAGAGACGTCATGGACAAAACTTTCTCTTTATGAAAAAGCCTTGACAGCTATTGCCATGGAACGTTACGGGAAAACGGATATCGCGAAACAAATCATTCGCTCCCTGAAAGAATACTCCACGACAACTCCCGAAATGGGAATGTACTGGGCAAACAATCGTTCCAGCCTGTTCACGAATTCCGCCATCCAAACCCACGTGGCCATCATGAGTGCCTTCCGGGAGATTGAAGGGAATTCCACGGACACAGAATTGATGAAACAATGGTTATTGCGGCAGAAACAAACCCAGAGCTGGGGATCAACCCCAACCACGGTAGACGCTATCTACGCCTTGTTACTCACAGGTAATAATCAACTAGCCTCACCGGAGGATTTGAGCGTCAAACTCGGAAACAAGAACTTGAATGTCTCCCCGGAAGAAGCAACGCTCGGTTATATCAAGCAAACTTTCACGGGTAAAGAAATTACCCCCAAAATGATGAACGTAACCCTTTCAAAAAAACAGCAACAGGCAAGTTGGGGTGGTCTATATTTACAATACTTTGAAAAACTAGATAAGATTACCAGTCATTCAAGCGATATCTCCGTGAAAAAAGATCTCTTCATCCAAAAAGAAAGCAATCATGGAAATACGCTGACGCCACTGGCAGGACAGAATTTACAAGTAGGAGACCGAATCTGTATCCGCATCACGGTAACTAATAACCAAGATATGCAATTCGTACATCTGAAAGATTTGAGGGCCGGATGTTTCGAGCCCACGGAACAGCTCTCCGGTAAGCGTTGGCAAGACAATATTAGTTACTACCAAGAAACCACGGATGTCGCGACAAATTTTTTCTTTGACTTCCTTCCAAAAGGCACGCACGTATTCGAATACACGGTATGGATTGCCCAAAGCGGGACTTATCAAGATGGCGTTGCCACATTACAATGTGTCTACGCTCCACAATATTCAGCGAACAGTGATGCTGGAAGTGTCACCGTTCAGTAACCCAAAAGAAAAGTTGAGAATTTGATTCTCAACTTTTCTTTTTATAGTCTCACATTTATTTCTCTTCCAGAATTAAGCGGAAACCTGATCCGTGTACATTTTCTATTTTGATCGCTGGATCATCTTTAAAATATTTTCTCAACTTGGTCACGTAAACATCCATACTACGAGCCGTGAAGTAATCGCTAGCTCCCCAAATCTCGTTCAACGCCTTATCACGTTGTAACAGGCCATCCCGATGATAATATAATAATTCCAATAAACGAGACTCTTTTGGGGTCAACTTGATAACTTCATCACCTTTTGTAATCGTACGCAACTCCGTGTTAAACAAGTAAGCACCCAACTCGATCAATTTAGGTTTCACTTCCGTTTCCTCGTGTTCGCAACGGCTGAGAATAGCTTTAATCTTAAAGATCAGCAACTCGGAATCAAACGGCTTTACAATATAATCATCTGCCCCAATCTCGTAACCCAATTTCATGTCATCCTTCATACTTTTAGCGGTGATGTACACGAAAGGTACTGTAACATCCAATTCCCGGATTTTCTTTCCTAAAGTAAAACCATCCATCTCGGGCATCATCACATCCAATAGACACAAATCGAACTTTTCCTTACGAAATGCTTCAAAGCCATCGACTCCGTTCGTGCAGTGTATCACATCGTAATCGGATAACTCCAAATAAGATTTCAGAACCGACCCGAAACAAGGATCGTCTTCTACCAAGAGTATTTTATGTCCCATATCTATTTATTTATATATTTACTATTTCAACTCTCCATTTTAAAGATAATCTCTACCTGAGTTCCCTTGTTCTTCTTCGAGGTTAACTGGATCTCTCCACCATGCAATTCCACGATCGATTTGGCATAGCTCAACCCCAATCCGAACCCTTTCACGTTATGCACGTTCCCGCTAGGCACCCGATAGAAACGTTTGAACACCTTGTCCTGCGCCTCCTTCGGAATCCCGATTCCCGTATCCCGAACTCCGATAACAAAACGGTTACCCTCCTGTTTCGTGTATATGTATATATTCAACGAATCATGAGAATATTTGATGGCATTATCAATCAAATTACAGACAACGTTCAGCATATGTACCTCATCTGCAGATATTACATAACCTTCTGGGTCTAGTTCAGCTCGAATAACTCCTCCCTTCTCTTCAACTTGTAGTCTGAAATGCTCTACGGCCTCATCCACCAGCACGTTCAAATTTACAGGGACTTTTTTCAAATGTACTTCTCTCCGGTCCAGTTTAGCCTGCAACAAGATTCTTTCCACGTATTTATTCATCCGCTCGTTCTCGTTGCGGATCATCGAATTAAACTTCAATATTTGGGTTCGATCGTTCAACACCTTCTCTTTCTCAATAGCAGACGTGGCCAGTGAAATCGTTGCCAACGGGGTCTTGAACTCGTGTGTCATGTTATTGATAAAATCATTCTTGATCACGGACAATTTCTGTTGTCGCATGATAATCACGATCGTAATGATAAACACGCTCATCAAACCGATAATACAAAAACCCGAAGCGATAAACATCCATCCCATATTATTATAGAAAAGAGAATCCTTCGTGTCAAACATCACACACAAATTCGCATCTTTCGTTGTCTGGTCATTAGGGAACAGTTCCACGTAATAGAATCCTTTTGTTCCCTTTTCCTTAATATATTGTACGATTTGCTCCCGGGTCATGATTTTCCACGTGAACGGATTATCAATTCCCGTATTAATCATTTCCTCTTTCAGATAAGGATTTAGATCAACATTCTCCAAACGTTTCTCTACTTGGGCCGTTTGTGGATCCTTCTCCCTCAAATAACGAATCACAAACTCCCGTACCAGATCCATCATTCGCTGACGTTCCAACGAATCGGCCAATCTTTCGGCCTCCGATGTCGCAGAACGCATCACCTGATAAAGGATATTATTATCCCGGTCCGTTTCCAAAATATAGCCGGGCCCCATCCGTCCTCCTGGATTCATGAAAATCCTCAACATACTAGAGATATTTCCTCCCTGCCCTTCTCCGACTTTACCTTTAGAGAAGGCAAGCGAAAAAAGAGAGATTTCGTTATTATCCGGATTTTCATCTGCCAGTACAGAATCCTGAGCATGATTCATCGTAGAAATAACTTCCTCCACCTGCGTATAGCGTTCTTTCAAATCATTAAAAAGACGGATATTATTGGTTTGCTCAACCAGATTAACAGCTTTCCCTAAAACATCGTATACCTTTGAGGTGAAACGAGCCTCACCTTCCCGCATACTATATTTCATCCAAATCCATTGCACGCTCACCACCGCAATAAAAGCGATAAGCATAATGATAGATAATATTCTGATTATTATTTTTTTAATCATAAGCTGCCATATACAATCAGCGAAAATAGCATTTTTTATTTCATCATGCAATGACTTGAAAAGAAAATATCATGAAAAAGAGGTACCCGGGTAAGGTACCTCTAAAAAACAACTAAGTAATAAAAACGGGAAAACAAAACCATTTACATGGCTTTACTTTTATTGCAATTTTTCTGCAGTAGTCTTATAAATATTACTTTCCTTATTGGCAATCTCCAATTTTTTGAACAGCTCTCTCTGTAAATCGAGACTATCTTTCTGTTCGTCTTGTAATAAGAAAAGAGACAATTCCATCGTCGGGTTAACTTCGATCAGGTTCTTGACATATTTAGCACGAGCGCGGATATAACGTTGTCTTTGCAACTGATGAACTCCCAACAATACTTCTTCTTCTTTCGATCTTTTGGGTTTTTCCATGATCTTT
>ENA-ORSO01001947-ORSO01001947.1-human-gut-metagenome-genome-assembly--contig:-NODE-1947-length-10852-cov-1.862647_pt1 | contig 10852 bp, 9 predicted proteins | sample MGYA00241902_ERZ509168 | MGnify/ENA primary metagenome ERZ509168 (study PRJEB26280, sample SAMEA2338806) | human gut metagenome | biome: human gut; feature: human-associated habitat; material: faeces... | reverse complement strand
ATCCGCCGAATTTTCGATCACCTTTCTCCTCGTTAACCTGCCAGGGCAGGTGCATGGCGCTTAGGGAATCTCTGTGGATTACGGTACAGATCAGATTGCGTATCTGAACATATAACGTTCCCCTTATGCAGTTATCAAGGTTCAACGTGTTTACTATACTATGATACGCGAAAAAAGTCCAGAGGGGATTCTGTTTTGCCGCCGGGTATGCTATACTTAGCTCATACAACAGTGAAAGAAGGAACCTCATTCATGCTCCTGAAAAACCAAAAAGAAGACACCACCGACTACACCAAAGACTGGCCCGCGCGCTACTACGACATTCCCACCGGCACGCTGCGGCGCGAACACCTTAAGCGTGCAAAAGCAGAAGGCTTTGCCGTTCCTGCAGATTCCTACCGGGAAATGCTCTGCGAGCGGCGCTTTTTTTCCGAAAAAAAAGACGGCACTGTGGATGGTTTTTTCCGCGCCTGGACCATGATCAAGGCTTCCGCAGCCGCAGGCGTCTCTTTTTTCCAGAAAAAGCGTCAGAAAAAAGAACTGCTCACTTACATGAAGGATCTTTGTCTCTCCCCGGATGATCTGCTTCCAGAATCCGCGGATGCGGTTCTCATCGAAGAGTGGCAGGATTTTGCGCGGGGACTCATCTCCTCCTGCACCGGGAGCAAAGCCTACTGTTCGACGCTCTTTGGTTTTGTGCCGATCAAGGATGCCAAGGTGGCGGAAAAGCTCGCCGCAGAGATCCTTCTGGTGACCAGGGATTATCCGGCTCTCTTTGATCTGGCGGACGAGTTTGCCCCGTTCCGCAAAGTCATGATCGAGACTTTCTGCCAGATGATTGAGAACGGCGAGACCTATCTGCAAGCATAAAAAACAGCCGCACAGAATGTTTTACACACTCTGTGCGGCTGTTTTCTGCTTATACTTTCCTGTATTTTATTTCATATAATTCTTCACGTCTCTCGATCCTACCTTAGAATACGGAAGTCTGATGTATTTTCCGTTCTCCAGATTGAGGTCGTCTAACGTATCCCCCACGGAGAGCGCGTAGGCAAGATCGAGCATTGCCTGTGCCTGCCCTTCCTTGTCGTTGTAGACGGTTCCCACCATCTCGCCGGATGCCACGGCGGCAAGTCCCACATCAGTTCCGTCAATTCCGACCACCACCGGCCAGTCCGCCCGCTTCAGATGCGAGGTTTTCAACGCATCGATGGCTCCGAGCGCCATATCATCATTGTTGGCGATTACAAGCTCGATCTCCCCGTCATATTCCGCAAGCATCTGCGTCATCTTGGTCTGCGCCTGCGCCCGGTTCCAGTTCGCAATCCCGTACGCGAGCTTTTCCACCTCCACGCCGTTGTCTATAATCGTTGAGACCGCATACTCGGTGCGCACGATCGCATCCTGATGCCCGGCTTCTCCCTCCAGCACCACATACTGGAAGACACCGTCACCGTTCTTATCAGCATCCGGATTCTCCTTGAACGCATCCGCCGCAATCTCCCCCTGCATGATTCCGGACTCGAATGCTTTCGCCCCGACATAATAGACCCTGTCCCAGCGCTCCAGATCCTCCTCCACCAGTTCCCTGTTGAAGAAAATGACCGGCACATTATTTTTTTCCGCCATATCGATGATCGTTGTCGGCTCTGTCCGGTCGACCAGATTCACACAGATCACATTGCAGCCGGCATCTAACATTTCCTCGACCTGACTGTTCTGCGTCGACTGGCTTCCGGCCGCATTGTAGACTTCCACATTGATGGCAATGCCCGTATGTTCTTCCTGCTCTGCCGCATATTCGTTAAAATCCGTCATCATCTGCGATACAAATGTGTCATACTGATCGTATACGGTGACGCCGATCTTAATGCTTGTCGCTTTCTGTACCTGGCCGTCTGTCCCGCAGCCCGCCATGCTTCCCAGTGACACCAGCGCACCAAGCCCGGCCGCCATTCCTCTTAGCATCCTCTGTGACATAACACCCTTCCTCACTTCTCCTGTTTCTCTCTGCTACTGCACAATCGGGAACAGCACTTTCTGGATATCCGCATCATACAGATGTTCCCGGTCGACCACCAGATAATTGACCTTGCTGCTTCTCGTGGTATCCATGTGATAAATCAGCTGCTTTGCGATTGCCTCCATGCTCTGATACCCCATATTGAATTCATTGGGAACCACGAGCGTCTGTATCCAGCCCTTGTCCAGATAGTATACATTTTTCTCGGAACTGCCCACGCCGTACAGCGAGCACCGGTCAAGTCTCCAGCCCAGCTCATCCCCGGCAAAAAAATCCACCATCATCTCCGTCTCGTCATTGCCGAGTGCAATCAGAATGTCCACCGGTTTGTCCTGCTCTAACGTATAGAACGCGTCCTTGATGCTCTCCGCCTTTCCTTCCAGGCTCCACTCGACGACTGCACCGCTCTCGCGCAATCCCTGCGATACCCCCGTATAACGCTGCTGCATGGAGCGCTGGCTCTGGCTGCACGCAAGAATTCCCACGCGCTTGCCGGCAAGGTCATCCCCGAAATCGGACTGCACCGCCTGTGCGAGCGCTGCTCCCATCTCCTCATTATCCGGCGCCACCAACGCGTAGACCCCTTCCGGATCAACGTCCGTCTCCAGCAGAAGCACCGCCGTCTGACCGGAGAGATCCTCCAGCTCCTGTCCGGCGTGATCCGTATTCATCTGCAGAATAATGCCGTTGGCTCCATTTGTGACCTGCTTTTTGACCACATCCATCTCTTCCATTGCGGTGGAAAAGCTCCCCGTCGACACAAAGCTCAAACTGATGTTGTAATCCCGCGCTGCCTGCTCAAGCCCCTGTCTGAGGGAAGTCCAGCGGTCGCTGTTGCTGTTCTCGACAACCACGGAGACGCGGTAGGACGTCTCCTGCTTACCGACGTTTAGCATATTGTAAAACGCCCAGATAATCACCGCCACCAGCATCAGGATCAACATACCAAAATAAAGTCTATTTTTCTTCATCCTGCCGTTCCCCCTTCAGCTGTTTTAGTCTTCCTCCCTCCAGCAGTTCCGTATTTTCCGGTGAGTACGCAATGTACGGAAGGTGAATCCGCACGGTCGTCCCCTCATCCAGACAGCTATCAATCTCAAGACCATACGGCTCCCCGAAGCGGAGTCTGATCCGGTTATGTACATTGATGAGTCCCACACCGGAGCCGTGCTTGCGCACTCTGTTGTTCTCTGTCAGGAGCGCATCTACCATCTCATCCGGCATACCAAGTCCGTTGTCGCGCACTTCAACATAGACATCGTCTCCCTTCCGGTATCCCACAACCGTAATCTCACCGTCGCCGTCCATGGACTCCATGCCGTAATAGATTGCATTCTCAAGTAAAGGCTGGATCACGAGTTTTACCGTACAGCAGCTCAAAATAGCATCCTCCACCTGAAATTCCACAGTGAATTTATTCTTATAGCGGATCTTCTGGATGTTCATATAATTTCTGGCATGTTTTAATTCGTCCTCCATGGAGATGATCGTCTTTCCGCGGCTTAAGGAAATGCGGAACAGGCTGGCAAGCTGCGTCACCATAAACACCGCGTCCTCATACCGCTCACCCTCGATCATCCAGACGATGGAGTCCAGCGTATTATATAAAAAGTGCGGGTTGATCTGTGACTGCAAGGCGTCCAGCTCGCTCTTCCGCTTTTCTTCCTGCTCCACCAGAATATCATGCATGAGTTCCTGGATCTGCGCCACCGTAGAACGCAGCGTCTTCCCGAGATGTTCCACCTCAAGCGAACCGCCCACATAGATATCCGGGTTCATATTTCCCGCTTCCCAGTCCTTCACCGAATCGTTCAGGCGCTTTAGCGGCTTTGCGATATTCGCAGAGACAAACTGGTTTAAAAGAATAATCATCAGCATGGACAGCGACATCAGAAGAATCACGAACATCCGCATCCCTGAGATTCCCATATCAAAAGAACTCATCGGAACCACACTCACGATCTTCCAGCCGGTGTAACTGATGGTCTTGACCGTGACAATGCGCTTTTCCCCGTCATATTCCTCCTTGTGGCTGCCATCCTCGTAGGATGCCGCCACAAGATTGTTCTCCGAAAACAGATCCGTGTAGATCAGCTTCTGCTTCGGGTGATAGATCAGTTCCCCGCTTCCGTCCATCAGATAGACATACTCCGACGCATTGTCCGTATTTGCCTTCGTCAAAAGCTGCTCGATACTGCTGTAATTCATATCCACAAGCAGCACACCAAGTGTCGAATTGCCGCCGCTTGTCAGCTCCACCGCCTGGCTTAGCGATACGACCCAGTAATAGCGGTAACTCGGATCGTCAAACAAATTCTGTACATGCGGCGTGGAAAAATGCACGTTCTCCATCTGTCCCGTCGCCTCCGTAAACCATTCCTGATCCACGATGTCGAGGTTGTTCTTCTCCGTGGCAACCGGCGCTGCAGCAACCAGTCTTCCGTCGTTGGTATAGCAGGCGATGCTGATCAGATTATCCTTGTTCGCCTCATAGAGAAGGTTCATCTCCTCATCAAGCGAGTCCGTCGCCAGATCCTTGTCCTTAATAACGCTGTAGTACATGGCGTCGGAAATACGCCGCATGTTGCGCAGATAACTCTCCAGATTGATTGCCGTCTGGTTCAGCAGCTGCTCCGCGCTCTGCGTCGTCATATCTTCCATTTTATTGACAAAACGGTTGTACAGGGAAATCCCCAGAATACCCATACTGATGACCGATACAATCGTAAAAGACAATGCAATCGTCATCTGAATGGACTGCGGCTTGATGTGTTTTTCCAGGAAGGAAGTGACCTTCTGCCGCCACTGTTTTACTCTTTCTCTCATCCTCTTTGCACCCTATGCGCCCTATGCATCCTGCGCAGCTTCCATCCGGCTTGTCTTATACTTGGACGGCGACATGCCGAACTGCTTTTTGAATACATAGCTGAAATAGTTCGGATCGGTATATCCGACTTTCTCCGCAATCACGTAAGTCTTCTCGTTCTGTGTCAGAAGCAGCTCCACCGCCTCCTCCATCCGGTAATCTGTCAGATAGTTGATGAACGTCTTCCCGGTCTCTTTCTTGAACACCGTGGAAAAATAGGCGGCGCTCACATTGAGGTATCCGCAGATCGTCTCAATTCCAAGGTCGGTATCCGCATAATGCTCTTTCACATAGTCTATTGCCTTCGACACAAAGGACTTCGTCGTATCCTGGCGCTCGTTCTGCACCTGTTTTTGTAATTTCAGACAGTTCTCACACAGCCATTCCCGGAGTGCATCCGTCGACTCCAGCTGCATGGCGCGTGTATACACATCCCCGTTGCCGCCGAACACATCTTCCAGGTTGATCTGGTTGTTCGCCCCGAAACGCGACAGCTCCGTGATCAGCTCCATAATGAGAATCCGGTACCGCTGCAGCGACATCTTGCTGCCCGCAAGCTTCTCCGTAAATTCCGCAATCGCATCCAGAAGCGGCTGTTCCTCTCCCACCTTGACCTTTTTGATGATCTTCTGGATAAAGGGCTCCTCCCACGGCAGATCGGCATTCTCCTGAGGGTCGATCTCCGCAATATTGATGGCTCTGGTATTGCCGTAGAGCACACGGTAGGACACGGCATTCTTCGCGCCGAGATAGGACATCTGCAGTTCTTCCGGACCGCTGCACACATGTCCGATTCCCGCCGTGATCTTCGCCTTGCAGACACGCTTTGCCATCTTGCAGATCTTATCCATGCAGTCGGTAAAACGCGTGATCGCCTCCTCCGCGGGCAGCTGGGTAATCACAATGCCATCCCCCAGATATGTCACGATCTTGCTGTCATATTCAGAAGCTGCCAGCTGCTCCTCCGCCAGCTTTTTCACGGAGACCGCCAGCAGAAACGGATCGATCGGAAGCGCCCCCTCCATCGGGTTGGTCGTGCTGATGTGCAGCACGGTCACCACAAAATAGGGTCCCTTTAGCGTAAGACTGCAGTTTCTTGCATATTCCTCAATGGAGTCCTCTGGAATCCGTCCGTCAATGAGCGACGTCAGGAAGTTCTCCTGCAGCATTGGAAGACTCTCCAGATAATATTCCCGAAGCTTGTCAATATTGCGCTTTTCGTCCAGTTCCTTGTCCAGATTGTTCTTGATCCGCTCAAAGACCTCGCGCAGTTCGTTGGCATTGATCGGCTTTAAAATGTATTCTTCCGCCTCGATCTTGATCGCTTCCCTGGCATACTCAAATTCATCAAAACCGGAGAAAATAATGACCTTGATCTTCTGGTACTGCTCCTTTAGCTTCCGGCAGAGCGTAAGACCATCCATATAGGGCATCTTAATGTCCGTCATGACGACATCCACGGAAAGCTCCTCCGCCATCTCAAGCGCTTCCACACCGTTTCTTGCATAGCCCGCAATGCGAAAGCCCATGCCTTCCCAGTCCAGCTTCTTCATGATGACCTGGAAGACCTCTTCCTCGTCATCCACCAGCAAAACGGAATACAAACTCATATTCTCCCGCTCCTTTTCACTCACACTCATCCATTCAACCTCCGTACTGATCCTCCATCCGTTTCCAGAGAATGCCGAGAATCACCGTACATATCACGATCTCCGCCACTGCCACATAGACATTCACAAACACCAGAATCGCCATCAAAAAGGTAGCCGCACCGAAGAACAGCAGCAGCTTTCCTCCCGCCTTGCAGTACGCTTCCTCGTCCTTCACCGGCGGCTTATGTTTCCCGCGGATTGCCTGACTGTCGTGTAAAACGATCAGCCTTATGGCATAATATACACAGATCACAAGTAAAAGCAGCGGAATCCCCGCCTGCTCAATAATCGCATCAACCGTCACCTTAAAAATCCTCCTGTACTCTCAAATCTAAAATAGCGGCTGGTTCTAATGTCCCAGCCGCTATTCATTATAATATACTTTTTACTTTCTTGCTATATACTTTCTGATATCCAGAGAGATTGCGATGAAGATAACAACACCGATTGCAATGTACTGTGCGTTTGCATTCATACCCAGGTACTGGAGAGCTACCTTTAACAGCTCGAATACGGCAACACCGATAATTGCGGATGATACTTTACCACGACCACCTGTTACAGATACACCACCGATCGTACAAGCTGCGATTGCTTCCATCTCGTAACCATATCCGGTCTGGACGGATGCACCGCCGGCTTTTGCACCGAGCATGAAACCTGCAAGACCATACATAGCTGCTGCTTTCATGTAGATTAAGATCAGAGTTGCTTTTACCGGAACACCGGCAACCTCTGCTGCCTGTGGGTTACCACCGATTGCATACATGTACTTGCCGTGACGGGTCATGTTGAAAATGAACCATGTGATCGCCGCCACAATAATTGCGATCCAGATCAGGTAGTTGATGCCGAGGAACTTACCGTTAGATACGTTCGTGTACTGCTCTACATAGCCGCCGAGCGGTGTTGCATTGGTTACGATAAGTCCGATACCATAGACGATCTCCATCATTGCCAGTGTGGCGATGAAAGGCGGAACGTTTAAGTAAGCAATGAAAAATCCGGTAACCGTACCGAATGCCGCACATACCAGCATGGCAATCAGTGCTACGACGAATACGTTGAGCGGCTGCATATCCGGGAAGAATTTTCCGGAATAATCCATACGCTGTAACAGCATACCGGAGATACATGCACCGAAACCGATCATACGTCCTGCGGAAAGATCACATCCTGCTGTGATAACACAGCCTGCGATACCAAGTGCAATGACGAGTCGTGAACTCATATTCATCAGAATATTCATGAAGTTGTTCTTTGTGAAGAAGTTATCGGATGTGAATCCGGTATAGATTACCAGGATGAACATGACGATGATAACTCCGTTGTTGATTAAGAAATCTTTTACTTTCTGTTGATTTGTCTTTGTCATTTTCGTCTCCTCCTATCTCATCAGAATCTCGTTGCAAAGTTCATAACCATCGCCTGTGTCATCTCTTCCGGCTGGTCGATCTCGCCAGTAATCTTACCGTTACACATAACACAGATGCGGTCTGCCATACCAAGCAGCTCAGACATTTCTGATGAAATCATGATGATTGCCTTACCCTGTGCCGCCAGTTCATTCATGATCTCGTAGATCTCATGCTTTGCACCGACATCGATACCTCTTGTCGGCTCATCCATGATCAGCACATCCGGATCATTGGCAAGCCATCTGGAAATAATAACCTTCTGCTGGTTACCACCGGATAAGTTTGAAATGTGCTCGTTCATGCTCGGTGTCTTGATGGACAGCTTCTTGATGCTGTCATCCACAACTTTGTTCATCTTCTTATGATCCAGCACGAATCCTGCTTTCAGGTACTTGTTATAGATGGAGACGCCAACGTTGTCCTTGATGGACAGACATCCGAAGATACCGTTGCCGCGGCGGTCCTCTGTAATGAGTCCGATTCCTGCGTTCATCGCATCGATCGGATGCTTGATCTTTAACTTCTTGCCATGCATGTAGATCTCACCGGATGCGATGCCGCGGATACCGAAGATACCTTCCATCAGCTCTGTTCTCTGGGCTCCAACCAGTCCGCCAAAGCCTAAGATTTCGCCCTTGCGGAGCGTAAAGCTGACATTCTGGAACGAATTTGCATGGATTGAGCAGAGGTTCTTGACCTCCATGATGACCTCGCCCGGTGTATTCTCCTTCGCCGGATATACGTTTGTGAGCTCACGTCCTACCATCTTTGCGATGATCTGATCGGTCGTCAGCTCTGCCGCCGGCCAGGTTCCTACATAGGTACCGTCCCGCATGATCGTGATATCGTCTGCGATACGCTTGATCTCATCCATCTTGTGGGATATGTATACCATTGCAACACCCTTATCACGAAGGTCATTCATGATACGGAAGAGTGCTTCTACCTCATTATCGGAAAGAGAGGAGGTCGGCTCATCAAAGATCACGACCTTCGCCTGCTGGGATACCGCTTTTGCGATCTCCACGGACTGCATCTGACCGATGGAAAGTGTGCCGAGCTGTGCCTTCGGGTCGAAATCCATCCTTACCTCTTTCAGCCACTTCTCCGTCTCCGCATACATCTTCTTGTGATCAATCACCTTGAGCGGTCCGTAATTCTTTGTCGGGAATCTTCCCAGATACAGGTTCTCAGCCACGCTTCTCGCCGGAACAGGCTGTAATTCCTGATGTACCATGGCGATGCCGTATTTCATTGCTTCATCCGGGTTGTTGATCTCAATCTTCTGCCCGTCCAGATAAACCTCTCCCGCGTCCATCTTGTAAATACCGAAAAGACATTTCATCAAGGTAGACTTGCCGGCTCCGTTCTCACCCATCAGTGCATGAACGGTTCCGGGACGAAGGGAAAGCTGTACATTGTCAAGCGCTTTAACACCTGGGAACGATTTGCAGATACCCTTTAGCTCCAGTTTGTACTCAGCCATGTTTCTCCTCCTTCTATATTGATACAGATTCTGTTGTTATCTGTGTACTGTCGATGTTATTGTCGATGTTCTTTAATTTTTTCTAATCTGGTCTGTCACACAACTATTTCATATCTTTAAGACAGGTGCGGATGCCCGAAAACACCCGCACCTTCTGTTTACCTGCTATCAATCATCCTGCGCAGTAATTATTTTACCATGTCAAGGATTTCCTGTGCATTGTCTTTTGTAACCTTTACATAGTCACAACCAATGTAATACTCGTTGGTCTCACCATTGATGAAGTTGATTGCTGCATCAGCTGCACCGTGGGACTGTGAGAAGTGATCGTTGAATACGGTACCTGTCATGGTTCCGGCTACAACATCCTCAAGAGCCTCGGATAATGCATCAACACCTACTAAGAAGATATCCGTACCTACGGTACGTCCTGCAGACTGAATTGCCTGTAATGCGCCAAGTGCCATTGCATCGTTGTTACAGAATACAACTTCTACCTTATCGCCATACTGTCCAAGAGCGTTTGCAACGATCTGCTGTGCCTGATCCTGCTGCCAGTTACCAACCTGATCGGAGAGGCATTCAACCTCAAGACCTGCATCGGTAAGAGCCTTTACGGAATACTCGGTACGATACTGAGCATCAACGTTCTCCGGATCACCCTCTACCATAACGTACTGGATCTTTCCATCGCCGTTTAAGTCTACTGTGTCAAGACCAAGGTCTACGATCATCTCGCCCTGGAAAGTACCGGACTGACGTGCGTCACATCCAACGTATGTAACATTCCAGCCGTTGTCTTCCCATCTCTGCTCTTCCTCTGCATCCGGCTCACGGTTGATGTATACGAGCGGGATATCTGCTGCTACAACCTTATCTGTGATGGTAGCTGCGGATGAAGAGTTTACCGGGTTAACAATGAGAACATCTACGCCCTCGGAAATGAAGTTATCAATCTGACCTGTCTGTGTTGCCTGATCGTTTGCTCCGTCAACGATTGTGATATTGTCTTTGGAGAAGCCCTGCTCTACCAGATAATTCTCAAGCTCTGTGCGGAACAGTGTCATGAAGTTATCGGAGAACTGGTAAATGCATACGCCGACTTTCTTGTCTGCATAGTCACCGCCTGCTGCTTCTGTTGCTGCTGCTGCCGTATCGGAAGCCTCGGTAGCCGGTGCTGCGTTATCTGTTGTGGTCGTCTCGCCAGAAGAGCTTCCACATCCTGTTGCCATTGTTGCAACCATAGTAGCTGCAAGGATTAAACTGATTACTTTCTTTTTCATCTCTGAAAAACCTCCCTTTTCGTATTCGTAACTCCTTGTTACATTATGCATTATAGCAATGGAGGCATGTAAAGAACATACAATATTCTTCTCTTTTTCTTGAAAATACTTCTGTTTCTTTTGT
>ENA-ORSO01001932-ORSO01001932.1-human-gut-metagenome-genome-assembly--contig:-NODE-1932-length-10912-cov-2.237082_pt1 | contig 10912 bp, 10 predicted proteins | sample MGYA00241902_ERZ509168 | MGnify/ENA primary metagenome ERZ509168 (study PRJEB26280, sample SAMEA2338806) | human gut metagenome | biome: human gut; feature: human-associated habitat; material: faeces... | reverse complement strand
TAGGATAATCCTGGAAGCGCAGCTTGGCAGTACCGATGTCCTGTGTCATGTATACAGAAGTACCGTCACCACGGAGCAGCAATTTGTGGTCCAAACCTTCCGGAGTCAGGTCGGCCCATACAGAACCGTCTTCCTTGCGATAGAACAGTCCTTTTTCCAGACCTTCCATTACTTTTTCCTTTCCTTCAAGGTAAGTCTGTGATTCGTAGTATATCTTGTCGAAGCTTACTCCCATCATTTTGTAAGTTTCATCGAAACCTGCATATACCCAGTCATTCATCTTCTTCCAAAGGGCACGTACCTCCGGGTCATTAGCTTCCCATTTGCGAAGCATTTCGCGTGCTTCCAGCATTAACGGAGAGTTTGCTTCAGCTTTTGCCTTTGCTTCTTCTTCGTTCATACCTTCAGCCTGATATTGAGCCATGAGCTCTTTTACTTCAGCTTTGTAGTGCTTGTCGAAAGCTACGTAGTAGTCACCAATCAGGTGGTCGCCTTTCTTGCCCGATGATTCAGGAGTTTCACCGTTACCATATTTCAACCAGGCCAGCATAGACTTACAGATGTGGATACCACGGTCGTTTACAATATTCGTTTTCACTACCTTGTTGCCGTTGGCAGCCATGATGTTAGCCAGCGCGCTTCCTAAAAGGTTATTACGCACGTGACCTAAGTGAAGCGGTTTATTGGTATTAGGAGAAGAATATTCAATCATGACAAGTGGAGCGTTTGCGTCAGCTTTTTGTATGCCCCACTGGTTATCGGCATGGATGCGGTTCAGCAGCTCAATCCATACGTCAGATGCAATGGTCAGGTTCAGGAAACCTTTGATTACATTATAATTTGCGATGGCCGGTTCATTCTGTTTCAAGTATTCCCCGATTTCTTGTGCAGTCTGTTCCGGACCTTTCTTAGACATTTTCAGAAAAGGAAAGACAACCAGTGTCAGGTGGCCTTCAAATTCTTTCTTCGTTTTCTGAAGTTGAACCATTTTGGCAGGAACTTCCTGATTGTATAAGGTCTTTATACCGTTCAGGATAGATTCGGTCAGTTTATCTTCTATTTTCATGTGTATATAGTTTATGTAATTATCCTATCTTAAGCGTACAAAGATAGTGATTTTTACGCTTTTCCTGCCGTTCTGTTGCGTATTATTACATATTCTTTCTCCATTCAGACGGAGAGACTCCTTCCTGGAGTTTGAATTGTTTGCTGAAGTGAGCCAGATCAGTGAATCCTATTCGTTCGGCTATTTCCGATAAACTTCGTTTAGGGGTTTGGCCCATCAATTGCTTGGCTTCTTCGATGCGCAGGTGATTGATCCATAAGTTGAAGTTTAAGCCGTATGTGTTGTTAATATAGTTCGAAAGATAAGTCCGGTTTATTCCTATAATTTTACATAATTCTATGATGGTAAACCTGGAGTTTAAGAATCCTTTACTTTCTACCCATTCTTCCAACCTGTCTTTAATGATTTCATTCTTTTTCATAGTTCCCCTATTTTTTCTCGAAAATTAGGAAGTTTTGAAAATGTATGAAAAGACAAAAACTGAGCTTTAAGAGTATATGTCTGTATCCTGCTACTAAGTGGCGGAAAAAGTGTACTATCCGGTATAAATTTACTGATAAATCAGGGTAGAAAGATAGTCTTCGGCAAACATTTCATTGGCTATGTCAAGGAGTTGGCTAGAGGTGAGGCTTTCTATCCGCTTGAAGACTTCTTCTTTTTCTTCGTAAGTATGATAGTGCAGAAAGCATTTTCCCATGTTGAGCGCATTGTTCTCAAAATTGTCTCCGGCCACCCCTATTTGTCCGATGATTTGTTTCTTTGCCGCAGCTAGTTGCAATTCAGTCAGGGCATTCTCACGGATTTTCTTTAGTTCTTTATGCACCAGTGAGATACAGTGGTCGGCATCGTGCAGGTCACAGCCGAAATAGATACAGAATGTACCCGTATCCGTATAGGATGTCAGATTGGATTCTACGTTGTAAACCAAACCTCTTTTTTCACGTAAAGAGATGTTGAGCCGGCTGTTCATACCAGGGCCTCCCAGAATATTGTTGAGCAGATAGAGTCCGGTACGCTTCTCGTCGTAAGCGTGGTATCCTCTTCCGCCAATCATGACATGTGCCTGATGGGTATCCTTGTGGAGAATCAGTTTGCTGGGTTTGTATTCAGACGGTAGCTTGCGCGTTTTGCTTCCCTCTTCAAATTGGGGAATATCCGAGGTTACTTTCTCAAGCGTACGGATGACTTTCTGAAAGGGAATATCTCCTTGAACGAAAAATATCATGTTTTCCGGTCGGTAATGTGAATGTACGAATTTCCGTGCATCCTCACTTGTAAACTGACGCAGCAGTTCCGGATTGCCAAGTATGTTTCGGCCTAATGGGTGGTTGGGGAAAATCAGTTCTTCAAAGTCGTCAAAAATAAGTTCCGACGGACTGTCTTCATAGCTTTGGATTTCGTCGATGATGACTTCCACTTCTTTCTCGATTTCATTCTGTGGAAATACACTATGGAAGACAATGTCAGCCAGTAGTTCTGCTGCCCGGTTGAAATGCTCTTTCAGAAAAGCGCTGTAAATGACGGTTTCTTCCTTGTTGGTATAGGCATTCAAATCGCCTCCTACATTTTCCATACGATTGAGAATGTGCCAGGCTTTTCGCTTTTCTGTGCCCTTAAAAATTAGGTGCTCTACAAAATGGGCCATACCCTGTTCTTGTGGAAGCTCATCGCGCGTTCCGGCATCGATGGCAAAGCCACAATAAGCCACGTTTGTAGGACTGGTGGTATGAATAAGTCGTAAGCCGTTAGGGAGGGTAAAAGTTGAATACGCCATATATTGAGAAGTATAATTTCTTTTTCGCTGCAAATTTACAATAAATACCTATTGCCTTTCTTCAAAAAATGCAGATATTTGCAGTGTGTGATATTTAAAACTAATATATGAATAAAATTGCAGTCTTTTGTTCGGCCTCAGATGCGATAGAACCTGTATTCATGGAGAAAGCCCGGGAACTGGGCGCATGGCTGGGGCAGCATCGTAAGTGGCTGGTTTACGGCGGTTCCAATACCGGACTGATGGAAGCTCTGGCAAAAAGTGCGAAAGAGAACGGGGCAATGATTATGGGAGTTGTTCCCACAAAGCTGGAGGAACACGGAAGAGTCAGCGATTTGCTTGACGTGACATTCCATTCTGTGAATTTGAGCGACCGGAAAGATATTATGTTGCAGGAATCGGACGTGATGGTAGCCTTGCCGGGTGGAATAGGTACACTGGACGAGGTATTTCATGTGATGGCTGCATGTAGTATAGGCTATCATCAGAAAAAAGTCATCTTTTATAATGTGGAAGGTTTCTGGAATGACCTGCTGGCTTTTTTGAACCGGCTGGAGGAAACGCATTTTGTACACCGTCCGTTGAAAAATTATTTTGAAGTGGCGAATACATTGGAAGAACTGACCCGCTTATTGGAATAAAATTATAATTTAATCATAATCTTATGAATTCATCAATAAAAGATTTATTACAGCGTGAAGCACAGGCCGTGTTGAACATTCCGGTAACAGACGGATATGAGAAAGCGGTAAACCTGATTGTGGAACAGGTGCATGAGAAAGGCGGAAAGCTGGTAACCAGCGGTATGGGTAAGGCTGGACAGATAGCCATGAACATTGCCACTACATTCTGTTCTACAGGAATCCCTTCTGTGTTTTTGCATCCCAGTGAGGCGCAGCATGGTGATTTAGGTATTCTGCAAAAAAATGACTTGTTACTCTTGATTTCCAATTCAGGTAAGACAAGAGAGATTGTGGAACTGACTGAGCTGGCTGCACGTCTAAATCCGGAATTGAAAAAGATTGTCATTACGGGAAATCCGGATAGTCCGCTGGCGGAAGCAGCTGATATTTGTCTGGCTACAGGACACCCCGATGAAGTTTGTTTGCTGGGAATGACTCCTACGACTTCTACCACTGTGATGACGGTTATTGGAGATATTCTGGTGGTGGAGACCATGCGTAAGACTGGTTTTACGATTGAAGAATACAGCAAGCGCCATCATGGCGGTTATTTGGGAGAACGCTCCCGGGCATTAAGCAAATAAAATATGGGTGTGCGAAAGGCACACCCATTTCTTTTTACGGAAAGAAGCAAAACGTTTCTACCTATTGTGCTTATTCTTATCATTGTAGTTTGTAGACTTCCGTACCAGCCAGTAGGAAGCATCCCACTCCATAGTCTTCAAAGTCCGGAACACTTTCGTATGTGACTGGCTGACCATCTTTAGGCTCTTTCCCGGTACCTTGTACGTAACCCAGGAAACCGTTGGGGTGGACTGCCTCCTTTACCATGGCATTCCATCCTTTTAATAAAACAGGTAAATATTCTTCTTTATCCAGTAATTCGTTTCGTACTCCCCATGCCATTCCGTAGACAAACAGGGCAGTACCTGTAGTTTCTTTTCCTCCGTAATTTCCGGCATCATGAAGACTTACATTCCAGAATCCGTCTGTACGCTGGCATTTTTTTAATGCTTTGCTCATAATCAGGAAATCGTTGATGTAGTCTTGGCGATGTTTTTCATTGGCTGGAATTTCGTCAAGTACGCGTACCAGTGCAGCGTAGGCCCATCCGTTTCCCCGGCTCCAGTAGCAGTCTTCTCCATTGGGCTCTTTGTATGGAGGCAAGAAATCAGCGTCTCTCCACCAGAGACCGTCAGCCAGATTGAACATTCCTTTTCCTGCGAGTTGATTGCGTGAGAACTCGTACATATCCCACATCTTGTCGAAATATTTTTGTTCTCCCGTGAGGTGTCCCATTTTGGCCAGTACGGGCATTCCCATCTGAATAGCATCTACCCATGTCCAGTCGCCTACCTGCGGTGTATTGACCAGCATATTCATGTTCGACTTGATGTTCTTCAGCATTTCAGGTTTGGGGCAAATGTTATATAGGTCGATATAGGTTTGTCCGCAGCAATAGTCGTCGGCATTGCGTGTGGTGTTGCCATTGCGTGTGGTGTTGCCATTTCGCATTCCCCATTCGTGGTATTCAGCCCAGTTGTATGCATAATCGTAGAATTCTGCACGAGGATAGATGGAATATAGAGCCATTAATCCTTCATAGTACACTCCTCGAGTCCAGATATTGCTGGGGCGGGTAACATTACGAACGAAACTGGGAGTCCGATAATCGGCATATTTCTCCATGAAATATTTGTTTACTTTCATTACCACATCGAGCGTTTCTTTTTGTGGTGGTAGTTTTTGTGCAGAAGAAGTAGTAAATCCTGCACTTATTGTAAGCAATAATACAACAAGAATTTTTCGCATATCAAATAAGGTATTGGTTTAAAATTTATAATTGCAAATGTAGCGGATATACTAACATCTGCACATGGAAAATCATGCAAATACATTGAAAATCATTCAAATTTCTTCACTTGATGTAGTAACTGTTCCTCTAAAACATGCTAATGCTCTTTGTTAAGTGCTGAAGTAAGGTTTATAATTTCAGAAATCTCCCGGACATTTCTCTGTTTCATACTGCGGGATATGTATTTCACAGTGTGAAACAGAGAATTTGTCAAGTCATTCTTTCTTTTGTATAAGGGTGTACATAAGAATTGCCGCTGTTATATGATTTCAGGAGTTATCTCCAAGTATTAAAGAATACAAGTGAAGTTTTGTACAAAAAGACATGTTATTGCATGATTTTCTATTTCCTTTTGTCGAAAAAGTTTCCTATTTTGCTTTCCGTATGGTTTTGATTTAAAAGTATTTGAAAAATGAGGGAATATTGTATCAAGTATTTGTTTCTATGTTGTTTTTTGTGGCTGGCTGGAAGTGTATTTGCTCAGGAAAAGTTTCCTGACGGTACTCCAATACCGGATTGGTTTGCAGACAGCCGGGTGACCCCGGTAAAGGAGTTGGGCGGAATTTACCGTATTACGGATTATGGAGTGCAGAATGACAGCACACTGTTACAGACGGAACAGATTCAGGCAGTCATTGACAAGGCAGCTCAAGAAGGAGGCGGAGTAATTTGTATACCACAAGGTACGTTTTTATCAGGATCACTTTTTTTCAAACCTCGCACCCACCTTTATCTGGAAAAAGGAGCTGTGTTGAAAGGTAGTGATGACATCAGTCATTTTGATGTGATTGATACACGCCTGGAGGGGCAGAACTTGAAATATTTCGCGGCCCTGGTCAATGCCATAGGGGTGGACGGATTTACACTTTCGGGAGAAGGAAAGATAAACGGGAACGGACTTCGTTTCTGGAAATCTTTCTGGTTGCGTCGGCAGGTCAATCCTCAATGTACGAATCTGGAGGAATTACGTCCGCGACTGGTATATATTGCAGATTCAAAAGACGTACAGTTGTCTGGAGTCAGATTGGAGAATTCTCCCTTCTGGACAACCCATTTATACCGGTGTGAGAATGTAAAGTTGCTGAATCTTTCCATTTGCTCCCCGTTCACCGGTAAAAGCACCGAGCAGTGATGCTATTGATATTGATGTCTGTAAGAATGTACTGGTGAAAGGGTGTTATATGTCGGTGAATGACGATGCAATAGCTTTGAAAGGCGGAAAAGGACCTTGGGCAGATCAGGATAAGGTAAATAACGGGAGCAACTTGAACATAATCATAGAAGATTGTGTATGGGGGTTCTGCCACAGTGCATTGACTTGCGGAAGTGAATCCATTCATAACCGTAATGTTCTGGTGCGGCGTTGTACGGTGGAACATGCCCAGCGTTTGCTTTGGTTGAAAATGCGTCCGGATACACCGCAAAATTATGAGTATATCCGACTGGAGAATATTACAGGCTCTGTGGTCAATTTCTTGTTTGCCCAGCCTTGGACACAATTTTTTGATTTGAAAGATAGAAAAGATATTCCTTTTTCTTATTCAAGCCATGTTACCATGCGTGATATTCGGTTGGACTGTGATGTACTTTTTGCAGTCAAGAAGGACGAGACACAGTATAAACTGTCGGATTTTCTGTTTGAGAATCTCGAAATTACGGCACGCAAATCGGGGACTATCCAAAAGGGATACATTCATGGACTGCAACTTCGGAATGTGGTAGTAAATGGTGTACGTTTAAAATAGAAAAAAGCTGGCAGAGCAATTTTCTGCCAGCTTTTTAAAATTATGTTAGTTTATATTCATCCGGATAGTAAACAAAGTCGATAACAGCTCTTTCGTATTCAAACAGTTCTTCAGGCTTGAAGAATCGTTCTATTTCTTCGATAGCCGTTTTGGGTGAATCGGAGGTGTGGATGATGTTTTCCTGTGAACTTACACAATAGTCACCTCGAATAGTCCCCGGAACTGCTACACGACCATTGGTAGCTCCTGTCATGGAACGTACCACCTGAATGGCATCGACTCCTTCATAACAGCATACGATAACCGGGCAGGCCATCATGGATGCTTTTACACGAGAAAAGAACGGTTTCCCGGCCAGGTGTGCATAATGTTCATTGAGTAGGTCTTCGGTAAGCTGCATCATTTTCATGCCCGCCAAGCGCAAGCCTTTACGTTCAAATCTATGGGTTATTTCTCCAATAAGTCCGCGTTGTACGGTACTTGGTTTTAGAATCACTAATGTTTTTTCGAGACTCATAGTTCGTTTATATTAAGGTGATACAAAGATTCATTGCGCTCAAATATACGAAAAAAAGAATATGAGCCCTAAAAACGGGTGGATTTTTATTTCGAATCCAGTGGGATTATTCCAAGGTTAATGGCTTTTAGAACAAGATCTACCGCATTTCTTGCTTCCAGTTTACTCATGAGACTTTTCCGGTGTGTTTCAATCGTATTGTTGGAAACATGAAGTAAATCTGCAATTTCTCTTGTGTTGAATCCTTTGGCAATGGCTTGCAATACTTCCATCTCTCTTAGCGTGAGCTGTTCCTTGATTTGTTCCTCTGTTTGCATCCGGTTTAAAATCGTTTTGAACCGTTTACAAAGATATTGTCCTCCTTTCAAAATAGTCTGGATGGCCAGTGTCAGTTCGTTAATATCTGCCGACTTTAGTATAGCTCCGCTGATGGATGCCTTGGTAAGCCTTTTGAGTATCCATATTTCTTCGTGCATGGTATTAACCAAGATGCGTGCTTCCGGATGTTTTTGCAGAATCTTGTCTATTAGCTCAAATCCGTTGGTGTCCGGAAGTTCCACATCAAGCAGATAAATGTCAAATGGCTGCATGTCTATCAGGAGCATTGCTTCAGCGCCCGATGAGGCGGTATATACCTTTTCTATTTCAGGCATTTGGGAAACCACATGCTTGATGCCTTGCAGTATGAGGGTATGGTCATCGACTAATAGTATTTTGGCTTTTTGACTTGTCATTTTGTCGCATTTTTATACTGCAAAGAAAAAAAGATTCATCGAGAAGATTTTCACTGAAAACCGTGATTTTTTCAATGAAGAAATGTATGAATATGGATATTTACTCCTGTATCGTCTTTTTCTATCTTGTAATTCCCTCCAATGGTTTTTAATCGGTCGTTGATGGTACGTAGGCCGATTCCTTTGGATGAATCGGCATGCGGATTCCAGTCTCCGTCATAATGCAGGTGAATGACAAGTTGGGTGTCTTCTTTTTTTAGTTGAATGTGAATCTGCTTTGCCTGAGTATGTTTTAAGATGTTTCCGATGGTTTCCTGCATGATGCGGTAGATTTCATATCCTATGTGTTCCGGAATAGTGGTCCAGTCTGTGTGGGCGTGGGGAGCATAGGATATGTTCACTCCTGATACTTCCTGCATTTTCGCAAAATAGTCGGCCAGCATTTCGTTCAAATCAGTAAACTGGAAATTAGGTGGCATCAATTCGTGCGAGATGGCTCTTACGCCATTGCGTATTTCTTCCAGCGTCTGAATGGTAGTTGTCTTTTGTTCTTCGGAAGAAATATGCTGCTGTATTTGGAGTATGGCTCCTAACAGGTCGTTGCAAACTCCATCGTGTAAATCCTTGGCAAGCCGTTTACGTTCATTTTCCAGGCCTTCAATGTACTGACGTGCAGCTATCAGTTCGGTCTCTTTCTTCTGTACTTTCCGTTTATGCAGCAGGATGGAGATGGCAATTAAAAGCAGTCCGATAACCGTAAGGTAGTAGACGGTATGGCGCAGGCGGGTTTCTTTCTCTTGTGCCTGATTTCTTTCCAGAAGAGCAATCTTCAATTCCTTGTCGCTATTTCTTAATTTTTCATTCAGCTCCGACAGCTCATTTTTTATTTTTCCATCGAAAACGGAATCTTTATAAATACATGCTTCCTGCATGCAGTGGAATGCTTTCTGATAGTTGCCCAGCCCTTCGTAATTACGTGCCATCAAAATATGATACTTGTCGTATGGAAGTTGTGTCTGAATCAACGACTTGTTTGTCAGGATATCGAGACTTTTCTGAAATTCTCCAATCCAGTTGTACAGGCTGGCTTGAGTGCCATAGAATTCAAGTGCTGTCGGACTGTTTTCCGGAATCTGATGGATCAGTTCTTCTCCTTTTTTCAGAAAAATTCTGACAGAATCTTTTTTATTCCATAATTGATAAGTACTTAGTAGGGGGCTTAGGGAGCTCATGGCAAGTAGGGGATATTCTATCTCTAATGCTTTTTGGATATTTCTTTTTAGAATCTGACTGGCTTCTGCATATTTCCCCATGTTGCAATAGCATCCGCCGATAAGCGTGTTGGCATATAATTCCATTAATGTGTCTTTTGCCTTTCGGGCATAGTCTGCCGCTAACTTTCCTTGTTCCAAGGCCTCTTCATAGCGTTTGTTGAGATGGTAAAGTACGCCAATATTGTAATAAGTGGAGGCGATGTCTTCGTATTTTTCTGTTTTCTTACAGAAATCGAGCGCGCGATTATAGTGATATACGGCTGAATCGAACATGCCTAATTTACGGTAGCAAACGCCAATGGAAGATTCTACGACTCCTTCCAGATCGTATCTTCGTTCTTTGAGCTTGGGGGCATGTGCGGCTACTGTCTTGAATGTTTCTTTGGCTTGTTCTAACTTTCCCTCCATGAAAAGATAGTTGGCCAGTGAGTTGAGCAGTTGCAGGTAGCCTTCTTCCTCAAAGGCAGGTTGCGGGTAAAGAGAGAGTCCCTTTTGTATATAATGGTAGGATGAATCGTGGTCCAGAGTTTCATATTCTGCACCCAGGAATTGATATAATTCAATTAATTTTTCTTTGGAAGAGGGTTCTCGTTCGGCTTGTCGTATTTCCTGTTTTAGACTGTCGATTACCGTATTTCCTGCTTGTACTGACAGGAAAACTGTAAGGCTCAAGAAGATGCCAAGTAAAAGGATATGCTTTTTCATGTAATGTATTTTTGTGATTTTGACAAAATAATTCCTTTTTGTGGAATATACAAATTTCAGAGGAAAATATCTTGGATTTTGACTGAAATGATTGAATGATATGACATTGTGAGCTGGGTTATCCGCTTCAGAATTGGTAGAAATAGGCGGTCAGTTCCCTTTTGTATTTTTGTGAGATACAGAGTTCATTGATATGATGAAAAGGAGGATACATGATGCAGTGGTTGTTTTGTATCATGCACAGATACTATATGTTGATGATATAGGATTGATGGATTTGTATAAATCGGTCATTATATGCACATAAATTTTTCGCGCGCAGGTTTCCTTTTAGCCGGACAAAGGAGCCGTCGGTTAATGCTATCTCCCAACTCTTTTTGGTTGAGATGTATTTGAAATAACCGATGTGGTTGGAGTGTAGGACACGCAGGTTTCCCATTAAGGTTTGAATAAGCAGAGGTTTCCCCAATCTTATGTCGGAAAGTTGCTTAAGACGTTCTAAGGCTATTTTGTATCGTTGTATTTCTGTCATTTCCATCTTTCCTGTGTTTTCTATTCC
>ENA-ORSO01001913-ORSO01001913.1-human-gut-metagenome-genome-assembly--contig:-NODE-1913-length-11033-cov-2.835580_pt1 | contig 11033 bp, 8 predicted proteins | sample MGYA00241902_ERZ509168 | MGnify/ENA primary metagenome ERZ509168 (study PRJEB26280, sample SAMEA2338806) | human gut metagenome | biome: human gut; feature: human-associated habitat; material: faeces... | reverse complement strand
TTTTTCATCGTTTGAAAAGCTGAGAAGCTTCTATGCGTGGCAGCAGAAACTGATTGAAAGTTGTCTGTAAGCTGGCATGATTGCCATTAAGACAATTACTGTTGTAAAAAATGCGACAATACTACTGAAATTATCAACACCTTTGGATAAAACAAACTGACGAGCTAAAACGCCAACAACAAGAGTTCCTACTAATACAAGGAAATAGAGTACTATATATTCTGTACTTTCCTGATTCATAGTGATATTTGCTAATTGTTTTGCGCAAATATATGTCATTTCATAGATACTATGTTATAAATCCAAGAAAGTGACAGCATTTGTCCTCGATATGTAGCTTATTTCCTAGTTAATAAGCCAGAGTTAAGAGTATAATAGCTATGAATTAAATTTGGCTTTATTATGTAATCTATTATTTTGGATTAATCTTTTAGAAAACAATAAAATTGTAGTAGCTATTAATATTAAATGTGTATATTTGCTTGTAAATCAATTTTATAATATGCATATAGTCTATAAAAGTAAACCTATGCCGATTCATATTGATGAATATGAGCATAATTCTTTTGAATATGATAAATGGATCATATCAGATGATTATAGGGAATTAAAACCTGGCTATGAATATCGTATTATAGTTTCTACAAAAGGAACTATCAAAGATTATAATGACTTAACATATGATTCAATTTTGGCATCAGGTTTTGTGGAAAAACTAACGATGTTACTTAAATATGTCTTAGGAGTTTCTTTGAATTCTCCTCATAATCAGATATTTCACAAAAGAATTAGAGCTATAGATTTTAGAGAGATACCTAAAGGTTGGGAAGCTAATATTGCTGAAATTGATACATATTTAATGGAAACGCTTCCTTCATTTGCACGAGCAGTTCCTATTCCTACTAATGGAAATATGAAAACCTCTATTTTGGATGAATTACATATTGCTCTTAATAGTTATGATTCTTTGGATGAAGAAATTAAAGATTTAATAGCAGTGCATAATAGTGCTGTTGAATCCGACGAAAGAGCGTGTTATCTAATTATGGGGAAACTAATTGACATGATTAATTGGTTATATCCATTAAAGCATAGACTTGATAGACGAATTAAAGAAACCTTTCCTGAACTAATTCCTTTCTTTGGAGATACAACAATAAAAGATTTAATGGGAATTGCTAATTCAAGAAAAGAAACAAGGCATTATAATGCCTCACCTCAATCACCTCATCCTGCATTAACAAATCAAGAAGCTGAATTATATTTTCAGCGTATAGATATTTTAGCTTTAGATATTATTCGAATAAGACTTGGTTTACCTAAAATAGCTGTGGAAGATGAGAAATAATAAATGAATAGGGAACTCTGAAAAATCGGAATTCCCTCTGACGAAAAGGATCCAATTGTTATTATCATTCATACGCTTGGCGTTCTTCTTGACAATATTTTCATAATAGCTTTTGTTTTCAAAACCAAATCCACAGTCTCCAGCCACAATGAGAAGCGTATTTTCCATCTTATATTAACTCAGTGATATTTTGGGCAGTAATGTGCTCAACGTCAAATATCACTCCATCTTCTTCAAAGGGTACGGAACATATTTCCTTGAATGCTGCTATAATTGAAGAACCTTTATTGCTTATATTGTTACCCAGAAAATCAATATCCAATGTAGGACGTGCTGCAAAACGTTCATAGGCATACATAAGAGCTCCACCTTTTAGGTAGAAATTGTTGCGGTAGCGTGTTTGTGACATCCTATATAGTAATCGCTCCTGAAAATATCGTGTCAATATAGTCTGATAGAATATATTTTCCTTTTTGGCTACATTCAAGAGCTTTGTACGAATTGATTTTTCCGTAGTTTTTATTTTGTTCTTTACTCATAGTTTGACTTGCAGATAGTTTTCAAGGATTGTGCCCACACGGAGTTGTCTGGCATAATCCAGTAGTTTACTTATATTTCGTTCCGGTCGTGTAAGATAGTTATCTATGATTTCTGAGCAGACATCAATACCTATCTTATTTCTGAATTTAATTGCATCACATACGCATCGCTCTATATCATAGATCCTGATATTGTAACCCTCCAAAACCATCTTACTTACCCCAATCTCTAGTATAGAAGCAGTATAGTGGTGAAGCTCTATTGAGGGAAATGAAGGTGTTACTACTTTTCTATCTCTTTTTATGGCTATATGATAGGCTTGTGGCATAGAAGTCGTAAGTTGGTGTATGCTCCATGCAGACCAGAGGCAAAGAATTCCACCTGGTATAATCGCTTCTATGTCAATCATGCTGTTTGAAAGTTGGTCAATGTTGGCATACAGCCCTCGTCTAACCTGTATTAGTTCACCTTGGCGTACACTTTCCAACATTTTGTAATAAGCAGCACGCCCTTTTTCCTTCATGTCAGCTGATGATATGTATGAATTAAGTTTCTTCATTGCTTACTATCTAAATCTGTACAAAGATACCACAAATATTTATAAGTGTGGTGTATTTGTACAGAAAATATTTAGGGTGCTTTATTATTGGGGTAATACATAAAAATAAACTAATTATATATTAAATCCATTTTTATGTTTAATACCTCGAAGTATTTGTTCGGATTGTTCTTGATAAGTAAGAGGTTATTTTGTCTTTCTCAAGCCTATATCAATCCTCATAGTAAAATACGTACTTAAGGTGAAGCATTTTTTTGAAGAATCATTTATTAGATATGAACTTACAGTGGCATTGAAATTACTTATTCGTTCTAGTTTTTCCGTAATCTGTTTAAGATACTTTACAAACTCTATTTCATATTGAGGAATGTATGTTTCAGCTCTTGCTTCAGGTTTGAAGTAACTCCTTCTGTATGCATTGTAGGTGGTATCAAGCATGTTTTCCATATAGCCGGAATACAGCTATTCTATAGCTCCCTATTTTTCAAATTCATATGGATGAATTCAGTTTTTCCATCTGACATCCATTTCCGTAAAGCGTTTGGGAAATGAAAAAGGACGGCTTTATTGTCCGTCCCTTGTTTTTTGATTTTCTTTACGCGGTAATCTTTCTTTCCTTCTGATTGACATAATCGGCTAACGTGTTCCATTTTTGTTCATATTCAGTTATTTCTAGGGGAGATGGAACATGATCTTTTAATATATCTGTTTCTTTATGCATAATAGTCTATAATTCACCTTTGTAAGTAATGTCTTTCCAGTGTTTTGAAAAAACGGTCTCACAAGCGTCATCCAGATATTCCAGAAGGAACTTGAAGGGGAAGGGGTAGGTCATTAATTCATTCCATCTTCCGAAGCCGAATTTTAACATGGAGGCGATTTCCATAATTTCGTTCTCTACTGTTTCCGGATTCGATTTGTTCAAGACAAATATCCTTCGTGCGCGAGGCATCTTATCCATTTTTGTGTTCTGCATTATTTGCATATTCTCGCTATTTGTGCCTGATATGTACGAATAGGAGCCATTTGCTTCTCCATTGATACCATCTGACTTCCACAAATGGAAACCGATATAGCCTCTTAAGTATTCATGCGCAACTTTCTTGCGTTTGAACATAGAGATAGTTTCTCCTTCATTGACCACCTTCCCATATCCGTCATCAATCAGGTTAGCATCGAGTATTGGTATCTCTTCTGTATCGATAATCAGATACACGTTGCCGTTTTTCTCCATGGCCATATAATCCCGTCCACCACGAATCTTATCAGGGTCGTTATATTTTAATTTATCGTGGACAAACTGTTCGAATTCTTCTTCTAAGTTGTTTTGAGACAGTCCGTATTCTTCTATACTCATTGTGCCTGAGATATTAACGGCTAATGAAGCGCCATGCACAAAGCCTTCATTAATCTTGTATCGGAAGAATTTCCAATCGTTTATCAGTTCTGTCAATTGGTAGGGCATTTTTCTGTTGATTAACGAATCTTTTACAAGCAATTCAATGAGGATTCTTCTTGTACTAGCTTTGCTTATCTTATCATCCTTTTGATTACCGTAGAATGTGATATGTTGAAGTGCTTTACCAGAATGTGACATCCGATAGAGGGATTTTGTATAATGGGTACAAATTGCATCCTCCTCTTTAGGTTCACATAGTTTTATCACCATGTCATTTCCAGAAGCTTTTCGTGGAAAAACGAGTTTGCCATCCATTAACGAAAGAGCTTCGTTCTTGAATTGATCAATCAGTTCTCTTGATGCGGAAGTACCAAAGGGGTCTTCAAATAAAATGCATTTTCCTGATAGATATTCTTTCAGAAGTGAGAGCATATCATCACCAGTCTTGCATTCATCATAGTGCAATACTTCAAAATCACAAAAGTCAATTTTGACGAGACCATCAAAGTCTTCATTGACGGATTGTACTACTTGCCAAATGGCAAATAGTTTTCCGTGAGTATAGTTCTCTTTGTTATATGGCCAATAGGGAACGTTGTTCTTATTGTCATTGAATCTTTTCTTCTGTACATACAGTTTTTTCAGGTTGAAGTCACCATCCTTGAAGTCTTTTATAACTATAGGTTTCACAGATTGCCCTTCCCATAAGTACCCCTCTATGTCTTTCCCGACTTTGAAGACGCAGTTTTTGCGTTTTCTTAATTCATTGTATGAAGATGGGTTAGAGAATGATGTGGTCTTGGCTGTAAGATTCATATATTCATTGATTTCTATCTTCAAACAAACAAGCTCTTGTCTGGATTTGGGAACATTGAAATTCTTATCATCGCATATGAGTAGCGTTCCATCATTATACATCATCTTATCACTTCTCTTTTTCCCAATCGAGTTGATGGCCAGAGAGGCAATAATCCTTTTCTGTAGTGTATCGTCGTACTCCTCCAATGTATCGACTTTAGAACGGATATGCTCATATGTTCTTAAGCTATTTAAAACCTGTTCCTCTTTACCTTTGGCTATTAGGATAAAGAAGTGAACCATAGGAAAACGTAACCCTGACCATCTTGCCCTTACGCCAGTTACAGACAGACAAGGTACGTCTGCTAGTTGCTCGTATGCAAGATTCTTTAGTTCCTTATTAGTGCCATAGTATGACACGATGGAATATCTCGAAAAGAATGCTTCCCTGTCTAAAATCACGTTAATCTTGTTGGTTGTCAGTGGTAGACTTTTAATATATTCTTCGTTTAACTTCATATGTTGTTTTTATTTACAAGTTTCTGAATGCGTTCGATAGCACTAGGAATGATGTTGCCATTCACATCTATAACTCCATGAATTTCACGTATTTCATCCATTCCGACAGCATCCATGTCCAGCATGTTAACTGTAATCAGTTCGCATCCCAACCGTTTGCGTTTGATTTCTCGTTTTTGTGAAGTAGGCATGTCGCTTTCTTTGTCGTTATGGTCTACTTTGGGATTCATATTTTTTACGTCAAATGCGATTCTATAGTTTCCGTCCTCATTCGTGATAACGAAATCAGCCAGTTCGTAATCTTTTCCTTCCAAATGTTTGATGTCTTTCTCAGTGCAATCTGTATAATGTAACAAGATTGCTTTGAAAGCTTCTTCGCCAATTTCTCCGGCATAGTCTGTGGCAAGTATTTGTGGGTGTAGTATCATGCCCTCCTTCTCCCAAGTTGTTGCAAAACCATTTTTTTCAAAATGGGATTTGATAATAGGATTTTTCATTAGCACATCAAGCCTGACGTAGGATGGTGAGATAGGATAGGGGAACAGTTTCCCGTTTTCTTTTGGACAAACCTTGAGTCTTTCATCACAATAGTAATATAATTCAGATGCGGAGTTACGCTTCCAGTTGCCATAGCATTTTGGCATAAAAGTCAGTCGTTTGTCGTTCTCATTCAAATCCTCAATAGTAGCGATTACAGGTTTTCTGATAATGGTTTGTTTGTAGTTCTGGTACATTATCTGACTGATTTTTACGTTGTAAGGCAGTTCGTCCTCTTCCTCAATGTCATCATCATATTCATCCTCGTCTTGTTTGTGAGGAGTATAGCGAAGCGCAATCCTGCGTAAGCGATCCAATTGTGCCTGTGCATAGTTGGCGTCATTGCATCGCATGATTTCTTCTAGGTCGATTCTTTCTTCCTTTTTATCTTGATGTGATAAAATGTATGTCGCCAAAGCTCTGAACTCCTTTGTGAGCGATTTCTCCATATTCGAGGCATCAAAGAAAGGTTTCATGGATTCATCGAAAAGGATGTATGTTGTATAAGGCTTATTCCTTGTCCTACATAATCTGCCAATAGCTTGTTCCACTGTCGTTTGTGCCCATGCCGCTTTATCCTTGACTATGCCTGGATTACGCTTCTCACTAAACATAAAATTATTGGACAATGCATAATAGAGCCACTGAGTGACATCAGCTTTGGAAAGGCATCCTCGTTCATACAGCATCATCAGTGTAAGCATGGCATTGTAAAGGCTTTTTTCAAATGTCATCTCATTGCCGTCTTCATTTATCATAAGGTATGAGGTGGGTGATTGTACATAGATGGCATCCCAGTCTTTTTTTAGCTTTTCTCCTTCATTAACCCAGTTATCTCCACTTGTATATTCTAGACCTTCGGGTATTTCATACTGCATGTTGGCACCCGCCTTGAAGCTTCCATAGGCAGAAATCAGCATCAATTTTGCATCTTTGTCCTGACTAAGTTCTGATAGAATATTGGATTCCACATCTTCCCAGTCTTTAGAAATACGGATGTGTTTATTTTCCCAATCTGACGGGATTTCATCTTCCAAAGTACAAGTCATGTTTTTGAAAGTTCCGTCTATCAGACTGCTAAGGACGTTAATTTGATCTTTGTCTTTATCTCCAGTACGGTTTTGGAAGAATATCATGCTATGAATATCATTGTGTGTGAAAAACCAATAATATGCTTCAATAAACTGGAAAAGCCTGTACAGTTGGAACTGTATGTCATTTATGTTCTTGGTGGTCTTTTTCAGTTCTCTATATGTAATTTTGAACCATCTGTCTGCCAATCCTCCCTCCAAAGCGTCAGGAGAGAACATCTGCTTGTATTTGTCCGGCAACACTATCGCATTCTCTCTTTTATCATCATATTCATACCTCTCTAGAGGAACAACTTTAATCTGGTGTACTGAGGGGTATGTTTTATCAACAAGGCAGTCAAAAGTCTCACGTTCTTCTTTGGAAAGCACATGAACTTTTTCTCCGAGTGTTTGCTTTAAGTACTTGATGTCATAATTACTTACCACAGACCAGCATGAAGCAGTTGCAGAGCATAGAACAACAGAAGTACCGTCGGTGTTTACGAGATCAATTAGTATCTTTTCAGGGGTTGTTGAAATCTCTCGGCATGACAATCTGACCCTGTGCAGGTTATCGCGCTCATCAATTTCTTCTTGATAAAGTTGCACTCCTTGGGAATACACGGAGAAATCGGGTAGCTTCATTTTGCTACTACCATCAGAAACAAACAAGTTCTTTCTGTTTGTCATGAATTCGTTAATTTGCTGCTCAAATTGATATTCTGATGTGGTTTCAAAACGAGAGAATAAAGTATGTATCTCCCGTTCCAATGTAGGATAGCCAAGATAGTAGTTTGTTGTTGCTGTATTCGCAGAGACCTTTTTTTCCTCTGCCTCGAATTGCTCCCGGCTTTTCTTCAGTGAATCAGAAATGACTTTTCTGAGTTGTGCTTTTATTGACGTTGTGTTACTGATGATGAGAGAAAGGAATCTGTCTAACGGAATTGCCATAGCATATTCTTTTGTAAGCATACTGGCATCTTTTACATGAACGAGATAGAAATGTCGGTCGTTTTTCTTATAGCAGATATACGAGTTGGCATTGTCACCCTTTGCAGAGATATTTAATTTCAGTGTAGGGCCCGAAAAGAACACTCCTCTTCTGTATGTTTCTAGTTCTTCATAATTGCTTAAGAAAATATTTTTATAAGTAAGAATGTCGCCAACAGCTTTTTTCCAGTTTGAATTTGTAATATCCTTAGCTTTGTTAAGACATTTTTCTAACAAATCTCCGTAATACTGATTGGCTATTTGTTCTGGATTATCAATCAAATCCTTGTATTGCAGATAACCATTATAGCCCTTTGCAAATCTCTTGCTACCTCCAGCATTATCAATAGATTGGTCGATGATTGCCGTACGCATAGCTACTGCAGCTTGGTCGGATTCGTCAAAGAGGATAAGTGTCTTTTTGTTCTTTTCTGCAATGTCTTGCAGGTAAATCTTCTCAGAAAGAATAGGATCAATTCCATACATTGCTTTATGAACAGTCATAAGAAGTACCTTTTTCCGTCTGTAATCTACCTGAGGATAAACTTTAATGAGAGACTGGAATTTATTTAAAATAGTTTCGAGAGAGACTTTTTTCAGCTGTTTAGTTTTTTCGAGGTGTCTTTTATAGGTGTCGAAGAATCCACGAACAACCTTACGAAGTTTTGCTTCTCCTTCGTTAATATGATTAAGAATATAGTCGTTCTTTCCACTTTCGTCAAGAGTCTTTATCAATCCAGCCAGTCCCTCATATATTTTCTTGACAGCATTGTAGCTGTATTGTATTTCATCGACCTTGTAATTTGCATTTTTCTGTTCTCCAATCTGATAGCACATTTCTTCTAGAAGTTTCTTGAAGTACCCGTTTTTGATGGCTTGAGTGATAACTTCGGGGTTGTTCTCTATTACCATCTTGTCAGACGAGGATATAAGACTTCCTTCAGAGTTAATGAAATGGTCTATTTCACGGTTCATGCTGTTCACCAGTTTATTTTGAACGCAGAGGATAACAATGCGATCAAACTTTTCAGGGTAGTATTGGCATGTCAGTTTACCTATTGTATATGATTTTCCACCACCTGTAGCAATGTCACAGATGTGAAGACCATGTTTCGAATATCCCATGAAGATGTTTTCAACATGTCTACTTAATTGTTCTTTATATGTTATATTCATCTTTTATCAAATATTATTGTGGGCTCAAAAATTAATTTTGTTTTGTTTAAATTAAAATTGTTGAACATACTCAATTCAAAAGCATCTATTGTTTTATGAGTATATATCAAAACAAATTTACTAAAAAAACGCCAAAATGCAGTCATAAACACGAAGAAGGCATTAATTATTGATAGTTTTCTTTGTCTTGTAGAGGCAACATGCATGGGTAAAATTAAGAATTCGATTTTTGTGTATTGAAGTTAAGTTTTTCTCTTGGTCTTTGGTTGACTTTCTTTTGTACTGTCATAACATGTTTGTATAGTTATTTGCTTGATGAATTTAATAGTATTCTTTATTATCCCTTCCTGTCATGATGTATGAGGATTCACAAAGAAAAATAGTGAATCCAAGCATCATGTGATTTCGAGATGTACTGCAAACTTCAATTCGTTGTCGGTTATGACAGTTTTGATGTATTATTTGTAAGGTAACAATAGTCAGGCTTTCTAAATAGTGATATATTATACAAAGTTAACTATTATATTTGAAGTTGTAGATGAATATTAGAACTAGATACTAAAACTTATAATATAGAGATATTGAAAACAATTATAAAAACCTATTATGGTGTTTTCCATTTGACATTTCAATCGAAAATTCCTATCTTTACCCCGTTGGAACAAGGCAAATTCCTATCGGAAAAACATAGAAATGAAGCAGGTGCAGAACCGGGTGCTTTCCTTGGAAGATTTTTATAACATGCTGAATATCAGTCTTGATAAAAGAACCTGTTAGTCCCGTACGCACCGCTTAAAAGTCCTTGATTCTGAATGAATCAAGGACTTTTTTTATGCTTTTCCTGTTTCAGGTACTCCCTGGCAGCAGCTATAAGAGTATATTCTGCATCGAAACAAGGAAACCTATATACGGTTTTCTGCGGTTTCTTCTGCTTGTTCTACGTTTCCTGCACCGGAACCTTACGTTTTTCATGTGGGAAACGTAGGTTTCCGCATAGAGAGCCGTACGTTTCACGGTCGGGAAACGTAAAAAGCGCTTTTCCATGTTTCTTTTATTTCATAGTCCTTTTTAGGTTATCTATTTTGATGTTAGAAATCCTCTTGTGGTAAGTTCTTCTTTTCCCATCCTGCACTGAATACCCCATCTTGCGAACGTAAACGGGATACAAGCAGGTCCAATAAAACCTTGTGTTCTCCTTGCATTTCCATATCGCAATAAACAATTGCTTTTTTGCCACTTGTTTTGTGGAATAAAGCATTTAATTTTACGTTGCGGTCAAAAGACAAGACATTCATGATTATTTGTTGTATTTTATTGGACAGATTTTGCTCGCACTCCACATGGACTGTATATTGAAAAAGTCCTGATTCTTTTTTCTCAATCCATGTGCATAAAGGCCGGAATAGGCAATGTGTGATTAATACACAGGCCACTAAAACTGCTGCTTCTGCATATAGACCGACTCCAGATAATGTGCCGCATGCAGCAGAGCACCAGATAGTAGCTGCTGTGTTCAGCCCTCTGACATTAAACCCGTCTTTCAGGATGAGGCCTCCTCCTATAAAGCCTATCCCTGAAACAATTTGTGCTGCCACTCTTGACGGATCTCCATTACCTATCGTCATGTCACATGAGAGTACGGTAAAGGCTGCAGCTCCTACTGAAACAAGGATGTTAGTCCGCACCCCGGCATTACGTTGCCTGTACTGCCGTTCAATACCAATTAATGTGCCCATTACGAAAGCACACCCCATTCTTGCCAAGTAATCGTAAAATAACATCATATTTTTTTCTGGCAAAGGTATTGCGGGAATGGGGGAAGGTGGTATTAGAATATTGTTAGAGTTGTATTAAAAATGCGTTAGAATGGCTTTTAATGCAGTCCATATAAAAATATTTCCGATTTGGAGATCGTATTTATAAACTTATCTCCCATGTGTACTTTTCTTCTTTCAGTAGGTTGGAAGAGCAGAAATAATCATCTGTTATTTTACAAACCTGTTCAAGTGAGATTTCTGTATTTTTATGAGGTCCGATAAGATGGAATACTTGTCTGTTCTTGTCAAATAAGAATATTTGGAAGATTCTGATATTCGT
>ENA-ORSO01001898-ORSO01001898.1-human-gut-metagenome-genome-assembly--contig:-NODE-1898-length-11118-cov-2.375847_pt1 | contig 11118 bp, 10 predicted proteins | sample MGYA00241902_ERZ509168 | MGnify/ENA primary metagenome ERZ509168 (study PRJEB26280, sample SAMEA2338806) | human gut metagenome | biome: human gut; feature: human-associated habitat; material: faeces... | reverse complement strand
TGTAGCTAGCGTTCATCCTGAGCCAGGATCAAACTCTTCATTGTAAAAGTATTGTTAATCATTCCATAAAGGAATGGTTGTTGCTCTGTTCAGGACGCTCGAATTTAAAAAGTATCTATTACCTATTTAATAAGTAATGACGGTTCTTTTTATTTTACCCAAGACTGTTTCTTTTTTTTAGAAACAAGTCTTGCTCTTGTACTACTTGTATTGTTTATGTAAATCTCTTCAAAGATCGCTTCTTTTATGTCGGCTTTCTTTTCAGGAAAGCGGATGCAAAGGTAAAAACTTTTAAGTATATCTTCCAAATATTTTCGGAAGTTTTTTTTCATCTTTCCTTTTTCCCGTCATCTCTCTTGCGAAAGGGAGAACAAAGGAAAGGTTGTTTTACCGGCCCGGATTCAAGAAAAAGTGTCAACCAACGCTGCTTACTTTTTGAAAGCGGGTGCAAAGGTAAGAACTTTATTTCATATCTTCCAAATGTTTTCGGAAGTTTTTTTTCATTCTGCTTTTTCAAAGGAGGGATTTCAGAAAGAAACAAGCCCCAAGCAGAAGAAATAGGTAAGAGTTCCTACGCCGTTCCTGTCAGAATGTCAAAACATCGCTGCTCCCGTTCTCGAAAGCGGGTGCAAAAGTAGGACTTTATAACATACAAGCCAAATATATAAGGGGATTTTTTCGCGTTTTCCTTAAACATTTTTTATAAAACGCTGATTGACAAATGTGTTGAAGAACATTTTTTTTTAAGGAGGATGAAAAGCCAGACAAAAGGGACACATTATAATATATGCGCATGCGCGCGGAAAGAAACAACGGAAGGCTGAAAGAAAGCACGGAGATACGGAAGGGCATTGTATGACACCCGGGTCTTGACATGTTCAACATCCGGGTCTCGGCACGTCTGACACCCGGGTCTTGGTATGCACGACACCCGGGTGTCGGACACAAGAAAAAGGCTAACAGGACTAACCGCACAGGAAGAAACCAATACGGACACATACAAGGAAAAGAAATACAAACAGAAAACGGCAGAGAAAAAGATACAAAAAAACAACGGCACAGCAAAAGAACAGACACAGGAAATAGGAGAAAGGCGGCAGGCAGCCTGGAAAACACGAAGCAAGCCACAACCCAACAAACCTGTTAAAGGAAGACGCACGTTGTATTAAATGTTAACAGAAGCAACTGTCTCATAAACCGTGTTACCAAACAATAGATTTTCTGAAAAAATATTGGATAATACCAGGAATAGAATAACTTTGCAATGTGTTTTTCATAGTATTAGATTTAAGGTTAACAAAAAGATTGGCTGTCTGGGAGAGATAGCCTTTTTTTTATGAAAACCATCCTCGTGTTTTCATGCAATCATTGTTCTTTAGCCTCTTCCTGCGGGATGCGTATGGATGTATAAAGCTCAAGAATAGCAGCGATAGTCAGTGAAACAATCCACTCATTACCACGCGTAAAAAACATAAAAGCTCCGGTAAGCACCAACAACAATGCACCAAATATTTGTTGGCGTCTCAGACGCCTAATAGTAGGAGTTTTATATTGCGAAGGTGAATTTATTTGCGCCAAAGCAACAAATGTAGCACCTACCGTATATATATAAGGCGAAAGTTGCCAACCTGTGACATAAACGGCAGCTCCTATCAGAAGCATTACGGCTCCTACAACAAAGAGGGCGGGTATCAACTGTTTCATTCTTCTATATCTTCTTGGAATACATAAATATCTTCATTGGGTTTCTTCATCAGATACTTTTCACGTGCTATTTGCTCGATGGCGTCAGGATTACTGCTTAGCTCGTTGAGTTTCTTTGTGTTTTCTTCGTAGTCGGCACGGTATTTTTCGATTTCGCTTTGCAACCGACTGATTTCACGTGTATATCCGATACGCCGGATGGCACTGTTTTCGTCCAGAAAACCGATGATGGCTGCAAAAGCCAACACAGTGATGAGGTATTTGTGTTTACCGATAAACTCCCAGATTGTTAGTAAATTGCTCATAATTTCTCCTTTAATTCCGTATGCAAAGATAAAACTTATAACTTAAAACTTGCCACTTCCCGGCTAAAACTTCTCACTCATCACTTATTACTTATTACTTTTTTTGCGTACATTTGCAGAAACTCAAAAAACAGAGAGATCCCGACGTATGGAAAACTATATTGTATCTGCCCGTAAATATCGTCCGTCTACCTTTGAGTCGGTGGTGGGCCAACGGGCATTGACTACGACACTGAAGAATGCCATTGCCACGCAAAAACTGGCGCATGCCTATCTGTTTTGCGGGCCTCGTGGAGTAGGAAAAACCACGTGTGCACGTATCTTTGCCAAGACTATCAACTGTATGACTCCTACTGAGGATGGAGAGGCTTGTAATGCATGTGAGTCTTGTGTGGCTTTTAATGAACAGCGTTCCTATAACATTCATGAATTGGATGCCGCGTCCAATAATTCGGTAGATGATATCCGCCAATTGGTAGAGCAAGTGCGGATTCCGCCACAGATCGGTAAGTATAAGGTATATATTATTGATGAGGTACATATGTTGTCGGCCTCTGCTTTCAATGCTTTTTTGAAAACATTGGAGGAACCTCCCCGTCATGCTATCTTTATTTTGGCGACGACGGAGAAGCATAAGATTCTTCCTACTATTTTGTCGCGTTGCCAGATTTATGATTTTAACCGTATCAGTGTGGAAGACACGGTGCAGCATCTGGCTTATGTGGCTTCTAAAGAGAATATCACAGCAGAACCCGAAGCGCTGAATGTCATTGCGTTGAAGGCGGATGGCGGTATGCGTGATGCACTTTCCATCTTCGATCAAGTGGTAAGCTTTACCGGTGGACACATTACGTATAAGAGCGTGATTGAGAATCTCAATGTGTTGGATTATGAATATTATTTCCGGTTGACGGACTGCTTTCTTGAGAATAAGGTGAGTGACGCCCTGTTGTTGTTCAATGATGTGCTGAACAAAGGTTTTGACGGTAGTCATTTCATTACGGGACTTTCTTCTCATTTCCGTGATTTGCTTGTCAGTAAAGATGCTGCTACTTTGGCATTGCTTGAAGTAGGAGCCAGCATCCGGCAGCGTTATCAGGAACAGGCACAGAAGTGCCCGTTGCCTTTTCTGTATCGGGCTATGAAGCTCTGTAATGATTGTGATATGAATTACCGTGCCAGCAAAAATAAGCGTTTGCTGGTGGAACTGGCCTTGATACAGGTTGCCCAGCTTACCACCGAGGGGGATGACGTGGGTGATGGGCGCCGCCCTAAGCAAGCTATAAAACCCATATTTACGCAATCTGTTGCTGCTCAGCAGTCACAGACTGTTCCTGCTACATCGCAAACTCAACCGGTTTCTGCTGTCGTTACTCCGGTTCAGCAACAACAGCAGAAACTGCAACAACCGGCGTCTGTCCAATCTGTTCCTGTGGCTGGGACTTCTCCGGTTATTCCATCATCAGCAGATATACCTGCTTCCGGATTGAAGGTGCCGGTGAAGGAAGAGAAGAAAATTCCGGTAATGAATAAGGCCGGTTTGGGGGTTTCTATTAAGCATCCTCAGAAAGAAGCTGTTTCGCAGAGGACGACTACGCCTCAAGCATCGTCTCAGGTTCAGTCTCAGCCCGAAGAAGATTATATCTTCAATGAAAAAGATTTGAATTACTATTGGCAGGAGTATGCCGGCCAGCTTCCTATCGAGCATAAAGCGCTTGCGATGCGTATGCAGAATATTCGTCTGACGCTACTTAATGATGATATAACTTTTGAGGTAGTAGTGGATAATGAGATTGTGGCAAAGGACTTTACTTCTATGATTCCTAATGTACAAAACTATCTTCGCAGTCGTTTGAAGAACAGGAAGGTGAAGATGACGGTCCGTGTCAGTGCACCTGCCGAGAACGTACGTGCCTTCAGCAGGGTAGAGAAATTCCAGATGATGGCAAAGAAAAACGAGGCATTGTTACAGTTGAAAGACGAGTTCGGGTTAGAGTTATATTAAATCTTGCACTTCTTCTTTCTGTAATATCTCCCAGAATCTTTGTGGCAACCAGATATTGGGTATGTTTATTGCGTTTTTGAACAATGGTGCAATATCGGCAGGACGGAATCCTGCTATTCCACATCCTATCTCAGTGACGAGGAATGTTCTTTCCGGATCGTTTTGAGCAAATTTTATGAATTGGTCTATGTAGGGGCGAATCGTTCCGATGCCACCTTGCATGGTAGGGATGGCATACGTCTGTCCTTGAAGACCCGTGCCTTGCCCCCAGACGGCTCCCCATTGGTTCATAGCCAGACGGGCGGCACCTCCACCATGATAGCCTTGCAGGTTGCTGCCGAATACGAATATCTCATTAGGCTTTAATTCTGTGATGTGATTGGGGGTGATACGCGTATTCATGATTCAATAATTCTTAGTTGCCCGTAAAGATAGTGATTCTTTTATTAATTTTGTGAATGCATTCCGGTCGTTCGTTCAATTTATTTCTGTTATAGAGAGAATTGGCGGACTTTTGTGATATGTTTCACTAAAAAAAAGATTTATGGAAAAGCAGAAAATGCAATTTAAAACTCGGAATGTAGGATTTATTGTTCCTATTGGTCTTTATCTTCTTTTTGTCGGAATGCTTTCTTGGGGATCTGTCGTGAGTGCCAGATCTTTTTCTATGGGCGTCATGGCTACTTGGGGGATGGCTATCCCTGTTCTTACTATTCTTTCGTTGTTTTGTTCTTATCTCTTTTTTTGTATGATTACTTGCGCGGGAAAGAACAAAGTAGGAAAGGTAGCCACTGAGATTACTTCCAAAGGATATTGTTCGACAAAAAACATGTATTATTTCGGATTAAAACTCCATGTTGTGGCTTTCCGTAGAAAAGGAACTATACCTTTTCCTGAAATGCTCATATTTTCCGTTCCGCTGTTGATGAAAATGATTCCACTGTATTCAAAAGAGAATGTGTGGGAAATCTGAACAATAGAGAAATATATGCCGATAAAATATATTCGGATCTATCATTTTATGAAGAGACGCAAGAATGCAAAAAACTCGAGCTATTTATTCCTATAAAAGCTATCAAAGGAGAATCACCTGAAATAACCAAAAGGGAGAAAGCGGCAAAAGAATTGTTTTCAATGGCAGTCTCAAAGGTCAGACACCCCATTGAATCATTATTCAACTGGTTGTGAAAAAACAAATATTCAAAGAGCGATGAAAGTCAGATCTATATTTGGACTTCTGGTACATACGATGAGAAAAATTGCCATCGTATTGATTAATCTAATTTTTAACGAAGGAATCAAATAATGATTCACATAAATAATAACTTCGATTCTCAGAAAGAAATGCACTTAAATATTGTATTCGTCAGTTATAGGAAAACGCTGTGTGAGTGGTTATTATAATAATAGTTGTAGTATATTTTATATATCCTACCTTCGGTTAACCTGTAAATTATCATTCCTAAAGATTGAATCATTGCAAGGATATACCGTGCCTGTTACCTTTGTAGTGATCCCAATCTTTATATGAACCGTGGTAGCAGGATATGGACCCGATGAAAGCTTGTCCCTTCAACTCCGGCTGTTACCAATACAATCATATATTCCCAATACACCTTGCCAATGAAATCTCTAAGATTATAAATTTCATTGAAAATGGACTTGATAAATTTTTAATAATATCTTACATTTTTTAAAGAAAAGGGTTATATTTGCAACATCTTCATCTGCTTTGGCGAGCAGAGGTATGAGGAGACGTATATACATAAAAGGCGTAACTGTATGTTTTGGTTTTGACAATGTAAGAACTTTGCAAACTCTACGAATTATCAAGAATAATGTAATGGGGGCTTTATAAGATGTATATTATATGTCCTTATCGGTTTATAATGATAGTGCTATGTTTGTGCTATTATATATTTACATTAACATAGGTAGCGTCATTTGATAATCTGAGTAATACGAAGGCTTTTGCACTATGGAACGGACGTCAGGAGTGGCTCTGCGTTTTATATGTATCTATTAAAAAAAGAACAATGTATTTACTACCAAGAAAGAGCCATTGGTTAACAAGGTGACTTATGAAACAGCTTTATTCATCTCTTTTGCTTAAATCGATATTATCGGTGTTTCTTTTATTTTTTGTCATTCCCGTTATTAAGGCAATTGGTCCTTATGATATCGTTTTGGGAGGAAAATACACAGACTATGGAACTGGCTTTTACAAACGAGGAACGTATTATGATGTGAAAGCCGATGGTGTGAAATTGCCCGGTGTTGGTAGGAACGCTTTTGAATGGTTCAATTTCAACAACGATAAGTATGTTGATGCCTACTCGTTAAATGAAGTATGGCAAGGTAACGGTTCTTATGTGTATAGCGAGAGTAATATGCCCTTACGACACACAGACTGGGTATCACAATTCGATCAATGGCAACTTCAAGCTATTGACTTTAATAATGATGGACGTTTGGATATGAAGACCAATTGCACTGATAAGCCGGAAGAGGTGTTGGTGCATGTACGTGGACAATGGTATCCGACACGAATGCCACAACTTTCTATGGAGGAATACCGGGGCGAACAGGAAGATCTGGTTTTACATACCGGACAAGGACTTGGAAGCGGAGTCTCATTTGTGGGAGGAAATGGCAATCCAGGAACGAAAACCAGTACGTTGGCTATAGATTTCAACAGCGATGGTTATGTCGATTTTATAGATGTAGCTTCCGGACTCTGTTATCAGAATTTAGGTGATGGGCGTTATGTACTTAATAAAGTGGGGGGACAACTGACTTTTCGTGACTTCAATCAGGACGGTATAGTCGATTACGTACTTTTTGACAGTGAAGACAAGAAAACATCTGTTTTCTTGTCCCAAACAGATGGTACATGGAAAGAACAGGTTATCATTTCCAACTTATACAGCGATGAAGAGGTTTCATGTTATGATTTCGATAAAGACGGTGATGTAGATATACTCATTACACTTAGTCAGTATGTAAAAGACGAACAGCGGTATACGCATGACAATGGCGGGTCGTTCGTCCTGCTAATGGAAAACCGCGGTGACGGTTCGTTCAAACAGCATGAATTTATAATGGATGGTACTGTATATTTTCGTCAATGTCTGGATATAAACGGCGATGGCTATTACGAAATCGTAGCACAAAAGAAACAAGACGGCAAAGAAAACCTACAAACCGATCTTGTGTATTATACACTGAAAGGCATGACCGTATCCGATACGCCCGTTCTATTGAAAAGTGAAAGCGGTATGGTGGATTATAAGAATCTCTTAGATTACGATTATTTGCTGGCGGACTTGGATAATAGCGGATATATACGCATACTTTATGAGAATTCAGCGGACGAAATTCCGGATGCCAAGGCCAATACTCGTCCTGTATCACCCAGTAAGCCACGTTTTGTATATGATGCAGGAAAAGGAACGATTAAAGTGGAATGGGACGCGGGGCACGATGCTGAATGTACATCGGCAGACCTTACTTATGCTTTGCGTATCGGTTCAGCAGAAGAGAAAGGCGACATGTTGTTTGCCCATGCATTGCCGGACGGACGGCGTAGGAATCTGCTGGAAGGCAACTGCGGATATGTACGTTCACGTACCCTGAACGTTTCATCGTGGCCAGCCGGTAAATATTATATTTCGGTGCAGAGTGTGGATCCCGGCTGCTTGGGATCGGAATTCAGTCCGTATGCAATATTCGAAAAAAAGGAACCAGCAGTCGATTTTATCCTGTCATGTGACGAATATTTCAGCGTAGGTGATACTTGTACGGTAATACTTTTAGGTAATGTGGAAACCAGTTGCACATACGATTGGGATTGGAATGGTGCTACAGTACTTTCTCGGTCGGAAGATGGCAGCGAATATAAGATAATATTCACTCAAGGCGGCGAGAAACATATCGCGTTGAAGGCAACGACAACTTCTGGGGTGTTTGCCCTAATGGAACATTCGTTGGAAGTGAATCCAGGAAATGTAAAGAATCATAATTTTGAAACCGGGGCTTCGATATATGATGTTCCTGTAGCTATAGACTTGGACGAGGACGGAAAGACGGAGGTTTATGTAAATGATGGCATCAATAATAAGTTTTATGAGGGTGATGACAATGCACGATACAGTACAATCAAGAAAATATGGAACAGCAATTTGCCGTCTGGTAATAAGGTTGTTGCCGACATCAACCGTGATGGAAAAGTGGACATGGTATGTTACGGCAACCAGCAGCCTTATTCATTGGTAAATGAAGGAAATAAGCAGATGATATTCACCGAATTGCCTGTTACCGGTTATTATGATGGAGAATGGCGTGACTTCAATAACGATGGATTACTGGAGCCGTTGTATTATAAGAATATGGGAGATTATGCAACGTTTGAGAATGTTAGAGATACTTATAACCAGCATATCAGCGGTAGCTTGGATAAGGAGAGTTATGTCAGTGTACTCGTCGACTATGACCGTGACGGACTTGTTGATTTTATAGATGCAGACTATTATTGGGAATACAATATCTCGAGCGTTACGTTGTTCCGTAACAATGGTGATTTTACCTTTACACCCGAGAAATTGGATTGGATAGATTGGCAATCGGGTGGAGAGAACTTGTTGGAAGACCTTGATGGTGACGGCTTATGGGATTATATTCATGACAATAGTAGTATGGGGCATGGTAACACATGGTATTCCGACCATGTCCGTATTCAGTGGGGCGGAGGTGACACATTGCTAATTCCGGCAGAGAGCGGTCTGGCTTTCGGATTTATTCAGAAAATTGTCGATGTGGACAACAACGGTTATCTGGATTTGATCTTTAGTACGAACGAAAGAAAGAATCTTGTAATCTATTTTAATAAGAACCGAAGTTATAAAATTGGTCTTACAGATGATATTAATGTTTGGTATACGGATTATATGCTTACTGACGGACGTACAGCTTCCGGAATAACCGCGTTCTCCGGAGTATCAAACACTAAACCTTCCGCTCCGGAACAAATCCGTGCTTCGCAGGATGAAAAGTTCGTAACTCTTGAGTGGAATCATTCGACCGACAGGGAAACTCCGAACACACTGATGCGTTACAATATCAGTATCCGCCGCAAAGGTGTTACAGGCGAGGGGGCTTATTTGTTCTCTCCTCTCAATTCCGCAAAAAACGGAGTACATGTGTCTTCCCCCTATCCTTTATTGCCAGGGAATAAGTTTAGGATACCTGTCCAGAATATTCCTGCCGGTGAGTACGAGGTACAGGTACAAGGTGTCGACCGGGCAATGCTGGAATCGGATTTCTCAGAGACTTATCTGCTGACAGTGACTGAGAAGTCGCTGATAGAGATGCCTACTTCAGCTGGCGTAGGACGCGAGATTGGGGTGAAGATTATAGACAATAGCGGGCAGACGGTAAACTTCGGTCCGGGTGCTTCCGCCCGAAAGAATGCCGACGGCAGCTATACCGTAACATGGGATAGCGAGGGCAGAAAGACGGTTAAGGTAGGTGCATTGGCCAGTCAGGATATTTATGTATATCCTCTTCCGCAGGGTGATTTTTCTTTGCCTGAAAAGGTATTGCTGGGAGCTAAGGTCAATCTTGAAGGTGAAAATATGAACCAATGTTCTTGGACCTACTCTTTGAATGATGGTCAACCGTGTCCCGTAGATAAGGACTCGGATGTGAAGATTGAGTCTTTGGATGAATATCATGCGGTGGTAACCTTTGGTAAGGTCGGACGGTACAAACTTTTCCATCATGTGGCTGATGATTTTAATACGGTAACGTACTCTTCTACGACAGAGGTGGATGGAGTGAATCCGGCTCCTGTAATTTCTATGATTGACATCGAACCAGAATCGGGGCATTATCGTTTGAACTGGAGTACGGATAATCTGCCGGTAGGTTCGCAAAGTATCAATATATATAAAGAAACTTCCCGTTATGATAAATATGAACTATTGGTCAATCTGTCTTTGACGGAGACAGCTTACGTAGATTTCTCTTCTATGCCGGATCATTCTGCTTCGCGCTATTACATAACTTGCGTATTACCCTACGGAGAGACTATGGCCAGTGTGGCTCATCAACCGATACATGTCATGATTAATAAAGGAATGGAGAATACGTGGAATCTTATATGGACTCAATATGAAGGCCGTGATATAGAGAGTTATCGTATTCTGGGAGGTATATCTGCCGACAATCTGAGAACCATTGCTGAGGTCTCAGGACATCAGATCTCGTACAGTGACCTCAATGCGTCATCGGACATGAAATATTACGCAGTGGAGATGATACCGGACAGCAGACCTATGGTTAGAAAGCCCAACGAAGTTTCAACTGCCATTATTACATGCAGGTCCAATATAGTATCGACAGAGAATGTTATATCCACAGTTTTGGCTGAACAAATCACCGTATTAAGCGACAAGGAAGATATGATTATCGATGGAAACGCCAGTGAAACATCGCTTCAACTCATGGCTTGTATTTATCCGTTGAACGTTACAGTGCAACGCATCAGCTGGCAGATAGTGGAAGGTAATGATATCGCCACGATAAGTACTAGTGGGCTACTTACAGCCACCGGGAATGGAATAGTAACTGTGCGGGCATATGCTGTGGACGGCTCTGAGGTATACGGGGAAACACAAGTACATGTGACCAGCTTGACAGCTATAGAACAAATCAAGCAAGAAAATAATCGGCCGGAATTGAAAATCTCGTTTTCCGAAGGTCGGTTGAGCGTTTGGGGCATGCCAACAGATGAAAAAGCTACTTTATATGTTTATAACACTAACGGTTGCTTGATTACAGTTGGAAAAGTGAGTGATACAAACGCAACAGTGGATTGTGGATACATTCCAGCCGGAGAATTCCTTTGCCGGGTAGTAATGGATAAGTGGACCTATACAATGCGCTTCTTTAAGCCTTGACCAGTAAAATCTTTTAAACCGTCCCCTAAAAGTTCGAATAAAAACTTTTAGGGGTGAGGTATTCAGTAAATACCTTTAAAAATCATATGGCATATGGAAATGACTTTTTGAGTAAAGAGACGTATTCTCTGTGAATGTCACCCGT
>ENA-ORSO01001890-ORSO01001890.1-human-gut-metagenome-genome-assembly--contig:-NODE-1890-length-11156-cov-3.385010_pt1 | contig 11156 bp, 8 predicted proteins | sample MGYA00241902_ERZ509168 | MGnify/ENA primary metagenome ERZ509168 (study PRJEB26280, sample SAMEA2338806) | human gut metagenome | biome: human gut; feature: human-associated habitat; material: faeces... | reverse complement strand
CGCTTCAAATTCTCTATGCACTAGGAAATCGAACTGTACTTTACTTCGATCTATATGACGATAATAATTCATAAGCATCGTCTCAAGACCTCCGCGCCCCATATATGTAACAACATGTAATACTCGAATCATTATTCTCCCTCTATCCCAAAAGATTATTAACACTATACAAATAGAATCCCAGATACCCCACTACCATTACAACATAAATCAATCTTGCTGATCGTTTGGTAAACATATGATCAATCTCCCATGGCAATAAGATATAACTATATAACGAGAAATAAATTGGAAGACGACCAATAAATATTCCACTTGTGAACATAGATACTATATAGAATCCAACAGATACGATTGACATATTCGTACACAGATTAATAACTTTATCATCTTCATTCCGTATAAATCTTAATCCTATTAAAGACAGTACCGATGGCACTGCATACACTAATACACGCAATGCATTCGTTCCATTATCATTCCAACTCTGCCAGTCAGACACAACATTTTTATATTGCGTCTCGGCTAACATAGAATCCAACACATTTGTAAACTGCCCAATACCAGCCACAATTGCAATAACTGCAACCATAAAAAGTAATGTCTTTTTATTCCATGCCTTTCCCTGTGCAATGAAGATAAATGGAATAACCAGTAAAGCGCTCTGATGCATCAATGAGGCAATCAGAATTAAAATAATTGCTTTTGCGTACTTCTTATCCAGTATAAATTTAATTCCTATGAACGTAATCGTAACCGCCAGAAACTGTCGGATACCATTGAACATCCATGAAATGTAATCCGTCGAAGCAATAAATAAGAAAAAGCTTACCAGATATCTGCTGGAATATTTACGATATACATATATCAGCACCCCCGCCTGAATCGCAGCTAATACTATAAAATATATATTAACGTGATTTCCTACAATACATTTGATGACCGCTGACACAAAATAGAAGCCTTTATCCTTCTTTACTGTTGCCATATAAGACGCCATACCACCTAAACTTACCGGCATTTCGGAAAAGCTTTTTTTGTATGCCCACGTATCGCCTATATTTTCTCTATATCCACACCATATAATCAACGGTAAGAATGTCACAACCGCCCACACCGGTCTCCACCGATATTCTTTTTTCCCACACACCGTCTCCACTCGTTTCACCGATGTCAACACAGACAGCATCGCCATCACGGCAACCCATCCGATTATCAATATATAATTCTTGTCCATATTCTTCTCCAAATAATTGATTGATATTGCAGGGATTCTCTTACCTGCTTCATGCGTTTTTCAACACTTAATTCTACCATATATTCCTTAATATTCCAATACAGCACGATAAGCATAACTCACCATTTGTACCGATATCTCGTAATTTATAACGTTTTTTCTTATTTACCTCTCATATTCCATTTCTACCCCTACAAGTTTTATATCACCTTCTTTTCCATTCATAACACTTCACGTTTTCTCATGTATCTCCTTTTTCTATTCTTTTCGTCATTTTAACCATATTATTCCAACTTTTCCTATTGCATTTGTGCATTTTATATGATATGTTGACTTTAACACATTTAGTGTTTACATGATGTAAGGGAGATAATTATCGTGTAACGCCCAACACACATTGGCATTACTGAAAGGAGGCCTATATGTTTAGAAAAAGTTATTGGAAAAAGAGATTTGCTCCTGTCCTGGCGGGCGCACTGGTAATTTTTTTATTACTGGTACCGCCTGGTCATGCATTCGCAGCCGATCCGGTTACTTCCGAAGAACAGACTGTAAGTCCTGAGACACCGGAAGTTAAGGACGTAACGGATTCCACAGATGCAGCGACCACCGATGCAAACCTGACCACTCCCGATTCCGTTTCAGATTCTGTAGCCGGTACTTCTGCAACAGATGCTTCATCCGGTAAGGAAGCTTCTAAGCAGGACGTGAAGGAGACAAAGGAAGCAAAGGCAGCTGACGATGCAGTTACCGATCCGATTCCGGACAAGACTCCTCACCTCGTATACGGTGACAAGAGTCTGGCTGACGAAGATGCTTTCGTCCTGCTGATCTTCGGCGACGGCTTCACTGCTTCCGAGCAGGATTCGTTCTATACCAATGCTCAGAATACCGCGGATTATCTGATGGATACTTCTCCTTGGGATGAGTTCAAAGATACGATCAAGATCTACGCTCTCGGAGTTGTATCGAACGAATCGGGCGCAAAAGCAGACACAGCGATCAACCAGGAGCAGGCGAACGCAGACACACGCGACACCTACTTCGGATCTTCATTCTGGTCAGGCGGTATGCAGCGTCTTCTTACGATCAGTTCAGATGGATCTAAGAAAGCAAAGCAGTTATCAGATCAGTACCTTCCTGCAGCAGACTTTAATGTTGTAATCGTCAATGCTACTACATACGGCGGAAGCGGCGGAGATGTATGTGTTGCTTCTCTTAATAATGAATCACTCGAGATGATGCTTCACGAGCTTGGACACACCACTGCCAAACTTTCGGATGAATATTTCGCAGGTGCAAGCTATGCGGCCGAGATGCCGAATATGACAGCTGAGTCTGATCCGGCAAAGGTCCGCTGGTCACGCTTCATCGGTAAGAATGGTGTCGGTGTCTATGAATATGACAATGGCGGTAACGGATGGTACCGTCCACACCAGAATTGTAAGATGCGTTTCCTTGGCAAGCAGTATGCTTTCTGTGAAGTGTGTAAAGAACAGATCCGCAAGACCTTCTGTCAGGATTCGAATGTAACGAAGTTATTCTTCCAGCCTTATGCAGACATGTTCTATGAGTCTGACACAGGCAAAGATATGCGTGAATACTTTATCCTCCGCAGAGGCAAGAATGAGACTACAGGCGACAAGCTCGGTGATGCTTTAACGCTTACTTACAAGGATTCGGATGGCAACGTAGTATCCGGTATTCCTGACAAAGCCGGAACCTATACCATCGAAGCTACATTTGCCGGAAACAGCACCTATGAGAAATGCAGTCAGACAGCTTCCTACACGATCGAATTACCGGACCTCATCACTCTCGATGTTCCGTCCAAGGTATACGACGGCAAACCTGCTGACCTTAATTATACCGTTAATTATGACAAAGACTATACGGTAAAAGCACATTATAAAGGAACTGTTCCTTACGCCGCTGAGATCACTTATGACTATGACAGCGACGAAGCACCGGTAACTCCTGGCCGTTACAGCGTAACCCTTACCGCTTATGACAAAGCCACAGGAACTGCGATCAGCAGCAAGACCAAAGACTATGAGATCACCTTCAAGTCTACGACCCTTCAGAATAACGATACAGCCGATTATCCGGGTGCTATGCCTTATTATAACAATAAGACGATCGTATTCTCAGGAGAAGGTTACACAGCCGGCGATCAGTCTCAGTTTGAAGATGTTGCAAAAGACTTTGTGAAGTATTTCCGTTCTACAGAACCTTTCAAAGAAGCTGACACGTACTTTAACTATCACACGGTAGAGACCGTATCCAATGAATCCGGCATCGGTCAGAAAGCCAAAGATACTTACTACAAACTGACTTATGACAAGAATGGTAAGATTGTTCCGACAGACGAAAGTACCGCCGGTGCAATGTACATTGGTAATAATGTCATCACATCTTACTACAAGGCCAATATCGTTATTGTAAATGATAAGAATGTCAAGACAGGTACTACATTCAAGAACAAGCGTTTCACCATCTACACGACAGCAGATGAGGCCGGCATGCAGTTTGCGGCAAATGAATTACGCAATTACTTCACTAACCACGAAGAAGGCTATACTCCTTCTACAGACGCCGAGAAAGATGCGGAAAGAACCGAATTCCTGAAAGCACTTTATTACACCTGGTATGGATCTGATTACGCTCCGGTATTAAGCCGTGCGTATGACGAGACATTTACGGAGAACGGATCTCCGATCGACCTTGCACCATATTTCCATACTTATGTATTGGGCAAAGAGGTAGAGGGCGTTGCTTATAAGATGACTTACTATGCAGATGATAACGGTGCTGTCGGAGAAGAACTTTCCGAAGTTCCTTCCAAGGCAGGTACTTATCATGTGAAAGCGGAGCTTGTCATGGACGATGTGTCTGCGTATGGCGAGCCTTGTAAGAAGGTTACTTTAGACGGTGAGACCTATTCGCTTCCTCTGGCACGCGGATGGACCACTTACACGATCCAGGCCAAAGATGACCCGGAGAATCCGAATCCGGAGAATCCTGACAAACCGGATCCTGGAAGCGATAATCCTGGACAGAATCTGAAGCCGAATCAGAACCTGAATAATAACAAGAATACAACCAAGAATATAAATATTAACAAATCAACCAACGGCAAAGCTGCTAACAAAGCTGCAGCCAGAACCGGTGATCAGTCACCGGTATGGATGTACACACTTCTTTCTCTGGCAGCACTTGCTGTGATCGCAGCTGTGATCTGTAAGAGAAGATTCCGTAGATAAGGTAGATAAAAAAGCTTAGATAAAAATCTTTAATAAAAGGAAACTCCTTTCTGGCACCTGCCAAAAAGGAGTTTCCTTTTTACCGTCTTTGATTATATTATACTCTCTCGATCCCCTGTATCGTCTTCTTCACAACCTTATCCTTATCGAATTCCCGCGCCATCTTATCTCTTCCGCATACTCCCATTGCTTCGCGTTCTATACGGCTCATCCGGGCGATCTTACTCATCTTACGGTACAGATCATTCCAGTCCTCTGCTTCACACAGAAGCCCGCTCTTACCATCGTCTACGGCTTCCTTACAGCCCGGAATATTGCTGGTGATCACCGGACGTCCGGTTGCCGCTGCCTCCAGAAGTACATTTGACATTCCTTCATGATAACTTGGGAGCACGACACAATCGGCCATGGCATAATATGGTCTCGGATCTTCTTGGAATCCATGGAATACTGCGATCCCTGCATCCACCAGCTTATCAATCTTTTCTTTGTATTCATCTTCGAAGAATCCTACCAGATCCAGAACGAACGGTACTTCTTTTCGCTGTAGTTCTTTCACTGCATAGAACAGTTCGTCCATTCCTTTTTCCTTCATGATCCTTCCAAGATATAGGAAATGCACTTTGTCATTCTCCGGATATTTCTGATAAGTATAATACTTAAGATTTACTCCTGCCCCTTTAAGCAGACACATCTGTTCCCGACGGATGATCTGCTCCTGCAGGAACACCTTCGCATTTCCCTTATTTTCGAAATACACTGTCTTTGCCTTTTTTAAGGCTGTTTTATACATTCTTATAACGATTTCCCGAAGTCCCTTCTTCTGGAATGCAGTTCCGAGTCCCTGTACGTTGACACAATATGGGATCCGCATCTGTCGGCAGGCATATCCGGCATATACATTAGGCTTGATCGAATAGGTAACTACCATATCCGGGTGATGTTCTTTTAATAACCGGCGGTAGGTCAGATACAGCTTCATATCCGTCTTCGGGTTGATCCCACGGCGGTCCACATCCGTCTCGATCATCGTACATCCCATTGCTTTAAAATCATCCTCATGCCCTACAAATGGTGTACTGATGATCACGTCGTAATCTTCCATAAGTTTCCCGATCAATTCTCTTCTGAACTGCCACAGCATATAAGAATGATTGGTGATGACCATAAGTTTCTTCTTTGCTCCGGTTCCGCCTTCTACGACTCCGTCACTTCGAAGCACGGAGAATACCGTTCCGATAAAGCAACGGATATCCATAAGCGGCCCCATCTTTTTTACATACTCGCCGTCCAGTCTGGCTTTGACAGGGATCTCAAGTTCATCTCTTCCGTTGATCTGTGCCCATCCGGTAAGTCCCGGTTTTACATCATTAGCCCCGTACTTGTCACGTTCTGCGATCAAGTCATCCTGATTCCAAAGTGCCGGTCTTGGTCCGATCACAGCCATATCTCCTCTGGCAATATTCCAAAGCTGCGGAAGTTCATCTAATGATGATTTTCGCAGAAAATGTCCTACTTTTGTAATATACTGATCTGGATTCTCCAGAAGGTGTGTCGGCTTATCGTGCGGCGTATCTGTGCGCATGGAGCGGAATTTGTACAGGTTAAAATATTCCTTATGGATTCCTACTCTTTTCTGCGAAAAAAAGACAGGAGCTGTGATCCCGTCTTCTTTCTTGATCGCCACAATAATTGCCAGATAGACGGGTGATAATACCACCAGACCGATCCCTCCAAGAGCTCTTCCTATTATGTTCTTAACCTTCATATATTTCCTTTGTCTGAAAGACAAATGATCCTCTTTGAACATATCTGTTATGCCTCCTGTATTCTCTGGTTCTATTGTGTTGATTTATTTAATTTTGGATGATAGGTCGGAACGATGCTTTCCACAATCAGACGCATATCATCGGTCTCATTCTGTGCTGCGCTCTCAAGGACTCTGAGTGCATGTGCGAGCTTGACTTCATCTACATCGATCGGATGTCCGATATGTATCAGCTTATTCGGTGTATCCGTCATACCTTCTTCGTCCATCAGAAGTTCTTCGTATAATTTTTCTCCCGGACGCAGTCCCGTGAATTCAATCTTGATATCCTGATCGACTTTATAGCCTGACAGCCGGATCATATTCCTTGCAAGATCAAGGATCTTTACCGGTTCTCCCATATCCAGGACGAAGATCTCTCCGCCTTTGGCATAGGCACCTGCCTGAAGTACCAGTGATACCGCTTCCGGAATCGTCATAAAGTAGCGGATGATCTCCGGATGTGTGACGGTTACCGGTCCTCCTTCTGCAATCTGTTTTTTAAATAACGGAATAACACTTCCGTTACTTCCAAGTACATTACCGAACCGCACTGCTACATATTCTGTGTTCGATTCTTTATTATAAGTCTGTATGATCATCTCACAGATTCTCTTGGAAGCTCCCATGATATTCGTTGGGTTGACAGCCTTATCTGTAGATATCTGTACAAATCTCTTAGCATTCCATTTATCTGCCATTCTGACCATATTATAAGTTCCGAGGACATTATTCTTGATAGCCTCGTTCGGGCTGCCCTCCATAAGCGGCACGTGCTTATGTGCTGCCGCATGATAGATGATCTCCGGACGGTACTGTTCGAAGATACTGTTGATACGGTTCTCATCACGTACAGAACCGATCAGCACCACCAGGTCAAGCTTCGGCTGTTCCCTTAACAATTCCTGCTGGATATCATATGCATTGTTCTCATAGATGTCGAAGATGATCAGCTGTTTCGGGCTGTGCTTTGCGATCTGTCTGCATAATTCACTTCCGATCGAACCTCCGCCGCCGGTTACCATGATCACTCTTCCTGATACATAATCCATGACCTCGTTCAGATTGACATGGACTTCATCTCTTCCCAGAAGGTCATCAATATTCACCGGACGCAGTTTACTTGCCTTGACCTCTCCGTTGACCAGCTGATATACTCCCGGCAGGATCATAAGTTCACAGTTTGTATCCTGACAGATCTCCACGATTGGTCTGATCTTTGCTGCATTTGCCGATGGTATCGTCAGGATGATCTGCTGGACATTGTATTTCTTGACGCTTTTCTTAATACTGTTCCGATTACCGACAACCTTGACTCCCTTAATATATCTTCCGATCTTATACGGATCATCGTCTATGATACAGACAACCTTCTGATCCAGATATTTACTGTTCTGGATCTCTGTGATCAGACTTCTTCCGGCCTCTCCTCCGCCGATGATCATGACTTTCTTTCTCTTTGACCATGGGAATGTACGGTTCTGTCTGCGCAGACGTATCAGTCGGTAAGATACTCTTGTTGCCCCGATCAGGATCATCAGATAAATTGTATCCAGTACATACCAGCTTCTTGGCATAACGCTCCATGTAAATAAGATGATGACAATCTTCGCTACGGCCGCCGCAAGACAGGCTGCGATCAGACTGAATACTTCTTCAATCCCTGCGTACTCCCATAAACTACTGTAGATACGGAAAAGTGAAAATATAATTAATGTTATGACTATGGTGAATGGTCCGTATTTATAGATTACTTTTAAGAATTCTTTCGGAATCTGGCTGAAATCGAACTCAAAACGTGTCAGTAATGCCAGAATTGATGCTGCGATAATACATATGATATCAAGTACGATAAGACATATTCTTCTTATCAGTAATTGATAATTTATTTCCTTTTTTTTCATACCCATTTCCCTTTTGTTAATTATTCTCAATCATCAATTATAACATACTTTTTCGGCTCATAAAATGCCAATTACTACAATTTGCCTCTTCTCATCTAATTTTCTTCTAATTCTGAAATGTTACAACAACGTCTTTCCCGTCTGCCACATTTTTAAACATACTCTTGATTACTTTCTTTGCATTCTTGTCGGATACATTGCAGACTTTATTTGTTATGTAGCGAATGATGTAGTGCAGATTCAGATGAATCTGCCACTGCGTATCCTTGCACTGCTGCTTGCTCAGCTGATGGCATCTATGGGAGTGGCATTATATATGGTCGCAGATATGGGAATCGCTCCATATGACAGTGTCGCAACTATAATCGAGAAACTGACACATCAGAAAATTCCATTCCATAAAGCAAGGATTACAATTCACCAATTCTTGCAAGGCTCATATCCAGAACGGATACGGGCCTTTCTTTTTCACCAGTAGCTTCATCCAAACCTTCACATTGAATAATGAACCCTTCTCTTTGGTAAAAAGAAATTGGATATACAGCGATAGCCCCTTATATTTTCGGAAATCGGAAAATAAAACTCGTTCCGATACCTTCGATACTTTCGACGTGAATGGTTCCATTGTGGAGATTTACAATCCAGCGCACCATAGAAAGGCCGAGTCCGGTACCGCCATTTTCTCTGGAACGGCTTTTGTCTATGCGATAGAAACGCTCCCAGATTCTGTCCAGATGTTCCTCACTTATTCCAATACCATCATCTTTCACTTCACCGACAATCTGGTCATTTTCGACCTTCAGGATAACATGGATATGTCCATTTATTTTTCCGTAATTGATGGCATTGGTTATTAAATTCATCATCATACGCAAAATCAATGTCTGGTCGCCGTTCATAAATAAGTCGTCCTGCTTTTGCAGGGTAATCTCAATATTTTTTTCCTGTGCTTTTGTCTGCAGTTCTTCTATTACAAGTTCGCTTAATAATCCAAAATCCAGTTCAGCCTGTACAGACGCCACAACACTGACACCGGATACCTGCTGTGTACCGTAATCCATGATCCAGTTATGGTGCATTTTCTGTGCTGCTGTTAAAGGATAGTAGTTTGTCATACTTTATTTAACCTCCATCACCCGTTTTTTCTCTTTTCCCGGGTACAAAAACATTACATACTTGTTCAGTAGCCCACAGTTATTTTAAAAATAATGTACTGGCAGCTACAACATTACTTTTTTATTACGTGACAAAAATAGCACAGATTTTTCCCAAATGCCAGTACCCTCAGCACTTAATGAACACTTTACATAAAATTGACCGAGACTTATCATGCATTTAACAAAACGCATCTGATAAGTCCCGGTCAGGGATTGTTGTCATTCGTAATCGCCTTTGGCGGTTGAAAACAGTCACATTATTTTTCAGAATTACTGCCATCATATTTCTCAAAAAACTCCATCACTGTATGCTGATACAGTTCCGGATCTGCATAGGCACTGCACAGATGCCTCGCTCCCTGTACAATGACCAGTTCCTTTGGTGCTTTGCACAGCATATAGTTCTGGAATGAATTGTTCGGGTACACATAAGTATCCTTCTCTCCATGAAAGAAAAGGACAGGTCTTGTATTCCTTTTCATAGCTTCTGTGGTATCTGCATCTTTCATACGAAATCCTGCCACAAAATGGCACAGACAGTCCATTTCCTTCAAAAGCAAAGGGATATAATGCAGATGGAACCAGTTGTCAGCCATATCCCGCATCTGTCTTTCCATAGACTGAAAACCACAGTCTGCGATCAGTCCCTTCACCTCTGACGGAAGCCTGTATCCGGATGCCATCAGTACAGCGGCTGCTCCCATAGACTGTCCATACAGATAGATTGGAAGCTTCTCCTCATTTCTCTCGGACACATAAATTGCCCAACGCTGCACATCCCATTTTTCCTTTGCTCCAAATGTAATATATTTTCCTTCACTTTCTCCACAACATCGCTGTTCCATAAACAGAAGATTACATTGATGCTCATGGAGATATTTTGCCATAAATGACAGGGAACCAAATCTGCTGCCCCGATAGCCATGGCTTAAGATAACAAACCGCTTTGCATGCTCTGCCGGCAGATAGAATCCGTGGAGTTTTAATCCATCCACGCTTTGGATATAACAGTCCTGCATCTTCTGAGCCTCGCACCATGCCCTGCTCTCATCATATTCCTTTGCGTATCCGTTTCTGGGATGATTATCCCGTATATGGGATAATTCAAACCATTTCTTTCTTTCCTTTTTCCTTCCCCCTCTTTTGCAGCAGACCACCATGTTAAAAAAGCGCCAGCCAATCTCCATAATTCCCGAGAAAAAAAGCAATACTGCTGCTGACAGCTTACAAATTTTTTTCTTCATCTGAATTTCTCCTGTTCTTTTTTAGATTGATATCCAGAAATATTCATTCCTGCAAGATAAAATTCTATTTTATTATGCTCTTTTTTTCATAAAATAAAAAGAGCCGCCGATTTCTTTCCAGACTTCCCGGATTGCGGAATCAGTCAAGCGGATATCCGCAATCTGCTTCGCTACTTGCTTATAACCGAATAACTGCTCCGCAGTTTATCGAGACATTTTTTTCTTGCAGTTAACAACATAAATTCCTGTGCAAACCAGAATCAGTGCTATCAAACTTCCAATATTAAATGCCTGCTTCACCTCTCCAAGTATCAGCGCAGACAAAATCACACTGCACAGGGGATTGACGAATCCAAAGATTGCAACCTTCGAAACATCATTCCATGCAAGCAATACAGACCAGAGTGTATATGCCACTGCTGAGACCATTGCCAGATAAAATATGATTGCCACACCTCCTGCTGTAACATTTCCCAGATGACCGCCCATTCCCACTCCGATCAGAGTCAGAACGATGCCGCCCATCGTAAACTGCGTTCCGCTC
>ENA-ORSO01001884-ORSO01001884.1-human-gut-metagenome-genome-assembly--contig:-NODE-1884-length-11176-cov-22.847765_pt1 | contig 11176 bp, 9 predicted proteins | sample MGYA00241902_ERZ509168 | MGnify/ENA primary metagenome ERZ509168 (study PRJEB26280, sample SAMEA2338806) | human gut metagenome | biome: human gut; feature: human-associated habitat; material: faeces... | reverse complement strand
CATTATAGTGTATACGATTGTTGCCAAGTGGATGATTGGCTATGCGTGAAGACTCGCCGTATGAATTGCCGTTAACTAATTTGTATTGTGCATCCAGCCCGAACTTGCCTCTTTGCATGGAAAGATATAAATCGCCAAACCCTTTGGCGTATTTGGTTTGCACCAAGCCGCCAATAATCTGTCCCGATAGTTGATTGGTGCCGGCATAGTCTTTCGTTACTATGTTGATAGCCATGCCACGCACATGATAGCGAGCAGGGGCAGACAGCATCACCTCGGCTTTTGCCAACTGTGCGGCAGGCATTGCCTTCAGACGCTCTGTCAGTTGTTCCTGCGTCAATGTGGTGGCTTGTCCGTTGATAATCAACGTTACTTCATTGCCAGAGAAGGATATGCTGCCTGTGGCATCGCTGACACCAGGTATGCGTGTCAATGCCTCGTAAGCGTTGTCGGCAGGCAATTGTTTCATAAGTAACGGCATGTTATAGGATAACATACCTCGCTCTGCCTTAACGATAGGGCGCGAACCTTTGACCATTATTTCGGGAAGATTGTGCATCATGTTCTCCATTGTGAGCGAATCATTCTGCGTCAGAGTTTGAGCTTTCACGTTAGCAACTGAAAGCAGAAATAATCCTAAAAGAAATACTTTGTTGTCCATATTTTACCTTTCTAAGCTACATTATCTTTCTATAACTTTCAAAAGTACGAAAAACAATCCATAAACGAGAACGTTTTGCTTTGTATTGTAGGAATGAGGACGACATTTAACATTTCTCTTACTTTTAATGCCGTATATGAAATTTATCTATGCTGCATAGACAATGTGTTGCTACATTTGGAATAAGCACACTTCCAACCCAAAATTAATAATCTATAAAAACAAAGCAAAAAGTGTCGTTTTTCAGATTTTAGATTTAATTTTGCATCCGAAAAGAGTTGTTTGGCAAACAAGGCAAACTTATGTAGAATGTAGAAGTTAATACTATTGCCAAGTCATTACCTCTATTGAGGAGGAACACTCATAAATCGCTCATTTTAAGCTATTCTGAAGATTTTGGCAGAATTTTTCGGAAAAACTCCGATAAACGTTTTAAATCGTTTTATCGGAGTTTTTAGTTTTTATAAAATTCGTGTTGAAAGGTTGGGCCTGCCTTTCTCTATTATCTGTATGTGGAAAATCTTGATTGCTTATTCTTTCCCAGTGTATTGTCCCATGAAGAAGATAGCATTTGTGTTAGCTTCTGTAATCATGTATACAAACGGACGATTAGCATGGAATGTTACGTGCTTGGGCTCTTCAGTTGGTAGCGCTGACATTGTCATGATAGCAGCTGTTACAGCCGCAGCCTTTGTTCCTTCTTCGCTTACCTCAATTTTAGCCTTTTGAAACATTTCTGATACAAACATGTTTGTTTTAGCAATGTTTGTAAAGTCGGCATTTGAGTTGAAAATGTTTGCTGCACCCAATTCGCTGATAATGTTGTTAAGTGTAACGTCTGCTTCCGTTGTAAAGCGTGGCAATTTTAGGTCTACGATACATTGCTCTGCATCTTGTCTCCAAGCGGTCAAGTCAGCGCTCTCCATCGTCTTAAGCATCTCATCAATAGATATTCCTTCGTTAGGCAGCATCACCGTCATGGTGTAAGAGCCGTTGCCGTATGGTATGCGTACAGCAGCATACACGTCGTTCTTCCAATATAACAGTTTGTCTGATTTGTGCATCATGGGCACCATTGTAATATCGCGTGTATAGCCTCTGAAATTTTCATTCTTTGTTTGGCTTTTGCTGAATTTATCTGCCCATGTTCCATTGAAGAAAATGGCGTTCATGATGTAGGCAGAAGCATTAGCGTCAACCTTGTCGATGATTGACGGAATCATGCCATTGGTGTTCTTCTTGCACCAATTGTTAATATGTGCTGTAGTCTTTTGTGACGTAAAGTCAAGGCTCTCAATACCAGCATTGTAAATATTTTTCATTTTGTTGGCATAGGCATCCTTCAGATTTACTTCTTTATTCATAGCAAAATAGTTTGCAATGTTCAATGTGGTTCCTTTGTCAGTGTTTCCGCAGCGTTGTATCATCATTTTATACAGTGCGTTCATTTCGTCAAGATCTTTCTCCTCCAGCTGTAAGGCCTTCATGATATCGGCTTTTGTTTGACCATTTGCGCCATTGGCCAACATGGCCATTAGGTATGAAACACTTACAGGCGAAATAACAGTCGACTGCATCTTTGCAGTTTTTTCAAAAAGTTTTACTGCAAACGCGTTATTCTTTGCGATGATACTGTCTTGTGCATCTGTTAATGTGAGGTATTCAGCATCCATATTATCATATTCTTTGTTTGTTTGGGGTCTTGAAGCTTCTTCTGATGAAACAGATTTGTTTGTTGTGCTGCATGATGTAGCCAGCATTATAGTTCCTGAAAGCATTAACAGTTTTGTCATTTTTCTTTTCATAATTCTTTTTTTATATGTGTTTTTACTATTTATCTTTTAGCCCACTTTGGGTGGTTTCTTTAGTTTGAAATCTATGAATAATGTTTTCTCTCTGTCTAATTAACGGTTTTGAGTCGGTTATCTTGTATGAAAGCTCTATAAAAATGCTTTTGTATGGATAAAATGAGGCAATCTCAATAAAAATCTGTAATTTTGCAAGTGTTTTTAATAACCAAAATGTTAAGGGGCGCGTTTTTATACGTGCCCACATTTATAATTAGTATTACACAATGGCAGCTTATCTAAGCACAGATAACAAAAAAGTGACTGCAAAGCGCTTTTTTGAATTTAAGGAGAGAAATGAGAAAATTTCGATGTTAACGGCATACGATTATACCACTGCACGTATTATTGATGCGGGAGGTGTTGATTGTATTTTGATTGGCGATTCGGCATCAAATGTGATGGCTGGTAATATAGACACATTGCCAATTACTGTTGACCAAATGATTTATCATGCCCGCTCTGTAGCTCGTGGCGTCAGTCGAGCTTTAGTTTTGTGCGATATGCCTTTTGGTAGCTATCAGGTTTGTCCCGACGATGCCGTACGAAATGCAGTACGCATTATGAAAGAGAGTGGGGCAGACGCATTAAAACTTGAAGGCGGTATAGAGTTAGTTCCTACTATTACACGTATTATTAATGCTGGCATTCCAGTATGTGGTCACTTAGGTCTTACACCTCAAAGTGTGAATGTTTTCGGAGGATACGGCTTGCGTGCTAAGGATGATGCTGAGGCAGCCAAGTTGATTGCTGATGCCGAGGCGTTAGATAAAGCTGGTTGTTTTGGAATTGTATTAGAGAAAGTTCCTGCTGCTTTAGCCGAAGAAGTTACCAAGCGCGTACGTTGTGCCACTATTGGTATTGGCGCCGGCAATAAGACCGATGGCCAGGTTTTGGTTTATGCTGACATGATGGGCATGTCGCACGGCTTTAAACCCAAGTTTTTGCGTCAGTATGCCGACTTGTGGTCGACGATGACCGACGCAGTGGGCCGTTATGTGAGTGATGTGAAGTCGACCGACTTCCCTAATGATAACGAGAGCTATTAATGAATGATACGTGAGCTGCAGTCTACTACGCCTGTGCACGATAATCTGTGGCACAAGGGATATTCAACACTTTCGTTAGCGGGAATGTTGCTGGTGATGTCAGCCTATATGTTGCTTACACTCACGCCGTTACGTTTGTATGGTACAGTACTCGCTACCGATGTGGTTGTTCATGTGCAAATTTTTTCGCTTTTAGCGTATGCTGTTGGCATGATGGTTTTTGGTCCCATGTGTAATTGGCTTACACAGCGTTACCGTCGTGGCACTGTCTGCATTGTGGCGGTAGCGTTTTACGCGATGTGTGCATTAGCTCACTTCTTCATTGCTACTGGCGATTTGCCCGCCCATCCCTATTTTGTGGTAGGCTTGCGCTTTGTAACAGGTGCCTTTTATGGTTTGGCGCTGATGGTGTTATACGGCACACTCGTGATTGATAAAACCGAATCGTGGCTACGCACCCGAGCCAATCATTCGGCTGCCTGGTTAGCACGTTTAGCCATGGCTATTGGTCCTATTATTGCTGTCATTTTGCATCGCAACCATTTGTCAACCTATATTTGTGGTGGCGCTTTTGCTTTGGCATTTGTATCAGCCATTTTAATGCGCGTGGTATCGTTCCCATTTAAGGCGCCTGATGAAGATGTTCATGTGTTTTCACTTGACCGTTTCATGATGCCACAAGCTTGGGCTCTGTTCCTGTTCACAGCTTGCGTGTTTATGTGTTACGGTTTGTTGCTTGCCCACACCGTTTCAGTGGCTTTTTACTGTATGTTGTTATTGGGCTTTTTATGGGCACTTATCACCGAACATTGGACTTCGGCTTGTAGCTACAACCGTCGCGATTTATTGGTATCAGCACTGTTCGTTCTCATGGGCATGGGTATGTATTTTTCTACCCGTGTGTACATGCCTTCTTGTTTAGTGGCCAGCCTTATAGGTGCAGGCTTGGGTATGATGGGAGCTAAAAGCCAATTGGCGTTTATTGAGCGCAGCGAACATTGCCGTCGTGGTACAGCCGTTTCCTCATTTTTCTTGTCATGCGAGATGGGTGTGTCTGTAGGCGTTGCATTGGGTCTTTTGATGCCTCAAATAATAGCTTCATAATGGTATAGAAACAAGTAAAACGGCTTTATAAAAGCCGTTTTTTTGTTTAAATACCTATGTACGAACATTTTTTTGTGAAATGGTGCACCATTTTAATCAAAAATCTGTAACTTCGCATTATGAAAATTAATATTGAGTGGAAAAGGGTTTTTCTTTTCATCATTATCTCTCTAGGGTTGGTTCTAATCACCAAGTCGATGTCTATGACAGTAGGAATTTTGATTCTTATGTATGTCGTGGATAGTTGCTTAGTGAAATGGGAAAAGAAGCATCAAAAACAATAATAATCGGGAGAAAATGGCAAATCTAAAAGAATTATACATACAGTGGCGTGGCACCGAGCCCACCAAGATGGAAAAGATAGAAGGTTCGGGTAGTAACCGCGAATACTATCGTTTATATGATGCTGATGGCCATACGGTGATAGGTGTTATTGGCACCAGCCGTGATGAAGACCATGCTTTTATTTACTTGAGCCGACATTTTGAGCAGCGCAAGCTTCCTGTTCCGCATGTCTTGGCCGTATCAGAAGATGAATTGTGCTATTTACAAACCGACTTAGGCAATACATCCCTTTTTGATGCTATAAAGGGAGGCCGTATGGCTGGCGGACGTTATAATGAGCATGAAAAAGACTTGTTACGTCGCACTATTCGCGAGTTGCCTAATATCCAATTGCGTGGAGCTCGTGGCCTTGATTGGACTAATTGTTACCCTCAGCCTGCTTTTGACGAAGAAAGTGTGCTGTTTGATCTTAATTACTTTAAGTATTGTTTTCTTAAACCATCACAGCTTGATTTTCATGAGTTGAAGTTGGAGGCTAACTTCCATCTTTTTGCCAAAGATTTGGTGTCAGAACAGGGTGAAAGTTTCTTGTATCGCGACTTTCAAGCCCGTAACGTAATGCTTACGCCTGATGGTCATCCACAGTTTATCGATTATCAAGGTGGTCGCCGTGGTCCTTACTATTACGACTTGGCATCGTTCCTTTGGCAAGCATCGGCGCGTTATTCATCAAAGCTTCGTCGCGAATTGATAGCCGAATATTATAGATCGCTTAAACATTACATTGAGGTGCCGCCAGTTCGCCATTTCAATTCACGTTTGCGTCTCTTTGTATTGTTCCGCACTATGCAGGTGTTGGGCGCTTACGGTTATCGTGGCTACTTTGAACGAAAAAAACATTTCCTCGATTCAATACCTCCAGCCATTGACAATTTGCGCGATCTCCTCACGCATGAAGACGAGTTCCCATATCCTTATATGATGGATATGTTGCGTCGCCTCACTCAGCTTCCGCAGTTTGCACATATTGATCAACCCATGGTAAGCCGTACTGATGGCTATCGCATTGCTGATAAGAACCCTTATTCTGCCAATCCGCAAGATGGCCCTGCTACCTTCTCTAAGTATGATGGAAAAGGCCCGTTAGTGGTACGTGTCTTTAGCTTTTCTTATCGAAAGGGAATTCCTGAGGATGAATCGGGTAATGGAGGTGGCTATGTCTTCGACTGTCGTTCTACGCATAACCCTGGCCGATACGAGCCTTACAAGAAATTAACAGGTCTTGATGAACCCGTTATTCGTTTTCTTGAAGATGATGGCGAGATATTGACCTTCTTAGACAGTGTGTATAAACTAGCTGATGCCCATGTGAAGCGTTATATAGAACGTGGTTTCACCTCTCTCATGTTCTCGTTTGGATGTACAGGTGGTCAGCATCGTAGCGTATATTCTGCTCAGCATCTGGCTGAACATCTGCACGAAAAGTTTGGTGTTGAAGTGCACATCTGCCATCGCGAGCAAAACATTACGCAAACGTTGGCACGTATTGAAGGTAAACATAAAAAGTAGATATTAAAAAAAGAAATAGATAGCATGCAGGCAATGATTTTTGCAGCGGGCATGGGCACACGCCTCAAACCGCTGACTGATACCATGCCCAAAGCCATGGTTACAGTAGGCGGACAGCCGTTGATACAACGCGTAATTGCTCGTTTGAAAGCTGCGGGAGCCACTCGCATTGTGGTGAACGTACACCACTTTGCTAATCAAATTGTTAGTTATCTGCATGATAATAATAACTTTGGTGTGGATATTCGCATCTCTGACGAAACAGAGAAATTGCTTGAAACAGGAGGCGGTATAAAAAAAGCAGCACCGTTGTTTAATGATAACGAGCCCATCTTGATACATAATGTTGACATTTTAAGTAATGTTGATTTGGCAAAGCTTTATAACCTTGCTTGTTGTGAAGAAGAGGGTAAGGCCGTAGTTGATGCTGTGGTGCTGGTTAGCAATCGTGTTACCAAGCGCTATTTGCTCTTTGATGACGATATGAATCTTGTGGGTTGGACCAATATTGAAACTGGCGAGGTAAAGAGCCCGTTCCTTCAACTTGACGTGAACAAGTTTCATCGTTACGCTTTTGCTGGCATACATGTGGTTTCGCCACGTTTGTTTACATTGATGGACACATTTCCTGACAAGTTTGGCATTATTGATTTTTATCTATCTATCTGTGCCACTCATCATGTGCGCGGTTATGTTAAAAACGACTTAAAGTTGATGGATATTGGTAAACTCGATACCCTTCATCAAGCCGAAGCATTTCTTTCAGAACTTGAATGTTAACAGTTTGTGGTGTACATGCTATACAAATTATACTTTTAGAAAATAACTATATTAATAAATAATAATACAACTCATGCAACAGAAGATTATCATTCTTGATTTCGGATCACAGACCACACAGCTTATCGGCCGTCGTGTTCGCGAACTCGACACCTTCTGCGAGATTATGCCCTATAACAAGTTTCCGAAGGACGACCCCAGCGTTATTGGTGTCATCCTCAGCGGAAGCCCTTATTCGGTGCACGACCAGGAAGCTTTTAAGGTAGACTTGAGCCAGTTTATTGGGCGTATTCCCGTGCTTGGCATTTGCTATGGAGCACAGTTCATCAGCTATGCTAACGGAGGCAAGGTAGAAGCAGCCGATTCTCGCGAGTACGGACGTGCAAACCTTGAGCATTTCGATGCCGAGAACCCTCTGTTTAAAGGATTTGTCCCCAATTCGCAGGTGTGGATGAGTCATGGTGATACCATCACCGCTATTCCTGAAGGTTATCAGTGTATCGCTTCTACGGCCAACGTTAAGTTTGCGGCCTATGCCTCAACTCAGCAGCCAGTGTGGGCAGTTCAGTTCCATCCCGAGGTGTTCCATTCGTTGCAAGGCACACAGTTGCTGAAAAACTTTGTAGTAGATATTTGTGGTAGCCGCCAAGATTGGAGTGCTGATTCGTTTGTTGAAACCACTGTGACCGAGTTAAAGGCTCAGTTAGGCGATGATAAGGTTATCCTTGGCCTTTCTGGCGGTGTCGACTCTAGTGTTGCTGCCGTATTGCTTAATAAGGCTATAGGCAAGAACCTTACTTGTATTTTTGTTGATCACGGTATGTTGCGTAAGAACGAGTTCCGTGATGTAATGGAAGATTATAAGTGCTTGGGCTTGAACGTTATTGGTGTTGATGCCAGCGAAAAGTTCTTTGCTGATCTCGCTGGTGTTACCGATCCTGAGCAGAAACGTAAGATTATTGGTCGTGATTTTGTTGAGGTGTTCAACGCTGAAGCTAAGAAACAAACTGGTGCAAAATGGCTTGCACAGGGCACAATCTATCCTGACCGTATCGAGTCGCTTAATATTACTGGAAAGGTAATAAAAAGCCACCACAATGTGGGAGGTCTTCCTAAGGAGATGAACCTTAAACTTTGTGAGCCGTTGAAGTGGCTGTTCAAAGACGAGGTGCGCCGTGTAGGACGCTCAATGGGCATGCCTGAGCATCTTATTACCCGTCATCCTTTCCCTGGCCCAGGCTTGGCTGTACGTATCTTGGGTGACATCACACCTGAGAAGGTACGCATCCTTCAAGATGCCGATGATATCTACATTCGCGGATTGCGCAACTATAAAGTAAAACTTAGTGGCGAAGATGCACGTCGTGTGCTGGCTGCTGGCGTTCCTGCCGATATGCAGAATGGCGAGATAGAGGTTTCTCTCTATGACCAAATTTGGCAAGCTGGAACCGTGCTGCTCTCTACAGTGCGTTCCGTAGGTGTAATGGGCGATGAGCGCACCTATGAGCATCCTGTTGCGCTACGTGCTGTAACATCTACTGATGCTATGACTGCCGACTGGGCACATCTTCCTTACGACTTTATGGCAAAGGTGTCGAATGAGATTATTAACAAAGTGCGTGGCGTAAATCGCGTTTGCTATGATATCTCTTCAAAACCACCTTCAACAATCGAGTGGGAGTAAACTCGTTTTTAATGTGATGTGATATCGCATAAGTCGAGGAGCATATTATATTATGTAACGAATAAATACTGATTTTTTTGTATGGGGCTGAATTCTAAATGTAGAGTTCAGCCCTATATTTATGCTCTTGAAAAGTCAAACAAGCATTGTGATTTTCCTAATTGATATTTTTGCATAAATATTCATATCGCAAGTCGGTTGAGAAAGGTATCAAATTACAATCTGAAAGCCTTGGTTTTACCACCTGAAATGCGGCATATTACACGCTAAAATGCGGCATATCAGAGCCTGAAATGGGGCATATCTCAAAGCAGAGGTATCAAGAATGAAAAGTGTAAGCAATATTTCGATATTGCTTATAATTTGTTAGAAAATTAAGAAATGTTTAGTAAATAAACCTTAATATCGGTTTTGCATATTTATTCATCATCTTGCATAAATATGCAAAAACTGAATCTCCATATCCAATGCGGAATATTTATATCAATTCTTCGATTTTCTATCATACCAAATGTTAATGAAGGAATATAACCCGATTTGGACACTTTCTCGGCAAAACAATCGTGATTCTCACTTAATTTTCTTACCTTTGTCAGGCTAATAGGAGATTCAGCGAAAAGCAGGGAATAGTCAGTTAGTAACTAAGGCGAATCTAAGTTATTTATAAATTACCAAATAATGAAAGTTTTGAAATTTGTAATCTGTTTTTTATGTGTGTGTGTCATGTCCAATACTATTGTCGCACAAGATATGATTGTGACAAATGATGGTACTGTTATTAAGGCAAAAGTTACCAAAGTAGGTGATACAGAGGTTGAATATAAGAAATGGACCAATCAAGATGGTCCAGTTTATACCATTAAAATCAGCAATCTCATAGCTATCAATTATCAGAACGGAGAGAAAGATTCTTTTTCGAATTCTCCATATAATAACCATCAAATAGCAACAGCTAATGATCAGACAACAGGTAATGTGCAGATAACTTTGGAAAGTCTGTCAGCTGAAGCGCGAGCAGCCAATGAGGCCATCATAACAAAAATTAATGCACCAGTAGAATTGGTATATCCTGAGAAACATAAAGACGATATCGGTAAAAAAGATGCAGGTGCAGCCTATATCGTATATGGTCTGAAGAAAAATTCTGTGATTTCTAATGAAGATATTGAAATTATTGGAAAAATCGGTTGTTTATATAAAGAAAACAAGAATGCAACTGCTCAATGGAAGGAATGGAAAGATAACAATACGAACCCAGCTATAAAAATTAGTATTCGTAATAAGAGTGATAAAATATTATTTGTAGATCTTGGCACAACATATATTGGTAGTATAGGTAATGTTGTTTGTTATTATGTTCCATCATCTACATCTAGTTCTCACGGTACGAATAGTGGAGCTAGCGTAAATCTTGGCTCGGTGGCAGGAGCTATAGGTGTTGGTGGTACAATCGGTACTTTAGCAAATGGTATTAATGTTGGTGGTGGTACGAATAATTCTACGGTTAGTACCACATATTCTCAACGTATTGTTTCTATTCCTCCCAAGTCAACTATAGATCTTGCTCCTCAATATCTATTTGGAAACGAAATGAAAAAAATCTGTGAAGGTGCATACTTGGATTTGTTATTTTCTAATTATTCATATATTTTTGCCCCCAAATTATATTTTAACAAGAAAGCTGGAAGAATGTTGGTTGGCGATCACTATAAATATACAGAGGACAGTTCGCCTATTCAATTTAATTTCATTATGTCATATAGTTACGACGAGGGGTGTGTGTCAACAAAAACCTTATCAGCATATTATTATATGAAGGATATAATGGGATTTTATAATACAAATTGGTCTTTAGTAAACCGTGGTGAATTACCAAACGGTTTTAGAGGACTTAGTAGTTGGGTATATGTAAAATCATGGAATAAGAAAGAATCATTTCCTAAACAATAAACATAGAACAAGCTAAATTAAATTTTCAAGATATGTAAAACAGAGGAAGGACATCGAAGTCTTTCCTCTTTTAGTCATTATTACTATTGGCAAACATCTGAATCTAGATAAGTTTTCCATTTGAAATCCTGTGCGTCTTTCAAGTCAAAAGAAAAACGACTCCCATAATCCTTGCGGACTATGGGAGTCGTCATAGTATGCTCGGCATGAGCATTGTCTAACGGGTGGAAGTCCCGAGTAAGCCCTA
>ENA-ORSO01001883-ORSO01001883.1-human-gut-metagenome-genome-assembly--contig:-NODE-1883-length-11177-cov-2.692322_pt1 | contig 11177 bp, 10 predicted proteins | sample MGYA00241902_ERZ509168 | MGnify/ENA primary metagenome ERZ509168 (study PRJEB26280, sample SAMEA2338806) | human gut metagenome | biome: human gut; feature: human-associated habitat; material: faeces... | reverse complement strand
GTATTTCTCCCCGCCATAAACATTAGGCAATGCATGCTCACTATAAAGTGCATTGAAAACAAGGTCAGCTTTAAGAATTCCTTCACCATCATCCTCAAAGTTGATAAGTTTAGCGTTTGGCAAAACTGAACGCAAACCAATCATATAGTCAATGGACGTAGTGAGGATATCGTTGACAAATAAGCTGTACTGCTCACGTTTACAGATCTCGTAGAGTTCCGCAATGCCATTGACAGGGATAAGATTATGAGTAGTGTTACCAAAAACCTTAACATCTGTCTGGTTTACATCGTAGTAGACATCTGGCTTAACATAGAATTCATCAGCGATTTCAAGAGCACGATAGATGTGTCCAATACCACGCTTGTTATTACCATTCACATAGATAGCTATCTTCTGAGCCTCAAGTAAAGCAGCTGCACTACAGAGATCAGCGAAGGTATCAATATCCTGCGACTCTCGCTCTGGAATCTCGTAAACATCAACATTTACACCAATACGAGTACTCTCTGTTACGATATCTGCCTTTGAGATAACAAAAGCACCCGTCTCCATGTAACATGGTGGAAGATACTGACGGTTAAGACGCTTTTCATAGTTCGGTATCTTCTTTCCATCCTTTTCTCCCCAAGAGAGGTGAGGTGCATTGATTGCAGAGATAAGAGTGTCGAGTTTGCTTTTTATTGCGTATTCAATGGCACTATCTAATGTACCAACAGTGAGAGTTGGCGAAGTGGGCTGCATAGTGATGACATAATCCCACTGCTTATCCGTCGGAATAGCGTCATAGATAACCGCATCGAGAGTTACCTCATCGCCAGCAAGCTCCGTATCACGCCAATGCACCTTCGCTCCCATTTGCTGCGCAATGATACGTACAGGGTTAGAATCAGTCGAAATAATCACATCGGTAATATACTTTGACTGCAATGCATTTTTAATTGAGTAATATACTAAAGGATGCTGCCCAAGCAATCGGATATTTTTATTGGGAACTCCTTTAGATCCTGCTCTTGCAGGAATAATTGCTAAAATGTTCATGTTTATCTACAATTAGAATTTCTCTTCACCTTCAATGTTAGCACTCAATTACCCCATCTTACTATTTACCAGCAAGATAGAATAATAGTTTTTTTATATTAAGTGATTTTTGTATTACTTGCAATAAACTCCATTTAGGAGACCTTCATAGTAATTATTGCCATATATCATTTCACGGATGACACTACTCATCCAACTCTTTAGTTGTAGGTCATAAGACTTGCAGGTTCAAATGAACGTATGAAGATAGTCTACTTGCTGTTTAAGTTTTGGTAAGTCCTTACTGATAACACCTCAGATAATCACATTATCTTCCTTATCATAACCATGTATAACAAAGTCCCTCAGACCAACGACCCTCCTCCCATTATCAATTTGTATATCCGGATCTATATCCAAAAAATGATTGGTAGCTTCCCCTATAATCTCCAGTTCACGTTCTACTACCCAACGCAACAACTTATTTTACTCGTAAGCAATAAAATCCCTTTCCTCCCCAAAATATTCCTCAATGGATAAAACGGATTATTGGATATCATAGAGATATTTCCGAATGCTACAACTGAATTCATATCTTTCCTCTTACGATTCGATCACGAGCATAACTTATTTTTTCTTATAACACAAGCTTTTTCCGGTAAAAGAAGTAATCACCTCAAACCCGTTACGAACCTAAAACGTTTGTTTTTTATAATTACTTAGACAAATTACTATCGATAACCCAATCCCCCAACGTATGCCGCTCACTATCAAAATTAATCCCAACCTTTACGATCGGCAACCCACAAAGGGCGAAGCGCTCCGGGTAATTGCGCAAATTGATTTGCTCAAGGGCTATATCCGCAGTCTTGTTTAACTTCAATTCCACGACATAGAGTGTTGTCGGTGTGCGCATCACCATATCCACACGGCCTTTCGGGGTACGGACTTCCACGTCCACATACATTCCTAGCAGGCTGAAGACCGTGTAAAGCAAGGACTGGTAATGGCCCTCGTAATCCGTATTGTCACATTGGGGGATGGTGGACAGGAAGGTCTGCAATAAACGCAGGGCATCGTCCATCCGCTCTCCAGAGATCGCCTCGAAAAGAAGGGCTACTGTAGTAAGTCCATCCGCTGTGTATTGATGCAAATAATTGGGCAATAAACTCTTCATCAATCCCATACGTACCTCCTTGTTTGGGATGTCGAGCGTGTACAAATTCGTGAGCGAGGAATAATCCTTTATCGTGATGTAACCGCTCTGATAGAGCAATGGCGTAATATCGACCATCCGTTCCGTGGGTGCGTCAAACGACTCTGCCAAAACCTTGCGTGCGCCTATTTGCTGGGGTTTCACGTGATACTTGTTCAGCATCTCGATCAAATAGGTGGGCGTACCGCTACCGAACCAATAGGAATTTAGTTTACTGTCGGCCAAGGCGTTCAACAGGCTGAACGGATTGTATATATCGGGCGAGGGCCACGTGAAATGGTAACCGTCATAATTCGATTTCAAGGCACCCAAGGCACCCTCCGGAGTAACGCCGAGGTTGTCGGCCAAACGACCGATATCCTCGCCCATCTGCTCACGCATTTCCTCCTCCGTGATGCCACAGAGCGAGGCGTACTCCGGGAGCATGCTGATATTCTTGATATTGTTCAACTCGCTGAAGATGCTCAATTGAGAGAACTTCGTGATACCTGTCAAGAATACGAAACGCAAATAAGGATCGCAGGCTTTCAGCGGACTATAGAAGTTACGCATCACGTCGCGAAGCTTCGGCAGCTCCTTCTCCTCATGCACCACGTCCAGTAAGGGAGCGTCGTACTCGTCAATCAAGACAACCACCTTTTGACCGGTCTGGGCGTAGGCACGTTTGATGAGACTTTCCAGACGTTGGTTCGTATAAATAGCGCTCTCATCACGTCCGTATATCTGCTCGTAACCATACAATTTCCTCTCCAGCTCACTCAGAAGCCGATCCTTGTCCATATGCTTCGCCGTGCTCATGTCGAAATGAAGCACCGGATACCTTGTCCACTCCTTCTCCAGGTGCTCGATGGCCAAGCCCTCGAACAATTCCTTTCGCCCCTCAAAATAACTATGGAGCGTAGAAGTAAGCAACGACTTCCCGAAACGGCGGGGACGGCTCAAGAATATATAACCAGACGCGCCGTGTGTCATTCGGTAGACCAATTCCGTCTTATCTACATACACATAATTCCCCTCTCTCAATTTGGAGAATGTCTGTATCCCTATCGGATATAATCGCCGCCCTTCCATCTTCGTCTCTGTTTATTGGTTCGTCAAGACAAATATAACGTTATTTCCCTAAACGATCAATTTTCAACCCTCTATTTTTCCATTCCACGCCTCATCGCCCTATACACCTCCTTGAGCGCCCCGGCCCCATACCCCATGAACTCCGGTTCATCCATCTCTACGCATAGTTCTTGTACCAAGCGGGTCAGACTCTGGGGATTGATACTCTTTTTTTTTCGCTTTGCTGTAGGTGGCGGTGCCTACGTGGGCCTCCGTACAAAACTCACGGATAGAGATTCCTAACCGCTTACGTGGAAATTCCACTAACTCATCAAATAAAATCTGGTTCAAATCTAAATTTTCCTTCATACTATGCTAATTTTTATTAAGCAATCATCCGATATTTCAGCCTATAGGCTGAAACGCAGAATCAATTATTAGCAATAGCTTTAGAAAATTAATCTGAAATCCTATTGATATGGACCAACAAATGTCTTACTTTCTTCCTCCCATCACCAACACGCTTCCTACCGGGAACTGTACACTACGGGAAGTGTACCGATGGATCACCGAGGATAAATCTCTCGAAACGGTTACCAACGAATTACGCACCTTCATCCGGGAAGGCCGGATAGCAGAATACCGCCAGCTCAAGCAGCGGCAACTGCCGTTCGTAACGCCCCACGGCGTTTTTTCCCGTCGTAAGAGCGACGCTCTCATCTCCGCCTCGGGGTTGGTAGTGGTCGATATCGACCATCTCGCCTCTCTCGAGGAGGCGGAACAACTCCGGGACCACCTCTTCGAGGACCCCTATCTCGGGACCCGCCTCGCCTTTGTCAGCCCCGGAGGACTGGGAGTGAAGCTTTTCATACCCGGAGACGAGACCGTTCGATGGGCCATGAGTTACATACAGCTCCTGTATGCCGACACCTTCAAGGGCGAGGTGGATACCTGTGGCAAGGATATCGCCCGCTGCTGTTTCTTGTCTCACGATTCTAACGCTAAAATATTCATACCATGAACAACGATCTTTCCAAACTAGTAGAAGCGGTACGGGCGGCCCATGCCGACATCGCCCCCACTTACGCCGAGTATGTACAATTGGCTTTCGCCATCGCTACCGATTGCGGGGAGGCAGGACGTAGCGACTTCATCAGTCTCTGCGAGCCATCGCCCAAGTTCAACGCCCTACACGCCAACAAGCTTTTCTCCAGTGCCTTGCGCACCGGAAACCAGAATGTCCATCTGGGCACCGCTTTCCACTTGGCCAAGCTGGCGGGCGTGGAAATAGGTTTCAAGTTTCAAGGTTTCACGAAACCCTTTTCCTCACACACACGTGTGAGTACATATAATACAGCCGATACGGTAGATCAAGCCCACGAGACCAGCGATCGGGAAACCGAGGCAAACGACGCCCCACTCCACATCGGCAGCGAGCCTTACACCTCCCTGCCACGGCTGGTACCCGGCTATCCATGGCCCTCGTTGCTACGGGACATCCTCGGTTTCGCCGATAATGCCGAGCAGCGGGATATCCTTTTGCTCACGGCTCTCACCGCCCTAGGCGCCACCTTGGGCAAGACGGTGCGTTGCCTCTATGGGATGCATTGGATCTATCCCTGTATCCAGCTCTTCGTGATCGCTCCGCCCGCATCGGGTAAGGGTATCATGGCGTGGCTGCGTAAGTTTATCGAGCCTATCCACCGGGAGATCCGCCAACAAGTGGACCTAGCGATGAAACAGTACCGCCAAGATTTGGCGGCCTATCATGCCTTAGGCAAGGAGAAAGCCAAGATGGAGATGCCCCAGATGCCTAAAAACAGTATGTTTATCATCTCCGGCAACAATACCGGGACGGGTATCTTGCAAAATATCATCGATTCGGACGGCACCGGTATCATTTTCGAGACCGAGGCGGATACCATCACCACCGCTATCGGGGGTGATTACGGGCATTGGAGCGATACGCTCCGTAACGCTTTCGACCATGCCGGGCTCTCGTTCAACCGACGGACCGATAACGAATACCGGGAATGCGACTCCACCTTCCTCTCAATGGTGCTCTCGGGTACGCCCGGACAGGTAGCGCCGCTTATCCCCTCGGGCGAGAACGGGCTCTTCAGCCGTGAGGTCTTCTACTACAAATCGCAGATCCGGGAATGGATCGACCAATTCTCCGTCGACGAGGTAGACGCCGAGAAGGAATTCCACCGGATGGGCTACGAGTGGAAGGCCACGATCGATCAGCTCAAGTGCCGGGGTACCATTACCTTGCGCCTCGACGAGCGGCAACAAGCCGCTTTCAACGACAGCTTCGTACGTCTTTTCCTGCGTGCCCGGCAATCCAACGGGCAGGAGATGAACAGTTCCGTGGTACGCCTCGCCATCAACCTCGTACGTTTCATGGAGGTGGTAGCCATGCTTCGTGCCTTGGAACAACCGGAATTACTGCTGCCGGCCCAAGGCATCAACAGCGACAACCTAAAGGACAAGATCATCGGAGGCTGGGAACTCCATATCACCAACGATGACTTCGCCGCCCTTCTGACAATGGCGGAGCCGCTTTACCTCCACGCCACCCATATCCTCTCATTCCTGCCAACCGGCGAGATCACCAGCCGAGGCCTCTCGGAAAAGGACAGTCTGCTCAGCTCCATGCCGGACGAGTTCACCACCCTCCAATGGATGGAGGCCGCCGAGCATGCCAACATCCCCAAGAACACCGCCAAGACATGGCTACGCCGACTATGCGACTCCGGAGCCCTCCTGCATGGCGAGCATAAAGGGATTTATTTGAAACCCTTATAACGTACGTACGTGTGTGTGAGGAAAGAGGGTTCATGAAACCTTGAAACTTGAAACCCTCCTATAGTCATTTTAAAATTCAATACAGATGAAAAAAATAGATCTCGCCCGTCAATATTGCCTGACAGGCACCCCTTCGAACGCTTTGCATAAGTTGAACCGATATATCCGTGACGTGAAAGGACTGAAAGAGGCCCTTATCCGTCATGGTTATCACTCGAAAGATCGCTCCATCACGCCAAAGCAAGTACAGATATTCTATGATTTTTTAGGGGAACCCTAAAATTCTTCTCCTAGAGCGAATAGGTGGAAACAAATGGTATATCCGGGCTTTCCGCCTATCGTATCTTTGCTACAGAAACAAAAACATCAACCTTGTCTCCTATGCGCTACTTTAATTATCAAGAGTTTGAAGACTCCGCCACGGCCCGGCGAGACGGGATCGACAACAGCCTCACCCCAGTGGCCCAGCGAATGGTCACGATCCTAGTGGAAATGCTACTAGACCCGCTACGGCGGGTCTGGGGCAGACCCATCGTCATCAGTAGCGGCTATCGCTGCCCCGAATTGAACATCCTTATAGGGGGAGCCAAGCACAGTCACCACCTCCTCGGTTGCGCCGCCGACCTGATAGCCGGCTCTCCAGATGATCATCGCCGCTTGTTCCGACTGATACAAGAGACGCACGAGCTGTGCGGACTCGAGTTCACTCAGCTCATCCTAGAGCCCGGCGCCCGATGGATCCATATCTCTTACGTACCCGGCAATCTTCGCTGTCAGGTTATCGATAAAGAAAAGTCGCCTAATTGACTTAAGTCTTTCAAACCGAAGACTTAAATCAAGGAGCACGAAGAGCCAAGTCATCAAGCGTGAGGACTCAACTCATCATCCCCCAAGTCCCTTATGTATCACTTAAAATATCTTACGATTATGTCATTAAACTATTCCATTGCCATGATGGGCAACCCGTTGAAAAAAGAGGAACCCAAGAAAGCCTACGCCAAGGCGCAAACCAACGGCGAGCTCAGTCTAAAAGAGCTATCTACCCTGATAGCGAGTAAATGCACGGTGCACCAAGCCGATGTTTCGGCCGTGCTCATCGCCACCACCGAGTGCATGCTGGAAGGTCTGAAAGCCGGTAAGCAGGTGAATTTCGGCGATCTGGGTGCCTTCCGCCTCCAGATCAATTCCGGGGGAGCGCCAAGTGCCGACCTGTTCACCTCCGACTATATCAAGGGGGTGAACATTCAGTTCGTCCCCGGCGAGGAACTTCAAGTCATCTTCCAAGGCCTCAAGTTCAACCTCGTCCCCACCCGAGCCGCCCAAGCCGCCGTCATCAAAGCCCAGAAGGCCGGTAAGACAACGGTGGATATCTCCGGTAAGAACGGCTCCTCGGACAGCGAGAGCCCGGATGAGATATAAGCCAATGGGGCACGTTTCGGCGTGCTCATTGATACAGACTTCGTATTATCAACCTTATAAAACAAATTTAAATGAGTGAAAAGAAGAAAACCAACGTTTGGAGCGTAATCATCAAAGTAGTCATCGCCATAGCCACCACCATCGCCGGGGCCTTAGGCATCAGTGCTTGCGCTTTCTAGCGCCTTATCCAAGACCTCGTACTTGGAGTGCCGGCTCTTGAACTCGGGGACGATCGCCTTCATCTTGCCCACGATGGCCATATCGTCCCTCGAGCGGCCTAGGCCGACGAGTTCATCTATATCTTGGCAAACCGTATCATAATCGTACTCCCGTACCTTGGCGATCTTGATCTTCGGATGGAAGGTAGGCAGCGTGATCTCCTCGTCGTTCAGTACCTCCTCGTACAGCTTCTCGCCGGCACGAAGGCCCGTGAAACGGATCCCCACGTTCTTGGCGCCCGAAAGCTGGATCATACGTTTCGCCAAGTCGATGATACGCACGGGTTTGCCCATGTCGAAGACGAAGATCTCCCCACCGTTACCCATCGTACCCGCCTCCAATACCAACCGGCAGGCCTCCGGGATCAGCATGAAGAAACGGATGATATCCGGATGCGTCACTGTCACGGGACCGCCCTTGGCAATCTGTTCACGGAACAATGGGATCACGGAGCCGTTAGAACCCAGCACGTTGCCGAAGCGGGTCGTAACGAACTGCGTCACGCCTTCCACATGGCCCTCCTTGATCGCCTTGTCGAGGCTCTGCACGTAAATCTCGCAGATACGTTTCGAGCAGCCCATCACGTTCGTGGGATTCACCGCCTTGTCCGTGGAGATCATCACGAACTTCCTCGTGCCATACTTCACGGCCAAGTCGGCGATCACACGGGTACCGTCCACGTTGTTACCCACACTCTCACAAGGATTATCCTCCATCATCGGAACGTGCTTATAGGCTGCCGCATGGAATACATAGGCGGGGCGATGCTCCGAGAAGATCTCCTCCATGCGAGACTTGTTAGCGATGTCCGCCACCAAGGTATAGGCGTTGATATCCCGCCAATCCCTCGCCATCATCAAGCGGATGTCGTGCAAGGGAGTTTCCGCCTGATCTACCAAGATCAAGCGATCCGGAGCGAACGAGGCGATCTGGCGCACCATCTCGCCACCGATGCTGCCGGCGGCTCCCGTTATCAGGATGCGTTGACCACGAAGCAAGCGGCCCACCGCCTCCATGTCTATCTCTATCTTTTCCCGGGGAAGCAGATCCTCGATCTCAACCTTCCGGAGTTGTGTATGCGTCAAATCGCTCCTGCCATCCCATTCTTGCGCCGCCGGGGTAACGTAGATCTTGATCCCCGCCTCCGCCAAACGGGCCACCATATCCGGCTGTTCCCGAATGGAGTCGCTCTTCAAGGGGGAGACGAAAAGGATCGTCGCCCGCTCCCGGCGCATGGCATCGATCAGCTCCTCATCGAAAGGGTACACACGCACTCCCATCAATATACGATTCTGCATGTTCCCGGCCTCCGAGACGAAGCCTGCCAGCACGTACTGTGCGGGATCTTGGTTCTGGATGCTCTTCGCCAAACTGATACCGCCCTGCTTCACGCCGAAGATAAAGGCACGCTCAGCCTTCGACTGGCGAAAGGTCGTCACGTAGAAATACTTCACGAACACACGCATCGCCCACATCAAGCTCATCGCCAGCAGGGAGGATAGCACAAGGTCTCGTTTACGGATATACACCAAGTAAGGCGAAAAATCCGTAAACTCTTGGAAGGTCACCACGCAAACCACACCAAACAGCACGGCAAAGCCCACCCGTTGCAAATCCACGAAGGAAGAGTAACGAATGATGCCCGAATACGTACGGAACAGCCTAAAGCCCACCAGATAAGGCACCAGACAAACACCCCATGTGAGCGACAGGTGCCAGAAGATGCCCTTCGTGGCGAAGATCCCGTTATTCAAGGCATATACCAGCAAGCCTGAAAACAGGATCACCAAGCAATCCAACAGGATAATACTCCAATACGGCAACGCTTTCCTTGAGAAATACCACGTTGAGAGTTTAGAAAAAAGGTTCATCATGAATAAAATTTTGGGTTCATGTCAGCTGGGGCAAGCCCTCCACCTCACCGGCATGCCATCTTCGGTAGTCAGTCAAGGAGGATTCGGGGACGGTCAGCACCACGTAATCCGTCTCGTCCCGCCTCAAAATATGTTTACGGGCGTACGAACGCAACGAGCGATCCGTCACGGACACCATCACGATCGGGAACGGGTAGGCGAACAGGCGCAGCGGCGTGATCTCGCTATCCGGGAAGGTGAGACACAACTGATAGGCAGAACGCTCGAAAGCCACCCAATAAGGACCCGTACAATATAAATGGATCGAGGTACGGTTCATGCGCTCACGATCCATGATCTCGTTCAGATGCTCGTTTAGTAACGTAACCAAGCGTATGCCAGAAGGAAGAGAAGGCATGTTTTGAATTTTTAATTTTCAATACCCACGTGTTTTAGCCAGCGGTCGTAGTCGGCTAACCGACGGATCAAGGATAATTTACTCTTCTTCGGGGAGGATTCCCGACTCCACGGATCAATCAACTCGTGCGCACGATAATAATAGATACTGCTATCCGTACAACCATAAAGCGTAAGTAGTAATAATGCCAACGACTGCTCCGCACGGATCAAGGGTAAGAACGAGACGATCGTTCCGATCAACGACTTTTGCCGCTCCTCGTCCCCTAGTATCGTATAGGCGGGCAACAAGAGGGAATAGAGCTTGCACCGCATCACGGCAGAATCCAACTGTAACTCTCCATAGGCACGCAAGGTCTCGGTCGCCAGCTCACGGTCTATAGCCGTAACGCCACCATCCCCCCAATGACGGCCCAACGCCTCATGAAGACCATTTTGTATCCGGGAATTGTCCAAACGGGTATATACATGCTTGCCTTCCTCGGCCAAGCTGATCACCTCATACTCGCCCGGCTGAACACGCAATAAAGGAACCCACATCCAGTTGTCCACGCATACCATTACCTCCCGCTCGCCAACACCGGGCTGTATTACTACACTTGCCTCAACACCTTTAAAACGACCATCCGTAATGCGTATCCGGTCACCTTTACGCAAATAACCCGCTTCCGGCACATACACCGGAAGCTCATCCGAGTAAGAACGGGCCACCCAACGCAAGTTTTCCATCTCACGATCGGAGACAAAAGGATATGAGCCACGGCCATCCACGCTAGGCAGGAAATTATACAAGGGAAAATCTCGTTTCAAACGAAAGATCTCATACACAGAAGAGCGGATAAACACATAATTGTAGAGCAACGGACGGTGAGTCTCCACCAAACGCCCCTCACGGCGATGCATCTCCACGAAAGAGGGGGCGAAAAAATCGAACGTAGGCTCGCCCAAACGCACCCTGCGATCTAACTCCTTCTCCAAACCCTTGGCTGGACCTTTGTGACAAGCGGGAAGAGATAATACATACCATCTTACGGTGTGGACATCACGCAATGGTAAAGGGGGAAGATCATGACCCATAGATACTTCAATGCCATATCAGCACATTCTATTAATACACTGATAATCTAATACTTAAATCAAACATTCTTTTCTATTCCCGAAAATTTTAAAGCAAT
>ENA-ORSO01001873-ORSO01001873.1-human-gut-metagenome-genome-assembly--contig:-NODE-1873-length-11280-cov-2.136659_pt1 | contig 11280 bp, 7 predicted proteins | sample MGYA00241902_ERZ509168 | MGnify/ENA primary metagenome ERZ509168 (study PRJEB26280, sample SAMEA2338806) | human gut metagenome | biome: human gut; feature: human-associated habitat; material: faeces... | reverse complement strand
ATCAAAAGCGGTGCGGCACATTGCCTTCATGTTGTCATAATGTCCGGTGTCCCCAAAATTGTGCCAGAAACCGAGAGAAACCATTGGAAGCTTTAAACCGCTGGCGCCGCAGCGATTGTACTGCATGGTATCATAGCGGCTTTCTTTTGCCATATAACCCATAAGAAAATCTCCTTTCATATCATGGTGGCTATGCTTTTGCGTACATTATAACACCGGCATGAAAAAATGTGGTAGAGGAATATTTCTGGATGAACTTCCTAAAAGGCACGAAGCGCTTCAAAGTCCATGAAACAGACAATGGAACCGATATTTTGGCGAAAAGTTTTTCAAAAGGGGTCTTTCCTTTGACAAAGATTTTCCGGGAACAACCCTATAATCGATGTCACCCGCGAAAAACACCGGGACAGACCGGAGGCGGGAATGGAGGTAGGCGATGAAAAAAATGAATGCAAGACAAATGATGCTCTGTATGGCGGGAAGTGTAATGTGCAGTGTGGGCGTGATGGGGTGTTACCCTCTGGTGCCGGCGTATTTTGCGGCGCTGTATCTGGAGCGGGTCAGCGGGCCGGTGCTGCTCGGTATGATGTACATAGGAATGTTTGTGTTTATGCCGACGGCGGCAGCAGTAAAGTATGCGGTGGCGCTTGTCGTGGTGATGGGAGCAATCCGGCTCGTGGAATGGGCCAACGAGGGATGCCCCTCCTATATGGCGGGCAGTATGGCAGCGATTATTACCATGATCCTGTCGGTGGCGGGGGGACTTCTTGAATGGAAGGATCAGCCCGGAATTCTGGCGGCGGCGCTGGAGGGCGCGTTTATATTGGGAGCCGTGATTCTTTTTAACCGTGCCCTGCATATGATATTACACTGGGGAAGAAAGGCGGGGGTGCCGGAGCGGCCGGATGGAGGAAGAGAGGAGCGGCTGCTGGGGTATGCGGAATCGTTTCAGGGCTTGTCCCAGGTTTTTCACAGTATGAGTGCCGCACATCAGAACGGTGCGGCGGAGGAACTGGGACAGATACAGAACGAGCTGACTGGAAAGATCTGCGCGTCGTGTGACGCGTGTGCAGTCTGCTGGGAGAGAGATCCTGCACCCTTATACGGCGCGCTGTCGGGGATCCTTTCCGCGATCTGGAACGGAGAGACTCCCGGGGAGGAGAAAAAGCAGGAGCTTGCACAGTATTGCAGGCACAGCAGCGATATGGTGGAGGAGGCGGTGCGCGTCTTTGAGCGCGTCAGCTTAAACCGGGCATGGTACCAGAGACTGGTGGAGAACCGGGAGGTGATAGCGGAACAGCTGGATGCGATGGCGTATATCATGCAGGACTGCGCCAGGGAGGAAAAAATTCTGGACGTGGGGGAACGCCATGTCCTCTCGGAGATTCAATACCGTGCGAAGGAGCAGGGGATTGTGGTGGAAGAACTGCACCTGATCGAGGCGGTGGACGGAAGGATCCGGATTGACGCAGTGCTAAAAAGCCGGCTGGGAGGCTGTGTCGCGGTGAAGACATTTCTGGCGCTCTCCGGCGCCGTGCTTGGAAAAAAGCTCCGGACAACCGCGGATGCGCGGACGTTTATTGCAAAGGAGCCGTTCCGGTTCCTGATCTACGAGGACACCGCATACCGGAGCGTGCAGGGAATTGCGCGGGTAAAAAAGGATGAGGCAAAAATCTCCGGTGACAACTTTTCCTTTCTGGAACTCGAGCGCGGGGAAATGCTGCTCGGACTGTCGGACGGCATGGGCTCCGGGAGCAGTGCCTGCAAGGAGAGCGAGATGGTGCTGGATCTTGTGGAACGTTTTCTGGAAGCAGGGTTTTCCATGGAGACGGCAATACGCATGATGAATTCGGCGATGGTGATGAAAGGGGAAAATGACATCTACTCCACGTTAGACCTCTGCATGGTGAACCTGTACAGCGGTATGGCACGCTTGTACAAGGTGGGAGCGGCGGCTGCCTTTATCCGGCGGGGGGATGAGGTGGAGTGCATTGCATCGGAAAATCTGCCGGTGGGGGCGCGTGCGCACCTGGATGCAAAACCGAGGGAGATACAGCTGAACGACGGTGATTTTATTGTCATGGTGACGGATGGTGTGTTAGAATACTTACATGTTCCGAAGCCGGAGGAGACGATGAGGGAAATGATTCTCAGTATCAAAACCAACAATCCGGGAATTCTGGCAAAAAAGATTATGGACAGAGTGATGCTTTTTACCGGCGGACGCGCACAGGACGATATGACGGTACTTGCGGCGTGCATCTGGAAAAAGGCATAGAATAGAATGTGGAACGATAGAGGAAATGCGATGCAGAAGAAAGGAATGGAACTGGAGGGGCTTGTTAAATCCGGGGATGTGGTGCTTGCGGGCGTCTCCGGGGGAGCGGACTCGGTATGTCTGCTGCTTATGCTGCTTGAGTACCGGAAGCACTGCGATTTTTTCCTGGAGGCGGTGCACGTGGAACACGGGATCCGGGGAGATGCCAGCAGGAGAGACGCCGCGTTTGTTAAAAGGCTTTGCGAAAAGCGGGGCGTTTGCTGCAGGATTTATCCGGTGGATGTCCCGGCGTATGCAAAGGGACACGGCCTCGGCGTTGAGGAGGCGGCGAGGAAGCTCCGCTATGAGTGCTTCAGGGAGGCAGCAGAGGACTATGACGGCAGACCGGTGAAGATCGCGCTCGCGCATCATGCGGATGATAATGCGGAGACCATGCTGTTCCGGCTGATCCGGGGGAGCGGACTCCACGGACTCTACGGTATGCGCCCGGCGCGCAGGCTTGCGGAGGGCGTCACGGTAATCCGACCGCTGCTTGGAATGGAGAGAGCGGAGATCGAGGCGTATCTTAAGGCACAGGGACAGCCTTACTGCCGGGATGCGACCAATGAGGATACCGGCTACAGCAGAAACCGGATTCGCCATAAGGTGATGCCGGAATTAAAAGCGGTGAATACGGGGGCGGTGCATCATATGATGCAGAGCGCACAGATGTTAATGGAATTGTCGGATTACCTGGAGGAAGAGACGCGCCGGGCGACGGAGCGTGTGTGCCGTGACACCCCGGATGCCTGTGTGATCGATGCGGTTCTTTTTTCAGAATATCCCGCACTTTTAATCCGGGAAGTACTGCTTGTGACGCTGCAAAAAGTGGCGGGCAGCAGCCGTGACATCGGAAGTGTGCATGTAGAAGAACTGTGCACACTGTATACAAGACAGGTCGGCCGTGTGATCTGCCTGCCCTACGGCGTGCGTGCGGAGCGTGTGTATGAGGGAATCCGGCTGTACAGGGAAGAGCCGGCGGCTGATATGGAACGGGAGAGCATTGAGGTTACCGGGGAGATGCTTTCGCGCGCAGAAAAGGAAGAGGTGGTGCTTGCGCTGCCGGATGGCAGGCTGCACCTGCGGATACGTGATTTTTCGGGGAATATGCAGGAAATCCCGAAAAAAACATATACGAAATGGTTCGATTATGGTAAAATAAAATCTGGTCTGCGGCTGCGCAGAAGAGAGAGCGGCGATTACCTGAAGATAGATGCTGCAGGACATACCAAGAAGCTGAAGGAATATTTTGTCAATGAGAAGATTCCGGCGGCGAAGAGAGACGCTATATGGCTTCTGGCAACGGGGTCCGAGATCCTGTGGGTGGCAGGCGGGCGCATCGGCGCCGGCTGCAAAGTCGGAGAGAATACAGAAAAGATATTAGAAGTACGGTTAAGCGGAGGAAACGATTGTGAAGATCAAGAAAATTAACGTTCATCTCACAGAGGAACAGATTGAGCAGAGAGTAAGAGAATTGGGAGCCGAGATCAGCAAGGTGTACGGAGATGAGCCGGTATGCCTGATCTGTATTTTGAAGGGATCGGTATTTTTTACCTGCGAACTGGCAAAGCGTATTACTTCACCGGTTGAGATAGAGTTTATGTCGGTATCCAGCTATGGATCAGGCACAAGTTCCAGCGGTGTGGTGCGCATCGTAAATGATCTTGGAACCAGTATTGAAGGCAAGAATGTGCTGGTAATTGAGGACATCATCGATTCCGGCAGAACTTTAAGCTATTTGCTGGAGAATTTGAAGACAAGAAATCCGAAGACACTCAGACTGTGTACGCTTCTGGATAAGCCGGACCGGAGAGTGGTGGATGTCAATGTGGATTATGTGGGATTTGTCATTCCGGATGAATTTGTGGTAGGATACGGTCTCGACTATGACCAGAAGTACCGCAATCTGCCTTATATCGGATTTGTTGAGATAGAGGAATAAAGGAGAAATCGATTGAATAGTAAGAGAAGCAGTTACAGAGGATTTGGCATCTATCTGCTCCTGATACTTGCCATCATAGGTATCTGGTATTGGATGGACGGAAACACGTCAACCAACAGTTACACGCGGGCACAGTTTGAGACTGCGGTTGCAGATGGAAATGTTGCACAGCTGAAGATTGTACCGAACCGCGGCGAGGTGCCGACCGGTAATGTATACATTACATTTAAGGACTCCTCGACACAGGTTCTGGCGGTAAACGATGTAAATGATATAGAAGACTATCTGCGCGATCAGCAGTTTACGTCTTACACCGTGGAGAATCCGCCGGAGCAGAGCTGGATCGTGACGATACTTCCGTATCTGATTATTTTTGCGGCGATGTTCATTTTCTTCATGATTATGACCAATCAGGCGGCTGCCAATTCCGGCGGCGGCGGTAAGATGATGAACTTCGGCAAGAGCCGCGCAAAGCTCATGACAGATGACCCGGCAAAGCGGGTGACATTTGCCAATGTGGCAGGTCTGAAAGAGGAAAAGGAAGAGCTTGAGGAGATCGTGGATTTCCTGCGTGCCCCGAAGAAGTATACCAGGCTTGGCGCGCGTATTCCAAAGGGTGTTCTTCTCGTGGGACCTCCGGGAACCGGTAAGACACTTCTGGCAAAGGCGATTGCCGGTGAGGCAGGCGTGCCGTTCTTTAGTATTTCCGGTTCGGATTTTGTGGAGATGTTCGTCGGTGTCGGAGCTTCCCGTGTGAGGGATCTGTTCAAGGAAGCACAGAAGCAGGCACCGTGTATCATCTTTATCGATGAGATCGATGCGATCGGTAAGAGCCGTGACACCCGTTACGGCGGCAACGACGAGAGAGAGCAGACATTGAACCAGCTCCTTGCGGAGATGGACGGTTTTGACACGTCCAAGGGAATTCTGATTCTCGCTGCAACCAACCGTCCGGAGGTACTGGACAAGGCGTTGCTCCGTCCGGGACGTTTTGACCGCCGGATCATTGTCGACAAGCCGGATCTGAAGGGGCGTCTGGAGACACTCAAGGTACATTCCAAGGACGTCATGATGGATGAGACCGTGGATCTGGATGCACTGGCACTTGCGACGGCAGGTCTGGTGGGTTCCGATCTTGCCAATATGATCAATGAGGCAGCAATCAATGCCGTCAAGAACGGCAGAAAGTTTGTCAACCAGTCCGATCTGTTTGACGCGTTTGAACTTGTGGCAGTCGGCGGCAAGGAGAAGAAGGATCGCGTGATGAGTGACAAGGAGCGCAAGATCGTGTCCTACCATGAGGTCGGCCACGCGATGGTGACGGCGCTTCAGAAGAACACCGAGCCGGTACAGAAGATCACGATTGTTCCGCGTACGATGGGAGCGCTCGGCTACACGCTGCAGACGCCGGAGGAGGAGAAGTATCTCCAGACCAGGGATGAACTTTTAGCGAAGATTACCACTTACATGGCAGGACGTGCGGCGGAGGTGCTGGTATTCCAGTCGGCAACCAGCGGTGCGGCGAACGATATTGAGCAGGCGACGGCGATTGCCAGGGCAATGGTAACGCAGTACGGTATGTCCGATAAGTTCGGTATGATGTGCCTGGCGACGGTGGAGAACCAGTATCTGGACAACCGCGCAGGACTGATCTGCGGTGAGGACACGGCGGCGCAGATTGATAAGGAGGTACTTGCCATTATCAATCACGCATATGATGAGGCGATGCGTCTCCTCACGGAGAACCGGGAGGTGCTCGATCATATCGCAGAATACCTCTACGAGCATGAGACGATTACCGGTAAGGAATTCATGAAGATTTTCCGTGAACTGAAAGGAATCCCGGAGCCGGAGGACGAGGCGGAGAAGAAGACGTTCTTCGAGCAGGCGGAGGAAGCCCGTCAGGAACTCGAGGAGGGAAAAACTGCCGCAGAGAGTCAGAACATGGATGATGTATTGCTGCGCAATACGCAGGATCATGAGGAACAGTAATGTTTGTAATTGAAGAAGAACTTAAAAAACTCCCGGATCAGCCGGGAGTTTATATTATGCATGACAGCCGTGATGCCATTATCTACATTGGCAAGGCGGTCAGTCTGCGCAAGCGGGTGCACCAGTATTTTCAGCCAAGCCATGATGAGGGTATCAAAAAAGCGCAGATGGTAAAACAGATTGCGCGGTTTGAGTATATTGTGACGGATTCCGAACTGGAGGCGCTGGTACTGGAATGTAATCTGATCAAAGAACATCGGCCGAAGTACAACACCATGCTGCGGGACGATAAGACATATCCGTACATCAGAGTGACTCTCGGGGAAGATTTTCCGAGAGTTCTCTTTTCCCGCCAGCAGAAAAAAGACAAATCGCGGTACTTTGGCCCTTACACGAGCGCGGGAGCAGTCAAGGATACGATCGAGCTGGTGAACAAGATCTATCAGCTGCGCACCTGCAACCGGAACCTGCCGCGCGACACGGGAAAGGACCGCCCGTGTCTGAATTATCATATTCATCAGTGCACGGCGCCCTGCCAGGGATATATCACAAAGGAAGCGTACCGTGAGCGCGTGGATGCGGTGGTGGAATTTTTAAATGGCAATTATGCGCCGGTGCTAAAGTCTCTGGAAGAGAAGATGAATACGGCGTCGGCCAATCTGGAATTTGAAAAGGCGATTGAGTACCGGGAGCTTTTAAACAGTGTCAGACAGATCGCACAGAAGCAGAAGATTACGCACACGGACGGCGAGGACAAGGACATTATCGCGCTGGCGGCGGATGACCGCGACGCGGTGGTGCAGGTATTTTTTATCCGTGACGGCAAGCTGATCGGCAGAGACCATTTTTATGTGAAGATCGGAACGGAGGATACCAAAGCCCAGATCCTTACCACGTTCATAAAGCAGTTCTATTCGGGAACGCCGTTTATTCCAAGAGAGATTATGCTGCCGCAGGAGATCGAGGAGCAGGAGGTGCTTGCCGACTGGCTTGGCGAAAAGCGGGGCAGCAAGGTTTATATCCGCGTACCACAGAAGGGCATGAAAGAAAAGCTGGTAGAACTCGCACAGAAGAATGCCAAGATGGTTCTTGCGCAGGATCGTGAGAAGATCAAGCGCGAGGAAGGCAGGACGATCGGCGCGTTAAAGGAGATCGAACAGCTTTTAGATATGAAAGGATTAAACCGCGTGGAGGCGTACGATATCTCAAATACGAGCGGTTTTGAGTCGGTCGGTTCCATGATTGTGTATGAGAAAGGCAAGCCAAAGCGGAGTGACTACCGGAAGTTCAAGCTGCGGACGGTGTCGGGACCGGATGACTATGCCTCCATGTATGAGGTGCTGACGAGAAGATTTACGCATGGCATGCGTGAGATGGAGGAGATGGAAGAAAAAGACCTGTCGGAGGAGTACGGCAGTTTCACAAGATTTCCGGATCTGATCATGATGGACGGCGGCCGCGGGCAGGTGAACATTGCGCTCAAAGTGCTGGAGGAGCTGCATCTTAATATTCCGGTCTGTGGAATGGTCAAAGATGATAATCACCGCACGCGCGGGCTATACTATCATAATGTAGAGATACCCATCGACCGTGGAAGCGAGGGATTTAAGCTGATTACGCGAATTCAGGACGAGGCGCACCGTTTTGCGATTGAGTACCACCGGTCGCTCCGGAGCAAGGAGCAGGTACATTCCGTGCTGGATGACATTCCGGATATCGGACCGGCAAGGCGCAAGGCGCTGATGAAAAAATATCAGTCGCTGGAGGCAATCCGGGAGGCGACGGAGGAAGACCTTGCACAGACGGACAGCATGAGCCCGCAGGCGGCGCGCTCGGTTTACCGGTTTTTCCGGGAGAAAGAACGGGAAAACCAGCCGTCCGATTAGTTGAAGATTCCATGTGCCTATGGTATAATTTGCACAAAAGTAAATCACATACAAAGGAGCGTAAGGGATGAGTGGTGTTGGTGTAGCAAAAGTGGCGCAGATTCTCGATCTGTGCAATTTTATTCCGCAGATGGAATTAAAAGGACATCGGATCATGATCCGTGATGTCAACCGTCCGGCATTGCAGCTGAGCGGCTATTTCGAGCATTTTGAGCAGTCTCGTGTGCAGATCATTGGTACCGTGGAATACACGTATCTGCAACAGCTGGATGAGAAGAAAAAAGAAGCGATTTACCGGGAGTTTATGGCTTACGATATTCCGTGCGTCATTTTCTGCCGTGATTTAAAGCCGGACGAGATGTTCCTCAAAATTGCGGAGGAGAGCAACCTGCCGGTATTCGGAACCAAGCGAAGCACATCCGAGTTCATGGCGGAGCTGATCTACTGCCTGAGCGAGCAGCTGGCACCGTGCATCACCATTCACGGCGTGCTTGTAGATGTCTACGGCGAGGGACTTCTGATTATGGGAGAGAGCGGTATCGGTAAGAGCGAGGCAGCACTCGAGCTTGTGCGCAGAGGACATCGTCTGGTAACCGATGATGTCGTGGAGATCCGTAAGATCAACGAGCATACGTTGATTGGTACTTCACCGGATATCACACGTTATTTTATCGAGCTGCGCGGAATCGGCATCATTGATGTGAAGACGCTGTTCGGTGTCGAGGGCGTCAAGGAGAAGCAGCAGATCGATCTGGTCATCAAGCTGGAAGACTGGAAGAAGGATAATGAGTATGACCGTCTGGGACTTGAGGAGGAGTACACAGAGTTCCTCGGCAATAAAGTCGTATGTCATTCGCTTCCGATCCGCGCCGGACGTAACCTTGCAGTCATCTGTGAGGCAGCGGCAGTCAACCACAGACAGAAGAAGATGGGTTACAATGCCGCACAGGAGCTGTACCGCCGTGTACAAGAGAACCTGACGAAGAAGTCCGACGATGAGGAAGACGAATAGATCAATAAAGACGAATAGATCAATATAGGTTAGGAGAAACAACAGCAATGGAAAGAAAGAATGCATGGGAGAAATACCCGGAAGGAAAAAAGAGAGACGAAGTTTTTGATTTTGCGGAGGAGTACCGTAAGTTTTTGTCAGACTGCAAGACGGAGCGCGAGTGCGTGACCTATTTTGCCAAGAAAGCAGAGAAGGCGGGATTCGTAAATCTGGATACCGTGCTGGAGAAGGGTACAAAGCTTGCAGCCGGAGATAAAGTATATGCAAACAATATGGGAAAAGGACTTGCCTTGTTCGTAATCGGTGAGAAGAGCATGGAGCACGGCATGAATATTCTCGGCGCACATATTGATTCCCCGCGCATGGACTTAAAGCAGGACCCGCTGTATGAAGACACGGATTTCGCGATGCTGGATACCCACTATTACGGCGGTATCAAGAAGTACCAGTGGGTGACACTGCCGCTGGCTCTGCACGGCGTCATTGCGAAAAAGGACGGCACCGTGGTCAAAGTGAGTGTCGGAGACAAGCCGGGTGATCCGGTATTCGGCGTGAGCGATCTTTTGATCCACCTTTCCGGAGAGCAGATGGAGAAAAAGGCAGCCAAGGTCATTGAGGGAGAAAACCTCGATCTGATCATCGGCAGCATTCCGGCGGAAGCGGATGAAAAAGACGACGTCAAGGAAAAGGTAAAAGCCAATATCATGAAGATCCTTGCAAAGGAATATGATATAGAGGAAGAGGATTTCCTCTCTGCGGAGATTGAGGTCGTACCGGCCGGCGAAGCGAGAGACTACGGCTTTGACAGAAGCATGATTATGGGCTACGGACACGATGACAGAGTGTGCGCATATCCTTCCTTTGAGGCGATTGCGGCGATGGAGAAGCCGGAGATCACAAGTGTATGCCTTCTGGTAGACAAGGAAGAGATCGGAAGTGTCGGTGCGAGCGGTATGCAGTCCCGTTTCTTCGAGAATACGGTCGCAGAGGTGATGAATGCGGCAGGAACGTATTCTGAACTGGCACTCAGACGTGCACTGAAGAACTCGAGCGTTCTCTCTTCGGATGTATCGGCGGCATTTGACCCGAACTTCCCGTCCGTGATGACGAAGCGCAACGCAGCATATTTTGGAAGAGGACTTGTGTTTAACAAATATACCGGAGCCAGAGGCAAATCCGGATCGAACGATGCGAATGCAGAGTACGTGGGAGCACTCCGCGCGATCATGGACCGCAACGAGGTGTCATTCCAGACGGCAGAACTCGGCAAGGTAGACCAGGGCGGCGGCGGAACGATCGCCTACATTCTTGCCAACTATGGCATGCGTGTGATTGACAGCGGTGTGGCAGTGCTGAACATGCATGCACCGTGGGAGATCATCAGCAAGGTGGATCTGTATGAGGCATATCGCGGCTATATTGCATTTTTAAAGGAACAGGCATGAAACAACAGTTATTGGATACGTTAGAACAGATCGCAGGAAAAGAAAATATTCATCCGAACGAGCCGATGAGCCGCCACACGACCTTTCGTGTGGGCGGTCCGGCGGATGTGCTGGTGACGCCGGAAGCGGAGAAACTTGCAGCAGTTACCGGTGCATGCCGGGAGGCGGGAGAGCCATATTACATTGTCGGAAACGGCAGTAACCTCCTGGTGGGAGATGGTGGTATCCGTGGGGTGGTCATTCTTACCAGAGACGGGATGGATGAGATTTCGGCAGACGGCGTGCGGATTACGGCGGGAGCGGGAGCACTCCTGTCACGCACGGCGTCGCTTGCTGCGTCACATGCGCTGACCGGGATGGAATTTGCAGCCGGGATTCCGGGAACGATCGGCGGTGCAGTTGTGATGAATGCGGGAGCTTACGGCGGAGAGATGCGGGACATCATAGAGACTGTGACCGTGCTCGATGAGACGGGAGTACAGCATGTGCTGTCCGTGGAGGAGCTGGAGCTTGGCTACCGCACGAGCTGCATTTTAAAGAAGCACTATATTGTCACACAGGCGGTATTGAAGCTTGCAGCGGGAGAGGAGCAGGCCATCCGGGCACGGATGAAGGAACTTGCCACGCAGCGCGCCGAAAAGCAGCCGCTCGAATATCCGAGTGCGGGAAGCACATTTAAACGGCCG
>ENA-ORSO01001852-ORSO01001852.1-human-gut-metagenome-genome-assembly--contig:-NODE-1852-length-11368-cov-2.675948_pt1 | contig 11368 bp, 7 predicted proteins | sample MGYA00241902_ERZ509168 | MGnify/ENA primary metagenome ERZ509168 (study PRJEB26280, sample SAMEA2338806) | human gut metagenome | biome: human gut; feature: human-associated habitat; material: faeces... | reverse complement strand
GCCATTTTGTCTTTCTCCTTTTTCAATTAGAATCTTTATCCACTATAGCAAATTCTTCCGGCTTTGTCCAGCACGGCTTCACTTTATCCATCTGCTGAGGGAGACACAAGCAGAGCTGCCTCCGAAAGCCCTCCCGCAGCCATGAAATCGCGCACCAGCTCCAGCGCATGGCAGTAGCACCGGGACAACAGACGGGCAAATTCCTCTGTATCTCCGGCCTGCAGGCGCCGGAATGCCTCATGGCTGATTTGATTCAGCTCATTGCCTGCCCTGATTCCATCCTGATAAAAGGAATAATAATACCCCCAGCGAAGTATGCCGCTGACCTGCCGCAGTATAATCTGGTACGGTTCCAGGGGAAGATTTTCAATGATGTGGTGCATCAGGATGCTGAGGGGCACTGCATAAGGTCTGGTAAGCTCCTCCTCCATACGGCCGATTTCATCTCTGCCGATGTAAGGCACCGCCAGCAGGGCCGCCGGAGCGGATGCCAGGGCCATGAACTGGAGGCCGCTGAGATACAAAAGGGTATCCTTTTTGTGAATCCTGTTCTTCATGGACTGAAACGTGGCCTGGTCATTGAACAGGGTCACCTGTGTTCCCTTTACATTGTACGTATGGCAGAAGCCCAGGCGGTTGAGCATGGATATGGACCTTCGTATGGTGGCGGTTGAGACCCCGTACTCCTGCGCCAGGACAGCCTCCGGAGGAAGAAAGGAGCCATTCTTATAGATACCCAGGCCAATCCGGTCGATGAGATCCCGGGCAATCTGAATATAAAAGTGGTCATGGCCCTGCTCCGAATTCCAGGAATATCCGTTTCTCTGCTCTATATCTCCTGTCGCAATTCTGGATTCAATCCAGTCCAGATACCTCTTTATGTCATGCCCCAGGGACCGGTACATGCAGGCGAACCGTTCCCGGATTACCCGTGTATCGCCGGATGACACTGCCTCGGCCATCCACATGGGGTCATCATATTCCCCGCAGCAGAATGAAAATGGCGGCGTATACTCCGGCTCCAGAAAAAAGGGAATCCTGGATCCAATCTCAAGACTGGTAAATATATCCCTGAACAGCAGATTGTGGGACGCATCCAGCAGATGATAGAGCGCATTGGATGAGGACTTCCATCTGACACGTACTGCCTTCCTTCTGTCCTTTTTCAGCTGTTTGAAATGGTCCATGGCAGTTTCCACGCCGCATACCCGGACAGATAATGCAAACATTCCGGGCATCAGCTGCTCCATTGTCTTATATACCGCCAGAATCGAATCCTTTCTCTGAAGCACTGCCAGTATATCTGGAACAAGGTCCCCTTCCCCTGTTTTTCTGTATACTATGACAGCGGGCCTGCGTTCCTCTGTCCGTATCATCCCCTGATCTCTTAAATCCGAAAGCACATCCCTAACCGTACGGATTCCCACATGGTAGGTCTCGCACAGCTGGTTCATGGACGGCAGTGCTTCTCCATATTTATAATACCCGGTCTGAATCTGTTCCTTCAGATTTTCATACAGGTAATCGTGCAGCGTCTTTTTTCTTTCCATCGCACCCTCTCCCGGACACCCGGCATGTTCTGTCTGTTTCTGCTCCTTATAACTGTATTATACCACGGTTTAATTTCTATACTATATGTATATGTACACAAATATTTCGTTGATTTATCATATACAGTCACTTAAAATAAAATTATCAAAATTTATTAATGCCATACATTGGTATAAATTATGATATAAATATGGAGTTAACTTGGAAATGAAAAAAAACAAAAGATTCTATATCGGATGATTATGAGAAGCCAATATTCAGACGCGGATGGTATATAGGATTCCTGTCCCTGGTCCTGGTCTCAGTTTTTGCCCTTTCCATCCTGAATGCAGCCAAGCTTCAAATCGAGTTGGACCGCTCTACACAGGACTACTTAACGGATGTGACCTCCCAGTTGTCCCGGGATATCCGGGATGCCATCAATAACAGAATAACCAGTCTGGTCATGACCGCTGACAGCTTTTCACAGTTTACACAAAACCAGGATACAGATACAATGTCAGGCTTTCTGAACCGCACAGCCCAGATTCTGGAATTTAACCCTCTGATTTTCTTTAACAGGGAGGGATTTTCTGTTTCCTCACATACAGACAACAGTGAAACTCCTGCATCCCCGGAGGACTTTCTTAAGCTTCCCAGTGTCCGGGCCTCCTTCCAGGGCAGCATACAGGCCAGCTATATAGGAGGCAAAAGCATTTTTTATTCCGTCCCTGTCTACCGGGACAGCGGAGTGGACGGGGTTCTGGTGGGCGTTCGTAGCAAGGAAAACATGCAGTCCCTCATTTCATCTAAAAGCTTCAGCGGTCAGATGCTGAGCTGCATCGTGGACAGTCAGGGGCAGGTAATCATATCTCCTACTGACCTAAAACCCTTTCTCCAGCTGGAGGATATCTTTAAAGGCGAGGAAAACGAAAAGGTAATTACAGACATACAGAAGATGCAGCGGGATATGAACGAAAACCGCAGCGGTGTCCTGAAATTTACTGCTGTCACCAAAGAAGAACTGCTCCTCTCCTATAATGCCCTGAACATAAACGATTGGTTTCTTCTTACCATCATTCCTGCAGATATCATAAGCAGCGGGCCAAACCAATACATCCTTCAGTCCTTCGTCATCATAGGAGCCACCATACTTATATTCTCCCTCTTTTTATTTGCAGTATTCCGGTTCTATAACGCCCACAAAAGGCAGCTGGAGCTGATTGCATACAGGGATCCCCTTACAGGCGGGCTCAACAACGCGGCTTTCCAGGCCAGATACAGGGAGCTGTCAAAGAACATGACACCCTGCACCTATTCCATTGTGCTGCTGAATGTCCGGGGATTTAAGATGGTCAACGAACAGTTCGGCATCCGGACGGGCAATCAGATTCTCTCTTATATATATAGGGTGCTGAGACAGCATCTGCATGAGAACCAGGATGAATTTGCCGCCAGAGGTGAATCAGACCATTTCTTCCTCTGTCTGAAGGAGCACAGCCCTGATGCCCTCCAATACCGGCTGAATGATATGATTCATGATGTCAACACATTTTATAATACGGATCTTCCCGCCCTGTCCCTGTCCTTCAAGCAGGGAGCTTGTCTTGCAGATGACCCGGACCAGGAGATTACCCTGCTCCAGGACCATGCCAGGATCGCGCTGCAAAGCTGCGGGACCGATATACGCCACAGCTGCTGCTTTTATGACGAAAGCCTGATTCAAAGCCTGAAAATGGAGCAGGAGTTAAACGCACTTTTTGAGGACTCCATTGAAAACCGGCATTTCCAGATTTACCTGCAACCCAAAATCGGTCTCAGAAGCAGCCGGCTGGAAGGAGCCGAGGCATTGGTGCGCTGGAACCATCCCCAAAAAGGAATCATCTTTCCTTCTGATTTCATTCCGTTGTTCGAGAACAATGGGAAAATATGCCGGCTGGACCTCTATGTATTCACAGAGGTATGTGCCGCCATAGACCGCTGGAGGCAGGAAGGGCTGCCGTTGGTACCGGTCTCTGTCAACCTGTCCCGCCAGCATTTCAGGGATCCCAATTTCCTGGATACCTTTGGGAGAATCGCATCCAGCTTTAAAATACCTGACAAAATCCTGGAATTCGAGCTGACGGAGTCCATTTTCTTTGACAACCAGCAGATTAAGACAGTCAGAGAAACCATTCAGGAAATGCATCGCATGGGTTTTCTGTGCTCCCTGGACGATTTCGGGTCTGGTTTTTCCTCCCTGGGACTTCTAAAGGAGTTTGATGTGGACACGCTGAAACTGGACCGCTCCTTTTTCCTCAATATGTCCGGTCAGAAAGCAAAGGATGTGATTTCATGCCTGATTGATCTGTCCAGGCATTTGAAGGTAAAGACTGTGGCTGAAGGCATCGAATCCATGGAACAGGTTGAGTTACTTGGCAGCATGGGCTGCGACATGATACAGGGATATGTTTTTTCCGCCCCCATACCTGTAAATGAGTTTGAGAAGCGCTATCTCCGGGACCAGCCATAGATTCCCCGGAGCGCTGCAGGTTCAACTGTTTATGGTTCCTGCCTGCCCGCCGCCCGCAAAAGGGGAGTAAGACCACCCTGCCCATTCACACTTCGTTCATATTTCATTCAAAAACCTTTTACACAAACAACATTATTTCTTCATGTTTACGCTATATACTTTAACCATAGCAAACAACAAGAGTTGCTGCCCCAAAAACGCTTACAAGATTTTTTTCATAATACTCGAGCTGATAAGAATTTATCAGCTCTCCTCCCTTTTAAAATACTTTTTTCCAGAAGGCGTATCATCCCCGGGATGGTGCGTTTTTTCGTTTACCTCTTTTCTCCGTCTCCGGGGCAGGGTTGATTCCTGCCCCTGTTCTTCTTTGAATCAGGATGTCTGCCATCCCATTACTTCCGCCTTCTTAAAAATCCCTCCGGCAAAGTCACCTCTCTGGACAAAAACAGCAGGGCTGTCAAATTGGGAAAGGCCATGAGTCCGTTCCATATATCCGACAGCAGCCAGACCAGTCCCAGCCTGGCCTCGCTTCCTAAAAATACAGCCGCAATAAACAAAAGCGGATATACCTTGGACGCAAACATATTCTGCGCATTTTCCCCGAACCCGCATCCTCCGATGAAATAGGCCGCAGCCTGCCTGCCCAGATAAAACCAGGCCATGATCGTGGCAAAGGCAAATACTACCATGGAGCCGCTGACCAGATATTCCCCAACAATCCCCAGACGTCTGCTGAAACACCAGGCCGCAAGGGCTGCTCCCTCATAAGGTATTGTCTCAGGGCTGGAACCGGTCATGCACAGGATTACCAGAGCTGTAAGGGTGCACAGGACCACGGTGTCAAAAAACACCTCAAACATGGCCCACATCCCCTGTTCATGAGGCGTTGTACCCTCTGTGGGTCCGTGGAGCACGGCCAGCGTGCCAAGTCCGGCCTCGTTGGAGAATACCCCCCGCGAGATGCCATAACGCACGCTGCGGCTGATTACGTATCCCGCGGTCCCTCCTGCTGCGGCTTCAGGACGGAAAGCGGAACACACCATGGATGCCAGTGCTCCGGGTATCTGTTCCAGACAGGAAAGAATCACAATCATGGAAAATGCGATGTAGATTCCGGACGCCGCAGGCACCAGCTTTTCAGCCACATTTCCGATTCTGCGGATTCCTCCCCATGTGACCAGCACCAGAAGGCCGGTAAATATCAGTCCGCCGGCCAGGGTTGGCACATGCCAGGTGTATTCCATGGTGCTGATGGCCGAGTTGGCCTGGACCATGCTGCCCATTCCAAGGGAGCTCATCAGGCACAGAAAGCTGTACAGCACTCCCATTCCCCTTAGTCCCAGTCCCCTTTCCATGTATATAAAAGGACCGCATATGTAATGTCCATCCTTATCCCTGTACCGGTACCTGATTCCCAGCATGGTTTCCGCATAAGCGGTTATCATGCCGATCAGGGCCGATACCCACATCCAGAACAGGGCGCCGGGGCCGCCCACGGCGATGGCCAGGGCCACGCCCACCACGTTACCGGTACCGATATCTGCGGCCAGAGCAGTCATGAGGGCATTCCACGGCGAGATCTCGCCGTGTTCGGACTGATGGGACCGCCCCTGCCACAGGCACTTGTAAGCTCGTACCCAATTGCGGAAGGAGAAAAAGCGTAGCGCTATATTCAGATAGATGCCCGTGCCTACCAGCAGCACCAGCATGACCGGGCACCACAAAAAGCCGTTAAAGGTTTCCAAAAGCTTGTAAAGCTCCACTTTTCCATCCTCCCGGGGCTCGCCCCTGTCCTCTCGTTGATATCTTCCGCCCGGACAGCCCTCTGCATCCGGCCGGAATGCCCGTGCCACAGCGGATGGCACAAAAACACGCTAGCACGCTTTCAGCATCGCTGCAAAGGGCCGGGCTCTGCTTTACGCCGGTTTTACACGGTAAAACGCGCACTTTGTTACGCAATGCACATAGTCCCGCCATAACTGTTCACACAAACAGTCACGAGAGTTTCCATACACTTTAAGAAATAACGAACAAGCCAAATAAATAAACATCATCAAACTGCATATAAAGCAAAATATACTTTAATTTTTTGTGTTACTGCGTCAAAAGTACATCACAAATTAAAATCGATATGCGTCCAGCCATCTCTACTATCAATGTGACAAAGTTTTTCAGCCTGCACATCCCCGGCAGCTTCACGTCATCACATTTTCCGGGTCCCTCTGGAAAAATTTCCTGAAAAAAATTTCAAAAAATTTTTTCCTACGGTCTTTTTGGGGCATTTTCCAGGCCGATACGGCGACGGACGACATACTGGGGCCGTCCCTTGACCTCCTGGAACACACGCCCGAGGTATTCCCCCACGATCCCCAGCGAGCACAATATCAGGCCGCCAAGACACAGGATCACCACCATCAGCGAGGCATACCCGGGGACATCCACGCCCCAGACAAGCGTTTTGAAGATAAGGTACCCGGCATAGAAGAAGCCGACCAGGGCCACGAGCATTCCCAGATAGCTCCACAAGCGCAGCGGCAGCGTGCTGAAGGAGGTGATGCCGTCCAAAGCAAAGTTCCACAGCTTCCACCCCGGCCACTTGCTGCTGCCGGCCACTCGGGCCGGACGTTCATATTCCACGACGGCACTGCGGAAGCCCACCCAGCCATACAGCCCCTTGGTGAAACGCACACGCTCGGGCAAGGCATTCAGGGCGTCCACCACCACACGATCCATGAGCCGGTAATCCCCGGCATTGGGAACGACACGTCCCTTGGTCAACCGGTTGAACAGTCGGTAGAAGAGGCCCGCGCTCACGCGCTTTGCCCAGCTGTCCGCATCACGCCGGGAACGCACACCTATGACCGTTTCATATCCCTGTTCCCACAGGCGCAGGAACTGTTGCAAAAGAGCCGGCGGATCCTGCAGATCCACGTCCATAGGGACGACGGCATCCCCGCGGGCCGCCTGCAATCCGGCGGCCAACGCCAGCTCCTTGCCGAAATTACGGGAAAAGGAGATAGCGCGGACCCGCGGATCCCGGGCATGGAGACCTTCGATGATCTCCAGGGTCCTGTCCGTACTGCCGTCATCGACGAACAGGATCTCCAACTCATAGGGCTCGTCATGCAAGACTTCCTGCACGGCCTCATAGAACAGCGGGATGGCCTCTTCTTCGTTAAGGACCGGAACGATCAGGGAAAGCAGTTTCATCTGTTGTCTCCTTGCATGTCTCCGCCTTATAGCGCCAGGGCACAGGGACAGACAACGATACGATCACGCTGCCCCATGACAGAGGGTCTTTTGTATGCGCCAGTCTACCGATAATTTTCTTGCTCTGAGCCTGCTCTTTCTCTTTGCTGCCAATTTTATATATTCCATTATATATTTTTACGGTGCATTCCCCAATGGATATGTATGGGGAGAACTTTTTATCAAATATACTGACGGTCTTGTACGCAGGGGATTGACAGGATATATTCTGTATCATGCAGCAAGCTTTTTTGATGTCCATATTCTGTGGACATTATTTATATCAGTAACCTATACTATATTTTTTATAAAATCCTATTTGTTCATCAGGGAGACCGTAAGCCACTTCTTTACCATCATCCTGTTCTTCTCTCCGGCACTTCTGGCCTTCCTTGTCAAAGACCCGGCTCTTTACGGTCGCAAAGACATCCTTTTCCTGACCCTGCTGGCCATCATCATGGCAAAGGCCAGCGCCGTCATCAGTTCGCCAGAGAGACAAGAAAGAACCTGGCTGACCATCATCCTATGCTATCTTGCGGCATTCCTCATCCACGAGATAACCCTGTTTTTTTCCCTGTTGCCAGCCCTGCTCGTCCTGCGCGCCAATGAAAGGCACAAACTGCCTGCGATGGCAACCATCGGCACCATTTTTCTGTTGAGCGTCCTTTTTGCCATCCATTTTCAGGGGACAGCCGTCATGCGCGAGGCTATGTTCCACGACTGGCAGGCCCTCATCCCGGATTTCACGACACAAGGGGGCATGCGCTTCATCGGCAAGGATCTTTCTTCCCACGCCACACCATTCCCCTGGCTCCAGACCTACAGCCTGCGCCTTTCCTATATCATGGCCTGGCTGCTGGCCCTGCTCCCCCTGGGCCTGCTCGTGTACGTCTATCGCTTTCATGCGGTCTGCATGGATGTCCTGGGCCGGGGCATGACCTGGTTTGCCTATGGATGCGCCGTATTCCCTACTGTCGTCCTGACCTTCATGATCAATGATTTTGGCCGGACGATCTCCTACAGCTGTCTGATGTTCATGTTCTTTGCCCTGCATATCCTGCGGATCTACCGTGACCGCCACGGGGATCTGCCGGTTCGGCCCTGCTTCTCAAAGCTGCATTTTGCGAACACGCCTGTCCTTATCGGCAGTTTGTATTATCTGCTCTGCTGGAAACTCTATCACTATGTCCCGCTGAGCATGGAGCCCCGCATCATTTCCGTGTCGTTCTGACCATGCTCCCGGTCTGAACCGGATAAAAGCATGCAAAAAAGGGCAGCCCGAAGGCTGCCCTTTATCGATCGGTGTATCCCCGGTCCGGGACGGATCTGGAGCGGGAAGCATGCGGGGAAGGCCCGCCATACGCCCGGAACATGCCGGGAGCGCTCCAGCAGGGACGCCCCTAGGAGCGGGCCATCTCCACCAGTTCCTTACGGGTGAAGAGGGAGTGCAGTTCGTAACCGGCTTCCTTCAGCTTTTCGCGGCCGCCTTCTTCGCGGTCCAAGATGCAGCACACGGCCACGATGTCCAGGCCGGCGGCGCGCACGCGATCACAGGCCTTGAGCAGGGAGCCGCCGGTGGTCACCACGTCTTCCAGCATGGCCACTTTGTCGCCGGGTTTGAAGTTGCCCAGGCCTTCCACGAACTGGCCGGTGCCGTGGTCCTTGGCTTCCTTGCGCACCAGCAGGCCGTTGAGGGGACGGCCCAGTTCGTGCGAGATGGCGGTGGTGGCGGAGACCAGCGGGTCGGCGCCCATGGTCATGCCGCCCACGCCCACCACGGGCACGTCCTTGAGCAGGTCGTTGAACAGCGTACCGATGAGCCAGGAACCTTCGGCATGCAGGGCGGTCACGCGGCAATCGAAGTAATAGTCGCTGCGACGGCCGGAAGCCAGGACAAAGTCGCCTTCACGGTAGGACTTTTCCACCAGCAGGCGGGCCAGACGACGCTTGATCTCCAGGATGGACTGCTGCACGGGAGCCTCCTAATTGCCGAAGACGCGCTTGTAGATGACGTCTTCGTATTTAAGGTAGTAGGTGGGATCGAAAAGTTCGGCCAGCTGGGCATCGCCCAGACGTTCATGCATGTCGGGGTCGGCGCACACCAGCTCGGGGAAGGGCTTGCGGGTCTCCCAGCTCTGCATGGCCAGGCGCTGCACGGCCTCATAGGCCTTCTGGCGCGGCAGGCCGGTGGCGATGAGGGCGGTGAGCACGCGCTGGGAGAAGTACAGGCCGTAGGAACGTTCCATGTTCTCCTTCATGCGCTCGGGCTTGACCACCAGGCCGTCCAGCAGGCGGCACAGACGGTTGAGCACGTAGTCGGCCAGGATGGTGGAGTCGGGCATGATGACGCGTTCCACGGACGAATGGCTGATGTCGCGCTCGTGCCACAGGGCCTGGTTCTCCATGGAAGCCACGGCATTGCTGCGGATCAGGCGGGCAAGACCGGCCATGTTCTCGGCGGAGATGGGGTTCTTCTTGTGCGGCATGGCCGAGGAGCCCTTCTGGCCCTTGGCGAAGCCTTCTTCCACTTCCAGCACTTCGGTGCGCTGCAGGTGGCGCAGTTCCACGCACAGGCGCTCGATGCCGCCGGCCAGGATGGCCAGGGAGGTGAAGAAGTGGGCATAGCGGTCACGCTGCACGATCTGGGTGGAATGCGGATCCACGGCCAGGCCCAGACGGGTCAGGGCATTTTCCTCCAGTTCGGGGGAAAGGAAGGCGTAGGTGCCCACGGCGCCGGAGATCTTGCCCACGCGCACGCTCTCGATACCGGCCTTGACGCGTTCCAGATGGCGCTGGAACTCGGCGTGGAAGCCGGTCATCTTGAGGCCGAAGCTGGTGGGTTCGGCATGGATGCCGTGGGTGCGGCCCATGCAGAGCACGCCCTTGTGCTTGCGGGCCAGGGCTTCCAGAGAAGCCAGCACCTTTTCGATGTCTTCCACGATGAGCTTGCCGGCCTGCATGAACAGATAACCGTTGGCGGTGTCCACGATGTCGGAAGAAGTGCAGCCCAGATGGATGTAGCGGGCGTCGGGGCCCACCTTTTCTTCCAGCGAGGTAAGGAAGGCGATGACGTCGTGACGGGTGGTCTGCTCGATCTCGAGGATGCGGTCCACGTCGATGTCGGCCTTTTCCCGGATGGTCTTCACGGCCTCGGCGGGCACGCGGCCCAGTTCGGCCCAGGCTTCGCACACGGCCACTTCCACAGCCAGCCAGGCGCGGTAACGGTTCTCCAGGGTCCAGATGCGGCCCATGGCGGGCCGGGTGTAGCGCTCAATCATAGGTTACCTCACGCGGAAGGGGTCGACGAAGAGGAGGCGGAAGAACCCGAGCCTCCGGAAGTGCTGCTGGCAGTGCTGCCGGAAGAAGTGGAACTCGTCGACGAGGAGGCGGAAGAAGAAGGGGTGGACGTGCTGTTCTCGTCCTTGATGCCCTTGCGGTAGCCGTAATCGCTGACATACCAGCAGCCGCCCTTGAGCACGAAAGACGTGTGCGACATGACCCGCGGCGAGGGGGTGCCGCAATCAGGGCAGGGCTCCTGGGCCTGCATGTCGGTCACATGGGTCCATTCTTCAAAGACTTTCTGACAGTTGGGACACTGATATTCGTAGATGGGCATAGCTATAACGCCAAGAACGGCCACGACAGCCCCTGAGATACGGGGCCATCGGCCGTTGTGCTGAAATTCGCGGCTCCCCGCAGGGAACCGGCAATGAACTGTCCGCGGAAACTAGGCCTTGGCGGCCTTGGCTTCACGCACGCGCTGCTTCAGACGTTCAGCGCGACGATGACGGCGGCGATCCAGTTCCTTTTTACGCTCAATTTTCTTGTGAGCCATGATGTCCTCCACGGGGGGGATGCCCCCATTAATTTTTGGTAGAAAAGCATATCCCAAAGGTTCCGCAAAGTCCAGCGTGCAGAACGAAGACCACGTCCCTGCCCGCGCCATCCCTGCCCTGCGGCCCGCCCTGTGCGCGCGGGCACACCCGGGAAGGCCCCGTTGCCAGTGCTCCGCTTCTTGCCTACACTGCGCGGTCATGAAGAAAGTCATCATCTATACGGACGGTTCCTGCCTGGGCA
>ENA-ORSO01001848-ORSO01001848.1-human-gut-metagenome-genome-assembly--contig:-NODE-1848-length-11394-cov-2.428433_pt1 | contig 11394 bp, 6 predicted proteins | sample MGYA00241902_ERZ509168 | MGnify/ENA primary metagenome ERZ509168 (study PRJEB26280, sample SAMEA2338806) | human gut metagenome | biome: human gut; feature: human-associated habitat; material: faeces... | reverse complement strand
AAAAAAGGAATCCAGAAGAAACATCTTCCTTATATTGGGGGAGGAGTCGTTATTCTTCTGCTGTTGGGCTGGATTATTTTCGGCAATCATGCTTCTACATTGAAAGTCGATGGTAAGTTACTGAACATTGCCGATGTGACTTATGGAAAGTTCAATGATTATATCCGTGTGAACGGGCAGGTGCAGCCTATTTCCGTGGTACAACTCAGTCCCGAAGAGGGAGGTATCGTGCAGGAAAAGGTGGTGGAAGAAGGAGCTCACGTGAAGAAAGGCGACGTGATTCTTCGTCTCAGTAACTCCAACCTGGATTTGCAGATTTTGAATGCGGAGTCTGAATTGGCCGAAAAGCAGAACCTGCTCCGCAATACACAGGTCACCATGCAACAGGACAAGTTGAACAACGAAACCGAGAAAGTACAGCTCGATATTGATACGCGCCGCAAACAGCGTACGTTCCAGCAGTACCAGCGTCTGTACAAGGAACGTCTTATCAGCCGCGAAGAGTATCTTCAGGCTAAGGAAGATTATGAAGTAGCTCAGAAAAAGCATAAACTGATTACGGAGCGTTTGGTGCAGGACTCCATCTACCGTAACATTCAGATGGATCAGATGGAAGATAACTTGCAGAACATGCGCAAGAACGTCTTGCTGATTCGCGAACGGAAGGATAAGCTGGAAGTGCGGGCTACCATTGACGGAGAATTAGGATTGCTGGATGCGGAGTTAGGACAGAATATCAACGCCGGACAGATGGTGGGACAGATTAATGACTTGTCGGACTTCAAAATCGAGGCCATGATTGACGAACATTACATCGACCGTGTGACCAACGGACTGCCTGCTACTTTTGAACGTCAGGGTTCTTCGTTTAACTTGAAGGTGCGTAAGGTATATCCGGAAGTACGTGAGGGACGTTTCCGTACGGATTTCATCTTCCAGGGCAACCGTCCGGAAAATATCCGCAGCGGACAGACCTACTACATCGACTTGCAGTTGGGTGAGCCTACCGAAAGCGTATTGATTCCGAAGGGAACTTTCTTCCAGGTGACCGGAGGTAATTGGATTTTCGTAGTCGATAAAGAAGGAAAGAAAGCCTATCGCCGTAAAATACGTATCGGACGTCAGAATCCGCAGTATTACGAGGTGTTGGAAGGATTGGAAAAAGGCGAACGCGTCATCGTTTCCGGTTATGAGAGTTACAAAGACAATGAAGTATTGGTGTTAAACTAAAAAATAAAATGTGATGAAAAAGATAGTACGTATATTGGCAGGTTTGGTAATGGGTTTGATGTGTGTAAACTGTGCCAGTGCAAGAAGTGGTAACGAAGAAAAAGTAAGTGAAATCCGCAGTGTGAATCCATTCCATTCCATTGAAGTGGAGAGTGTAGCCAGTGTGTATTTCACTCAGTCGGATACCTATTCTCTTCGTGTAGAGGGAGAAAAGAAATGGGTAGACCAGACAAAGTGTACGGTGAAAGATGGAGTATTGCTGATTGCGTGGGCTGAGAAAGGAAAGAAAACTACCCGGAACGTGAACGGACTCTCTATTTACATCAGTGCGCCAGATTTGCAGAAAGTGGCTTTTGAAGGTGTCGGTTCATTCAATTGCAAGTCCCGCCTGAACCTGAAGGATGTGAAGTTTGATGTGGAAGGCGTAGGCAGTCTGCACGTAGCCGATTTGCATGCCCGGAATGTACAAGTCAGTCTGGAAGGTGTAGGAAGCGGTGAACTGGCCGTAGATTGCGACCACCTGGATGCCAGCATAGAAGGTGTAGGCAGTCTTACTTTAAGTGGAAAGGCTAAATCGACTCAAATTTCCAAAGATGGAATCGGTAGCGTTTCTACTCGGAGGTTGAAAGTCGGTGAATAAATTTCGTAATTGCAGTATAAAAACACTTACCACTCATGAACACACTTCTTAGAAATTTCTCGCATACTTTCCGGCGTTTCTTTACGGCCAGCGTATTGAATCTGTTAGGATTGAGTATTGCCTTTGCAGCCTGTTTCGTCATTCTGACGCAGGTGGACTACGACTATAACTACAACAAAGCCTATCCGGCACACGACCGTATTTACCGGGTAGAAGTGAATGTCGGCGAAGCGTTCGGTGGCTGGCAGACCTGGGTACCCCGTCCGCTTTGTGAGATGGTGGAAGCTTGTTCTCCCCATGTGAAGGCTATTTCGGTTTCTTCATCGTCCAATAGTATCAGTGATTTTGAAGTAGACGAGCATATTTATTCTGAGCGTTGGTTTACCGGATTTGGAGACTATCTGGAAGTGTTCCAGCCTGCCATGGTATGCGGTACGACCGCTTCACTGAATGAACCCAATCATGCCCTGATTTCCGCATCCATGGCTCTCCGCTTTTTCGGCACGACGGATGCTATTGGAAAAACCATTTATGTAGGCCGTAAGTCTCGTAACCAGCCGCTGGTGATAGGAGGAGTTTATCAGGACATGCCGTTAAACTCCCAGTTGGGTAACTGCGTGTTCTCGTGTCTTCGTCCGGATTTGAACAAAGACTCGTGGAGCAACTGGAATTATGTATTTTATTTTCGTTTGGACACCCCCGCTTCGTTACCCGATGTCCGTCAGTCAGTAATAGAAGCTGGTAAGCGGATGCTTCCGAAAGAAATGTTTGGCAGTGGGGATGAGCTTGATGATTTTGATAACTTTATGCGTTTTACCCCACTGGATGAGGTGCATTATTCTATGGTAGGTAATAAGGCAGCCACCAGCAAGGCGGCCGTGTACCTGCTGTTGTGTGTATCGGTACTGATTCTGCTGACAGCAGCAGTCAACTACATGAACTTCTCTCTGGCAGAAACTCCCATGCGGTTGCGTTCCATCAATACTCAGAAGGTGTTGGGCGCTTCTACTTTCTCTTTACGGATGTATCTATTGTTGGAATCCGTGTTGGTTTGTGTGTGCGGGTTTCTGCTTTCATTACTTTGGCTCTATCTGTTGCAAGACACCTCCCTGAATACCTTGGTGGCGGCTGACCTCTCTTTGGTGAATCATCCGGTTTTGCTGGCTTCTTTAGGTGGAATAGCTGTTCTCATGGGTTTGCTGGCCGGAGCCTATCCCTCTTACTATGTTACTTCTTTCCCGCCGGCACTGGTGTTGAAAGGTTCGTTCGGTCTTTCTCCGAAAGGGAAGATGCTGCGTACGTTTCTGGTTTGTTTCCAGTTTTTCGTTTCTTTCATGCTGATTATTGCCGTGGGCATCATGTTTCTGCAAAGCCGCTACATTCGGCACAGCGACTACGGTTACGACAAGAGTGTGGTACTGGTGGGAAATCTTCCTTATGAGTTGCTGGACCGAAGGGAAACTTTTGTCAGCGAATTGTCCGGGCTGTCTGGTGTAGAAGGGGTTTCGATTTCTCAGTTCATATTGAATTCGTCTGACAGTTACATGAATTGGGGAAGAGGACAAGGAGAAAACAACATTTATTTTGCCTGTTTCCCAGTGGACTATCGTTATTTATCTGTGCTTGGAATTAAGATTACCGAAGGGCGTGACTTCAAGGCTGGCGACGGGGATGTGTATATCTTCAACGAGGCAGCTCGGAAAAAATATCCTTGGATGAAGGTGGACGAACCCGCTACTCCCGGTGATTATCCGGTAGTGGGATTCTGTGAGAACATCCGTTTTAGCAGTTTCCGCAACAACGATGCCGTAGAACCGATGGCTTTCTTTATTTACGGGAAGAATCATGCGGACTGGGATGCCAATAACATCCTGAATATCCGGGTGGCTCCGGGAGTGGATAAAGTGGACATGCTTCATCGTTTGGCAGAAGTGACCGAAAAGATGGCGCCAGGCAGTGACTTCAGGTTCCGTTTTATGGATGAGGTGATTGACCAGAACTATCATCAGGAACTGCGTTTCACCCGTCAGATTCTGTTGTTCTCCTTGATTGCTATCGTGCTCAGCATGATTGGTGTGTTCGGGCTTACCTTATTTGAGAGTGAATACCGCCGCAAGGAAATCGGTATCCGGAAAATCATGGGAAGTTCCACTGGTGAGATTCTCTATATGTTTACCAAGCGTTATTTCGTTATGCTGGTGGTCTGCTTCGTACTGGCAGTTCCCTTTGGTTGGTGGATAGGGCACGACTGGCTGGAAAGCTTCTCCGACAAGACGCCTATCCGTGCCTGGGTATTTGTGGCCTCCTTCCTGCTGGTCAGTCTCATTACGGTACTGACAGTGACATTCCAGTGCTGGAAGAATGCCAATGAAAACCCTGTACGGAGTATTAAGACGGAATAAACACATTAAACTATAAAATACGATGAAAGGACTGAAAACTTATTTTACCTATCTTCACCGCAACAAGCTGTTTACATTGGTCAACGTGGCAGGACTGGGCATCTCTCTGATGTTTGTGCTGCTCATTGCCAATATGGTGGTGCGGCAGCTCACTGTGGGCAGCGATATAAAGGACATCGAGCATATTTATGTGTTGTCGAACGAGGAATATAGCGCCAGCAATTACCTGGTGGGTGAACGGTTGGCCAGTCGTTATCCGGAAATGGCCGATTGGTGTGCCGTGAATGCCGAAGCCTATAAGTCGGGCAGCTATGCGGTAATAGATAACCGGAAAACCAGTCTCGAAATATATTGTGTGAAAGATAATTTCTTTCGTTTCTTTGGCTATTCGCTGTTGTCGGGAAATCCGGAACAGGCACTGGTAGATGCACACAGCATCGTGCTGACCGAATCGGCTGCCCGTAAACTGTTTGGGGATGAACCTGCGGAAGGCAAGATGCTTCGTTTGTCCGGAGACAAGAAGGAGATGTACACGGTGACAGGCATCATAAAAGATTTTGATAACTCCGTCATCCCCGATGAGGTAGAAGCCATTGTACCGTTCGATTATGTGGATTTTGTGAACTGGGGAAGCAGCATGCGTAATCCAGATATGAACAACATGGGAGGAACGGCGATACTGGTCCGTTTTCCTCAAGGTGTCAATCCCGACCAGAAAGCTGCCGACATGCTGTCTTTTCTCAAAACCTTTTCCTGGGGGTATCAGCATGACTTGTTCCGCGAGGCATTCTGGATGCCGTTGAAAGACGTATGTTTCTCCGAAATAATGAGCCCTCAGTTGCGTCAATACAATCCGGTGAAAGTATGGATATTCTTAGTGGCAGGTATCCTGATTCTGCTGATGGCTGTATTCAATTACGTCAGCATGTGCGTGGCACAAGTAAGCTACCGTGCCAAGGAAATGGCTACTCGCCGTCTGTTAGGTTCTTCCGCACGGAGCATCTTCTGGCGCTTGTTGGGAGAGTCGGCCTTGTTTACCACAGGAGCCTTTTTGTTGGCTTTGCTGTTGGCTAAGGCAGTGGAACCGACTGCCTGTGGCCTGCTACAGACACGGCTGGATATCTGGGGTGACTTGAACGCCATTACTTTGCTAATCTATCTGATAGGCATTATCCTGCTTTCCTTGTTAGCCGGACTGGTACCTGCCGTTCTGCTTTCTCACTACCATCCATTAGATGTGGTGAAAGGCACTTTCCGTCGGAAAACCAAGGCGGTGTATCTTCGGGCACTGTATGTGGTGCAGAGCGGACTTACCGTAGCCATGCTGACTTGCACCCTTTATCTGTCTGCACAAATCTACCGGATTCTTCGTGAACCATTGGGCTATACGTACGGTCATGTGCTTGACTATCCTGCCATGACAGTCGGTTCTTCCGAAAAGATACGTCTTTTCCGTGACGAAGCCCGTAAGAAGCCCTTTGTAAAGAATGTCTGCTTGACCGCCGGTACACCTGTAAACCGGGGAAACAACAATACCACCCAGCTTTACGACAATAACGGGATACCTCAAAATGTCAGTTTTCAGGTATTCCGTACCGATTCGGCCTTCTTGGACATCTTTCACATCCGGGTGTTCGATGATAGGAAACTTCCACGGAAATGGGGGAATATGTATTTTTCCGAAAGTACGTTCGATTCTTTGCAGCTGGATTACGCGCGTACGGCAGAATTACGGAATGAATATGGCCGCCAGTATGCTGTAGGCGGACGGTATGCCGACATCAAATTCGGTTCCATTCTCCTTCCGCAGTCGCCCACCATGATTTCAGTGGAGCATCCGGACAAAGTAAGACCCTGGAACGTGCTGGTAGAAACCATTGAAGGCGATCAGGCAACATATAAGAGAGAACTTGATGCCTTGTTTTCGGAGGTGGTGGAGGGTATTCCCTTTGAATCCAAATGGTATGCCGATGAGATGAAGGAAGTCTACAAAGATTTGTTGCACATGCGTACCACTATTGTAGCCTTCACGTGTGCGGCCCTGTTGATTTCCCTGTTGGGATTGACTGCCATGAGCATTTATTTCATCAGCCAGCGCAAGCGCGACATGGCCATCCGAAAGGTTTTTGGTTCCAGTGCAGGTATGGAACGGGCACGACTGCTTCGTTTTTCCCTGCTGTCTTTGCTGGCAGGCATGCTGCTGGCCGTTCCTTTGGCATGGTTCGGCGTACAGCAGATAGACGGTATCCTGCACTATTCACCCATGGCGATGTGGGGCGTGTTTGGCGTCGCCTTTCTGTTGGTAGCCTTGATTTCTTTAGGTTCAGTGTGTCTCATCAGTTGGGGAGCCGTTCGTGAAAATCCGGTGAATCACATTAAGACCGAATAATTTTTCATAGTGTGTAAAAACAGATAAAACAATCGGGACCTCCGCTCATTTGCCGAGGCCCCGATTTATATTTTAGAGACGGGCAGCTACTTTCTGCCAGTCCACCAGTGTCCAGAATGCTTCGATAAAAGCCGCCCGGCGGTTGCGGTAGTCAATGTAGTACGCATGTTCCCATACGTCGATAACCAGCAACGGTTTCAGTCCCTTCTTGAGCGGATTTCCGGCGTTCGATTCGCTGATGATGGACAAATGTCCGTCCTTGTCACTCACCAGCCAGGTCCATCCCGAACCAAACAGCGTGGTGGCTGCCTGCGTGAACTTCTCTTTGAAGGTTTCTACCGAACCGAAATCGCGAGTCAACGCATCTGCTAAGGGCTGAGGCATCTCCGGCTGCTGAGGAGTCAGTGTATCAAAAAAGAACGTATGGTTCCAGGTCTGGGCTGCATTGTTGAACATCGGTCCTTCCGCTTCCAGCAAGATTTGCTCCAGCGTTTTTTCTTCGTAAGGCGTGCCGGCAATCAGTTTGTTCAGGTTGTCTATGTACGTTTGCAAATGTTTTCCGTAATGATATTCCAGTGTTTCTTTGCTCATTTTCGGAGCCAGTGCTTCCAGTTGATAAGGAAGTTCAGGAAGTAAATGTTTCATATTTTCTTGATTTAAAGTTGATAATTTTTAGTTCTGTTCTCATATAAACAAACAAATCGTTCGTAAAGTTGTAATTACGGTACTAATTTAATATAAAAATCGGTGTTTCCCTAGAAAAACTCTGTCTAAATTCCCTCTATACTGTGAGAAATTGTAATTTCGCTGACAGATTAGGTAGATTTCTATAATATTTTAAGGTTAAAAGTAACATGTGTGGAATTGTAGGATATATCGGAAAGCGAAAGGCTTGGCCGATATTGGTAGAAGGCCTGAAGCGCCTGGAGTATCGTGGATACGACAGTGGCGGAGCGGCCTTGATGAGCGACACTCATCAGTTGAATGTGTATAAATCTGTGGGAAAAGTAGCCGATTTGGAACGGACAGCCGAAGGGCAGGATGTGTCCGGTTGCGTGGGAATCGCTCATACGCGTTGGGCCACCCATGGAGAGCCCAGTACGGTAAATGCCCATCCGCATTGCAGTGAGAACGGTGATTTGGCATTAGTGCACAACGGGATTATTGAGAACTATGCCGTGCTGAAAGAAAAGCTGCAGGCCAAGGGCTGCACCTTCAAGAGCAGTACCGATACGGAAGTGCTGGTGCAGTTGATTGGCTACATCCAGCAGCAAGGAAATCTGGACTTGCTGACCGCCGTTCAGTTAGCTTTGCGGGAAGTCATCGGTGCCTATGCCATTGCAGTAGTCGACCGTAAGCATCCCGACGAGATTATTGCTGCCCGCAAGAGTAGTCCGTTAGTTGTCGGAGTAGGCGAGGGAGAGTTCTTCTTAGCTTCCGATGCCACTCCCATGGTGACTTACACCAATCAGGTGGTGTATCTCTCTGACGGAGAAATAGCCGTACTGCGGGCAGATGCTCCTCTGAAGATTGTCGACCTGAACAATGTAGAGTGTCCGCATGAGGCGCAGACCGTAGCTTTGAACATCGGTCAGTTAGAAAAAGGAGGTTTCCCCCACTTCATGCTGAAAGAAATCTTCGACCAGCCCGACTGCATCAGCGACTGTATGCGTGGCCGCGTGAATCCGGACACTTGTACGGTTACTCTTTCCGCCGTGTCCAATTACAAGGAACAACTGTTGCGTGCCGGACGCTTCATTATCGTAGCCTGCGGTACTTCCTGGCATGCCGGACTTATCGGCAAGCAACTGATTGAAAGCTTCTGCCGCATTCCGGTGGAAGTGGAATACGCCTCCGAATTCCGTTACCGGAATCCGGTGATTCATCCCGACGACGTAGTCATTGCTATCTCCCAGAGCGGAGAAACTGCCGACACATTAGCTGCCATTGAACTAGCCAAGTCGCAGGGAGCTTTTATCTATGGCATCTGTAACGTCATCGGTTCTTCCATTGCCCGCGCTACGGATACCGGTTCCTATATCCATGTGGGCCCCGAAATCGGAGTGGCTTCTACGAAAGCCTTTACCGGACAGGTTACCGTGCTCACTCTGCTGTCTTTGGCATTGGGGCGTGAAAAGGGTACACTTTCAGGAGAAGAATACCATCGGGTGGTGAAAGAACTGGTTGTCGTCCCCGAAAAGATGCGGACCGTTCTGAAACAGCATTCGTTCATTGCCGATTTCTCAAAGATGTTTACATACGCCCGCAACTTCATTTATTTAGGTCGCGGATACGCCTTCCCGGTTGCTTTGGAAGGAGCTTTGAAGTTGAAGGAAATATCGTACATCCATGCCGAAGGTTATCCGGCAGCTGAGATGAAGCACGGCCCCATCGCCCTCATCGATCCGGCCTTCCCCACCTTTGCCCTGGCTCTGGACGATGCCCTCTTCCCCAAGGTGAAATCCAACATCGTGGAAGTGCAGGCCCGTCAGGGCAAGGTCATCGCCCTGACCAATCCGGGCATGGACCTGGCCGTGGACGATGTCTGGGAGATCCCCGCCCTGCCCGCCCCTCTGGCCGGTTTCATGGCCCTGCCCGCCATGCAGCTGTTCAGCTATGAGATGGCCGATTATCTGGGCAAGGACGTGGACCAGCCCCGCAACCTGGCCAAGAGCGTGACCGTGGAATAGGCCCGCTCCTTCCCTTTGCAGGATAAATAAAAAGGACGCCTCAGGGCGTCCTTTTTTCGTCTGAGATTGGGGACAGATATCCTATTGCTGTCATGCTAAGCTGTTCTTATAGAAGAACGGTTTTCTTCCTTCCTTTTTTGCACAATACTGGAAAATCAAAAATAAATTTTTTAATATTAATATGTTACTGTAAAAAATAAAAATCCTGCTATGCACAGGATGATGGATATTATATAGCTGATCAAAAAGAGGAGTGTGGTATAATGAATTTTGGAGAGTCGATACATACGTGCTTGATAAAGAAGTTTACTCACTTTAAAGGAAGGGCATCTCGTAGTGAGTTTTGGTATTTCCAGTTGTTCATATTTATAGCTTCTCTCTTTAATTCACTTATTTCCAATGCTTCTCCACAAATCGGCGCGATTGTTTCCATCATAATATCACTTGTTTTGATTATCCCATATTCAGCAGTCACAGTTAGAAGGCTTCATGATGTAAATAAAAGCGGATGGTATTTGTTTTTGTATCTTTTTATTTGTTTTGGTGGATTAACTTTAGTTCTCATGTCTCTATGGAATAGTGGTCAGAAGGCATTTGAGGAAAGCCTTATGATATATATAATTTTACAATTGGGTAATGTGGCATTCATGCTATTCAATCTTGTAAGAAAAGGAACTCAAGGAAAAAATAGATATGATGAGTGGGATGAATGTGCTGGTAATAAAAATAATTAACGATCTATCCTTCTTTTAAAAGATATTAGTCCAGATTTTTTTCGATAAAGCGCATTTGGGAAGGCTGGGGGGGGAGGTCTGGTCCCCTTTTGTGCGCTAGTAAAGGCGGGCCTTCTTCCAAAAAACACGTGTCCCTTCCGGGCATTGCCAAAGCATTTTGGCCTGTGGCATAGTATCTGGTGCAAAATTTCACGCCCGCCGGATGTTTGCGCATCGCCCCGTCGCCGTGGACGGGGAAAGGTCGGGCTTGCCTTTTATCGCCATCACGGCACAGCACAGACTACGCAGGAAGCAAGATGATCCAACTGAGCGACAAACCGGTCATTGTGCAGGGCAACACCCTGATGGAACAGGAAGAAGCTGCGGTGCGCGGCATCGACTGCGCCGCTGCCCGTCAAAATACCCTGGCCTGGAACATCCTGGCCGCCCACAACACGGCTGCCGGGGACGACCCCACCCTGCGCCTGCGTTTTGACGCCCTGGCCTCGCACGACATCACCTATGTGGGCATCATCCAGACGGCCCGCGCCAGCGGCCTGGAACGCTTCCCCATGCCCTACGCGCTCACCAACTGCCACAACAGCCTGTGCGCCGTGGGCGGCACCATCAATGAGGACGACCACCTCTTCGGCCTGACCGCCGCCCGCAAATACGGCGGCATCTTCGTGCCGCCCCATCTGGCGGTCATCCACCAGTACGCCCGTGAAATGATGGCCGGTTGCGGCAAGATGATCCTGGGCTCCGACAGCCACACCCGCTACGGCGCCCTGGGCACCATGGCCGTGGGCGAAGGCGGCCCCGAGCTGGTCAAGCAGCTGCTGGGCAAGACCTATGACGTGGCCCGTCCCGAAGTGGTGCTGGTCTGGCTGGAGAACGCTCCCCGTCCCGGCGTGGGCCCGCAGGACATCGCCATCGCCCTTATCGGCGCGGTGTTCAAGAACGGCTTCGTCAAGAACCGGGTCATGGAATTCGCCGGTCCCGGCGTGGCGGGCCTTTCCGTGGAATACCGCTGCGGCATCGACGTCATGACCACCGAGACCACCTGTCTGTCCTCCATCTGGACCACGGACGACAAGGTGCGCGATTACCTGGCCATGCACGGCCGGGCCGATGATTACACCGAGCTGCGTCACGACAAGCCCGCCTGCTTCGATCGCTGCATCCGCGTGGACCTGTCCACCATCGAGCCCATGATGGCCCTGCCCTTCCATCCCAGCAACGCCTATCCCGTGGCCGAGGTGGTGCGCCATGCCGACGAGCTGTTCGCCGCCGTGGAAGAAGAGGCCCGCAAGCAGTTCGGCAAGGCCGG
>ENA-ORSO01001839-ORSO01001839.1-human-gut-metagenome-genome-assembly--contig:-NODE-1839-length-11429-cov-2.258924_pt1 | contig 11429 bp, 8 predicted proteins | sample MGYA00241902_ERZ509168 | MGnify/ENA primary metagenome ERZ509168 (study PRJEB26280, sample SAMEA2338806) | human gut metagenome | biome: human gut; feature: human-associated habitat; material: faeces... | reverse complement strand
TTTGAACTCGTGCGTCATATTATTAATAAAGTCATTCTTGATAACCGACAACTTTTTCTGCCGAACAATAACGATCAGACAGAACACGGCACAAAACACGATAGCAATCGTGATCAGCACCCCAGGCAGAACCATCCACACGGAACCGGCCGTATCGGACGATGCATCCGGGAACTTCAGATACAGGATAGCTGATGAACTTTCACCCGAAAATATCTTCCGGCTAAGCGTCACATCATCCGAGACATGACTTAAAAAATTCTTGGATGTCAGAATAAATTTACCATTTTCCTTAATACCGAATTCAAAACGGGAACGAATTCCCGCATCTGTCAATGTGTTACCGATAAAACCATATAGATTATTCAAATCTACCCGCCCCTCAATCACGTGTTTATCCTCTTTCCCTTCCGGTACAAACCTGTAATTTTCTCCAGTTCGCTCTTTCATGGCTTGTTGCAACTTGGAGATAGAAGTGGCCAAATTATCTTCCTTGAACTTACTTCCCACAAACTCACTGACATCCTTCACCTCCGAATCATCATCAATCAAATTAAGCATAGAATTGGCAACTGCCGACGGGTCATTCTTCACGGCAATCGGACGTTTCGGGTCAATATAGATCGGGGCATCAATCTCCACTCCCCGACGTCTGGCCTCAGACAGATTCCTGTTCTCAGAAAGCCTTCCCGCCTCTTCCTGCTTGCGGATATAATCGACCATATCATCCATGGCCCGGTTAGCCGAGTAGAAGAATTGCTCCTTCTTCACCTCGTAAGCCGTTTGGAAATAACTGGTCTGGAGAATAATCAATCCCAGCAAGGATATACCAAACACAATTCCTAATATGATTATCTGTTGCTTTCTCATACACGCAAATTTAACAAATCCATTTTAACAATTGACAAGCTTAATACTATTTAACAAAAATATAACTCATTGATCCTCTTCAAAATTTTATCCGTTCCGCAAATTAAACAAGTTAAAACCTCGCTTTCACCCATTTTTAACGTTAATAAAACTTTTGAATTTATCATTTTATCCAACACTTTCTGCTTTCCCACTCCTCCGGAATCCCCTAGAATAACGTGGCTTGCCAATCATCCGTTCGCCGATTCTTCCGCAGATGCTTGTAGGCCAAATCCGTCACTTCACGTCCCCGGGGAGTTCTTTTCAGAAAACCTTCCTTGATCAAGAACGGCTCGTAAACCTCTTCCAAGGTTCCCGGGTCCTCGCTGACCGCAGTTGCAATCGTGGTCAAACCGACAGGCCCCCCTTTAAACTTATCAATAATCGTCAACAGAATTTTATTATCCATATCATCCAACCCGAACTTATCAATATTCAAAGCCTCCAGTGCGAAGGTCGTAATCTCAAGATCAACCACCCCGTTTCCCTTCACCATGGCAAAATCCCGTACCCGACGCAACAAGGCATTAGCAATACGAGGTGTCCCGCGACTTCTGGATGCGATCTCTTTCGAGGCCTGACTCGTAATCTTTGTTCTTAAAATAGCTGCCGAGCGCTCCACGATCCCCGTCAGCACGTCGAGATCATAATATTCCAAGTGACTATTGATACCGAAACGCGCCCTCAACGGGGCTGTCAGCAAGCCACTACGCGTGGTTGCCCCGATCAGCGTGAAAGGACTCAACTGGATCTGTACAGATCGAGCTGCCGGCCCTTTATCTATCATAATATCAATCTTGAAATCCTCCATTGCCGAATAGAGATACTCTTCCACTATCGGACTTAACCGATGAATCTCGTCAATAAACAACACATCATTCGGCTCCAGATTAGTTAACAACCCCGCTAAATCACCCGGTTTATCCAACACCGGACCGGAAGTAATCTTAATCCCTACTCCCAACTCGTTGGCAATAATAGCCGACAAAGTTGTCTTTCCCAACCCAGGAGGGCCATGTAATAGAACGTGATCCAGAGATTCACCCCGCATCTTTGCTGCCTCCACGAAGACTTCCAGATTATCCACGATCTTCTTTTGCCCCCGGAAATCACTAAAACTCAACGGACGCAAAGCTTTCTCCAGTTCTTTCTCACTATCTGGCACATTCCCGGTCCTTATATCAAAATTACCCATGTACTACTTTATTAATAACAATCTATTCAATTCGTAAATGTACAACAAAACAATTGAAAACGGAAAATGGAAAATGGAGAATAAATTAATTATCTTTTTTTGGCAAAGAAATTTTTTACCAATTCTCCACATTCATTCTCTAAAACTCCGGTAACCACGTTTGTCTTCGGGTGCAACACAGACGGGGAAAGCCGGGCATACCCCCGATGCGGATCAGCAGCCCCGTACACCAATTCTCCCAATTGGGCCCAAGCAAGCGCACCGCCACACATGACGCACGGTTCTAACGTGACATACAGGGTACAATCATTTAAATATTTTCCTCCCAATAAAGAAGTCGCAGATGTGATGGCAAGCATCTCCGCATGCGCCGTCACATCATTCAAACGCTCGGTTTGATTATGAGCCCGGGCGATTACCCGACCTTTACAAACGACTACTGCCCCTACCGGGATTTCTCCTTCTTCTTCAGCCAAGCGGGCTTCTTCCAACGCTTTCAGCATAAATATCTCGTGCTTATCCATAAATACTATTTTCTCTTATTATACTCTCTTTCTTTTCCCCACGAAACCCAGGTATATACCAAGGCCGAAACGATCAATCCCACGGTCACAAGCAATGCCAGCACCAACCACCAGTTGGCAGACTCCTGTTTCCGGTTCATCTCTTCAATCTCCCGCAGAAATTTTTGATTCTTGTATTTTTTCAACACCTGACGATAACGCCCGTTATCATAAAAGGAATCGTACAACTCCAAAACCGAATCCCGTCGATGCAAGACGTCACAAAACGCCTGCCGGTTTTCCATATCCTCATGATATTCGCTCAACAATTCCAACACCTGAGCCTGAACCAATTGACTCTCCGGGGATTCTGCTTTTTTATAACTAATACCTTCCAGATACGCAACAGCCTCATCCTTCTCCCCCATCTCCCACAAACAACGCCCGTATCTTAAATAATTCATGAACATCACACCGGGGACCTTCAATTGATTTTCACGAGCATATATCTCGTAAAAATCGATCGCACTTTTTAATGCTATCAAAGCCGAGTCTCGAAGTCCCTCCTGAATAAAAGATTCGGCAACACGAGTAAGCAACACGTTGCGCATTCCACCTCGTTTTTCATTCATCAACCCGCCCCTCAATATTTCCCGTGCCTTTTCGTGATACCCCAATCCAGAATAAGCCTCGGCTACCTGAATCCCATAACGTCCAAGCCTATTTGAATCCGGCAATTCCTTTAAAACCTCTTCATACCAGAGTAACGCCTCCTCATGCCTTCCCAACTTTTTCAGGCTTGCCGCCATCTGCTCGTAAAAAGGTTTCACCTTATCCCGGAATCTTGATCGTCGCAAAAGGCGATAGGCCTCCTCGTAACAAGCATATTGTTCTTCATATTCCTGCAAAACCCCATATAAAGTTGCTTTCAAGCGATAAGCCTCGATCTCCCCCTCCGTATCCGAAAGTCCTCGATACAACGACAATGCCTGATCCACGGCTCTAAAAGCCCGGTCTATATCGATCGATTTAAAAAAACAAGCTCCCAAGTAATAGAATTTAGCCTCTTCCTCCCGGGTAAATACCACCTTGGAAGGCACCCGGCTTATAAAACGAATGGCCTCTTCCACACAGCTATCCCGCAAAATCAAAGAGCCGTAAAGCCGGGTTAATTCCAGCGCCACAAGATTCTTCACGTCCCGCGGGGCAATCCGGTAGGCCTCCCGTAAGTAAATCCGAGCCTGTTGCATCTGCTCCACCTTAGTGGAATAACAACGTCCCGCGACCAACAATACTTTCGAACGAAAAAAATTAGGTAACCCCATAGACACCTTTACCAAAGAATCAAACGCAGGCGATAACATCACAGAGTTTTCCAACTCCCTGCACAATTCTGCCGTTTTCGCTTTTTCATTTTTCCGACAAGAAGACAACAAAAACAAAATTGTTATCCCCATGCATATCATGATTACAACTCGTTTCATTCCTGCTAATTTCGTTCTGCCACACCTATATTAATAACTTACATCTTATCAGATACGTTTTTACAAGAGGTAAAAATCCATATTTTCCGTGAAGGTTACAAATTTTCTCCCACATTTTTTCTTTTCACATACGCGATAATGGACCCGATCAACACTTGAAAACAGGTTTTATATCCCACTTATCGAGCAGATACCCCCCACACACAATGTATACCTACCATACTCGATTGGATAAAGACGCTTCAACTCATCTATATCTCAACTTTATGTCGGCTATATCCCATAAACTGGAAATTATAACAACTAATCAAAGATTAAAACACGTGAATATCTGCAAACTTGTTCTTGTCAGCTGGTTTTACACGCAAAATTCCTTTCTGTATATTTTTTGGTTTAAATAATTTTATCCTTACCTTTATCTTTTAATTAAGTAATTTACTCATTAAAATAACAATTGCTATGCAGACAATTGATAATTACAACTTTAAAAACAAGAAGGCGCTTATCCGCGTAGACTTCAACGTACCTTTAAATGAAAAGTTCGAGATCACGGACGACACCCGTATGCGGGCAGCCATTCCCACGATCAAGAAAGTGTTGGCGGGAGGAGGTTCCGTAATATTGATGTCTCACCTCGGACGCCCGAAAAATGGACCGGAAGACAAATTTTCATTAAAACATATCCAGAAACACCTGGAAGAACTGTTAGGTGTACCCGTGAAGTTCGCCGATGACTGCATCGGGGAAAGTGCGGTAAAAGCTGCAGCAGACCTGAAACCGGGAGAAGTTCTCCTGTTGGAAAACCTTCGATTTTACAAAGAAGAAGAAAAAGGAGACGAGAATTTCGCTCAAAAACTGGCTTCTTTAGCCGACGTTTGGATCAACGATGCCTTCGGGACAGCCCATCGGGCTCACGCATCCACCGCTGTTATTGCCAATTTTTTCCCGAATGACAAACTATTCGGCTACGTCATGCAAGGAGAATTGGAAAGCGTGGATAAAGTAATGCACAACCCCACCCGCCCGTTCACGGCCATCATGGGAGGCTCCAAAGTTTCATCCAAAATCGATATTATCATGAACCTCATGGATAAGGTGGATAACCTCATCCTAGGTGGTGGAATGACTTATACGTTCAAAAAAGCACTGGGCGGTCATGTCGGCAATTCTATCTGCGAGGAAGATAAACTCGACCTGGCTCTTGAAATCATGAAACTAGCCAAAGAAAAAGGTGTAAATCTTGTATTGGCAACCGACACTGTCGCTGCCGACGCTTTCGACAATAACGCCAACACCCAAATCGTTCCTTCCATGGAAATTCCCGATGGATGGGAAGGATTGGATGTAGGCCCGGAAAGTATTGCCTCCTTCACCAAGGTCATCGAGCAATCCAAAACCATCCTTTGGAATGGTCCCGTGGGTGTATTTGAAATGCCGAAATTCGCAGTGGGAACCAAAGCTATCGCTGATGCCATTGTAAAAGCCACTGCAAATGGCGCATTCTCTTTAATCGGGGGAGGAGACTCGGTTGCCGCCATCAACCAATTCGGTTTAGCCGACAAAGTTAGCTATGTATCCACCGGAGGTGGTGCCCTACTCGAATACATCGAGGGGAAAGAGTTGCCCGGAATCACGGCTATTCGAGGGAAATAATCCCAAGTAAAATACTCAAAGAAATAAAAACAGGGACTGTTCAAAAATGAATTGACAGTCCCTGTTTTTCACTCTAATAAAGAATTGTTCTGACACACCTTATTCGTTCCCCTCATTGTCGCCACACTCGGCAGCGTTTTATTTCCTTCCATATTTGCTTTGGTTCAATTTTCAGATACAATTAAATATACAAATTATTGATAAATATAAAACAAGCATTATTATCGCAAAAATCTTTCGCGCTCTATCGTTTCCCCAAACAAAAGGCAGCATGATAAAGTTAATACCAAGAATTAATTTTTCTAATAATTGTCCCAATTCTTTCGAACCCCTTCCTTGTACAAGAAGTAATACACCTAAAAGAATGAATAGCCAATCTGTTAATTTCAATTTTTTCATAACTACAATACTTATCACTATTTTCTAAATAAACTATATCGTACAACCACACCCCATAGCATAAAATAAGACAGTTGGCCTATCAATTCTTTTGTTATTTCAACTCCTTCAGCAACAATTCCCCCAATACCGGATCAGAGGGGCGGCGGGAAGAGGCATCCCAAACTTTACCTTCCGGATCCAAGATGATGAAACGAGGAATGCCGTTGACGGCCATACGCTGCATGAAAGGATGCTTACGAGAGCGGGCACATAATAATTGTATTCCGGTCATCTTTTTTTGTTTCATGAAAGTCCGCCATGTATCTGCATTGGAATCCAATGAAATAGATACCCAAGCCAAAGGCAGAGAGACTAAACGCTCCTCCAAGCGTTTGAGGTAAGTTATTTCCGCCACACAAGGGTTACAGCCCGTAGACCAAAGATCGATGAAGACATACTTACCTTTAAAATCGGACAAATAGACCGTATCTCCCTGTTCGTTGGGAAATCCATAGCCACTCAAGTCCGCCCCCTCCATGGCTGGATAGATACTGGAACCCAACTGGTCAGCGTAAGTACTCAATCGCTCTTTCCCGTCTTTAGACTTCACTAATTTAGCCGCCTTTTTCAACCGTTTCCCCAGACCTTTGACGTTCCCCCGTAACACTTCTTTCCAAAGCGCCTCCAGCAAATAGGCTTCCCGCAATTTCCCGTCTTTTATCACAGATGCCATATCGTTCAAATAAGTCACACGGGAACCTATTTTAATCTTTCCAGTTTGCACTTGGGCAAACAACCATTCTTGAAAAACGGGGAACCAATCCCCGGCAAACATCAATTCAGGAAGCCAATCGACATTCAAGAGAGGCTCACTATAATCGGTATCGACTTCCGGTGCGGCAAAAGCTTTCCCGAAGGCTTTCGAACGGTCAATCATCATGTACATATCTTGCAACAACTGGAACTGGGCGTATCCTTTCACTACTTTTTGCTCTTCCGGCGAAAGCCCGGAGGTTTCAATTCGTTCCACGCGTCCCTGATAAGCAAAAAACAAAGCCTCAGCATAAGCCCGGGAATATTCTTTCAAGCCGGAAGTTTTCGGTTGACACACTCTTGTAAACAAACGCAACAACAAATTATTAATCCCGGCGTGAGTACCCCCGAATTTATCCTCACGGGTTAAATCCACCTCGATTTTCGCACCTGGTGTCACGAAAACGGTATTGGAAACGTTTTGCCTTCCCAAGGAAATAGAAACAATCATCGGTTCCTTAACCGTCAAAGATTCACGGTAATCTCCGCGTACCTGAACTTCCATCAATCGTTGGGACATACCCATTTGTCGCTGAACAACAAGCATTACCGGATTTTCCCCCTCTACCCGTCCCGACACAAATGCCAAGGTATCTTGCCCCCACACAACGCTCCGGCAAAAGCAAGAGAGCAACAATATTATCAATATTTTTCTCATAACATACAGAAATCAATCACCATTTTGCATCGAATCATATTTAACAAATGCCTCTTTCACAGCCTTTTTCAAAGATTCATTATCCATTGCCTCTACCATTTCATTCTCCAAGGCTATATAGCGGTCTACCTGTTTCCGACTCCCCTCTTTAGCAATGAAATCCAAGAAAGGTGCCTGCCATAAAAAAGCACGAGGCAAATTCCGCAATTCTTTTTCCATGATATCAAGTAACACATCAATATTGTGGTTATCACGAGCTTCCACGTAACGAAGACATAGAATAATCTCATCCTTTCCCTCGAAATCGACAGAAGCAACCTGCTTTTTTATCAGAGCTGTCAGCCCTGAAATCGCCTCATTGGTTTTGATCGTTGTAAGTTTTTGAAAATAACTATCATATATTCTCTTCTCCACGATTTCTTTACCTACTTGTTTGTCAAAATCAGTCTTGTGGGCAATCAGGTAAGCAAATCTCTCGTCGTCAGGAGTAATTTCGTTTTGATCGTAAATATACCAGTATGAAGCCAAACATCTCTCTGCGTCGGAAAGTTGTTTAAACTCCTCCCCGGTAACCTGTTTCAGTTCCGTGTTTCTTTTCGCGTCTTTCAAGGCTGCACGATAAGAAGCAAGTTGTTTATTATCCAATTTCCCCTGCCGGTAAAGATCATCCAAATAAAATTGAGAAGTTTCCTCCTTCGCTCCCCGCTTCACGCATTCCAAGAAATCTTCCGCTTTTCGCGATCCCACGATACGATGCTGCAATGCCCCGTCAGGACGGATAATCAAAAAAGTCGGATAGGCAGTGACATGGAATCTACCCCGCAACCGAGGACCTTCCCCCTTCTCCATATCATACTTGACATTAATAAACTGATCGTTGAAAAAGGTTCCCATTTCGGGCAGGACGAACACGGTGTTCAACATATATTTACAAGGACCGCACCAACTGGTGTAACAATCCATGAAAACCAATTTATTTTCCGTTTTCGCCTTATCCAAGGCTTGCTGAAAAGTCAGTTCCTGAAACTTCACCCCCTTTTCTTGTGCGTTCAATTGAATGAAGCACAAAATGATACCGCACAATATTGCTATTCTTCTCATGATTTTTCTTATTTAATTATTTTCTTGAAACAGGTTTATACGTTTCCGCCACCTGACCTTTCGTTAACTCCCTCTCCAATAATGCCTTCAACTTTGGCTCAGAAGGACGGGGAGCGTCTATCGAGATCACATTGCCTTCCCGGTCAAAAACCATAAAACGGGGAATACCTTTGATTTTGTAATCCTTCACGATCTGGCTCCAGCCGTTAGCAAAGAGTTGCACGCCTTCCAACCCCTCCTTGTCAAGAGCTTCCAGCCACTTTTGATAGTCTTTTTTCTCGTCCACGGAAACCCCGATAAAGACAACGTCTTTCCCGTGCATCTCCTTTTCCAATTCTATCAAAGCGGGAATCTCTTTTCGACAAGGTCCGCACCATGTTGCCCAAACATCAACCACCACAATTTTACCCTTGAAATCAGACAAAGAAACCATTTTACCATTCCGATCGGGATAAGTAAAGTTCGCAGCCTTGCCGCCCTTGTTCCCCACGTAAAGTTTTGCGCTGAGTTCACCCATACGCCGGTGATGGCTCTCGGTGGTCAAGTAACGTGCAAAATAAGTGACAACTTCATCATATTTCTCGTACGTCTTCGCCCGTCCCGCTTGGAGCAACACAATCTCCGCTTTCAAGAGATCGCAGGGCAACCATGTCAATTCATCGGCAATAGTAACCTTCCGATTTTCAAATTGCAAGGCAAGCTTGACATATCTCTCGAGGTAATCGACCCCGTAAGGCTGTTCCAGCAAAGAAGCATCTTTCAATTTATCCTTTGTCACCAATCTTCTATAATATTCCGGGTATTCCTCCACCGTGGGACGGCACCCTTTCCTCTCGACACGGTCTAGTTTGAGGGCAGCGAGAGCACGCAGGGCAAAATATTCGACATCGTAATCTATTGTTTGCTTTAACAACGCCTTAAAAGCTGTATTCCGGGAACGAATTTTCGTTTTAAAAGCTTCTGCTTCAGACAAAAAATCCATGTACCATGGAAACAATTCTTTATAAGTAAAAAAAATGTAATCCATGTGATCCACTCTACGCCGTACCGGTTCAAATAAACCTTCCCATTGTGCAAGCAATAAATTTTCTGGTGAATTATGAGAAGTAATTACTAAAGTATCTTCCAATATATTTACTTCAGCGTTAGTCCCTGCCTCCAAATAAATACGAATACGCTCACTCGTTTTCTCCCCTCCCACAGTATAAAACCCAGGTGCAGAAATTTCCACGGCAAAACCGTACCAACCATTCTTACCCACTCGAGTTTTACTAATCAATGCCTCCCCCCCATCGACCACTTCATACAAACCGACTTCTTGCATCTTATCTCGACTCACCAAGCCTTTCACCCCTGCAAAAACATTCAGCTCTTTCGATTTGGAATGCTTGTCCTTAATACTTATTAATTCTTTACCCTGCCGTCCCAATCCGTTATTGCCACAAACTTCCATACAGAAGAAACAACAACATAAAATACCCACTAATATCCGGTTATTCATAATTGATCTTTCATTTATACATACAACAATCCCTTTTTACTGTCAAGAACTTATTGTGATCAAGCCATAACAGCTAAAATCCTAACAAGTTCTTAACACGACTTTATCTAATGGCAAGATTTTATTTCTTCAATTCCGTCTCTAACATTTTCTTTAAAGCAGGATTCGAAGGACGGGGGGCATCAAAAGAAACAACATTCCCTTTCCGATCAATAACAATAAAACGAGGAATCCCGTTAATTCGATAATCTTTAGTAATCTTGCTCCAACCACTAGCAAAGACTTGAATTCCTCCCAATTTTTCTTTTGCAATAAAATCAAACCACTTTTGCTTATTTCTAGCTTCATCTACCGATACACCAAGAAAAACAACATCCGTTCCTTCCATCTCTTCTTCCAGTTTTTTCAAATGCGGTATTTCCTGTTTACAGGGTCCACACCACGTAGCCCATACATCGATCAACACAACTTTCCCTTTGAAATCAGATAAAGACACATTCTTGCCATTCACATCGGGATAAGTAAAATCAGCAGCCACACCACCGGCACGTGTCTTATAAAGTTTGGTTCCTACTGCTTCAGCACGAGCTTTCAATGAGGGTGAAAGCCAATATTTCCCAAATTTATTCATCCCGTCAAGATACTCCTCGTAAGTACGATATTGAGAGAAAAAACGATCAACAACAAATTCTCCCTTTAACCGATCACTCGGTAAAGCCTCCAAACAAGCCTGTTCATAAGCAACTTTATCGGCAGGATTGATATTTTTCTGAGCAGCAGCAAAAATCGCATACAATCGCAACATGGTTATCCCGTTCGGAAAAGCCAATACGTCTTCATCGGTGAACTTTGCCGGATTTACAATTTGACTGTAATATGCCGGGTAATCGGATGCTTTCGGATGTTTCGAACGAGGCGTGTAAAGCAAAGCGATACCATAATAATCCGCCGAATAATCGATCCACTCCTTGAGGAGGGCATCGAAAATTTTGTTACCACTTTTCAAAGTTGCCTTGAATGCGGGCAACCCCTCAATAAATCTCTCGTACTCGGGAAAGAAATCTTCGTACGTGGAAATAATCTTATTAAAGAAAACGCCCTTAAACCAAATGTTGTAAGAGTAGTCTATCCACTTATACAATTGTACGTTCTCTTTTGTATTCTTACCCACCAAAGTAGCTTTATTCTCCTGTAACTCAATATTTATCTCTTCCCCTCCTTTCACGTAAAC
>ENA-ORSO01001828-ORSO01001828.1-human-gut-metagenome-genome-assembly--contig:-NODE-1828-length-11504-cov-2.114683_pt1 | contig 11504 bp, 8 predicted proteins | sample MGYA00241902_ERZ509168 | MGnify/ENA primary metagenome ERZ509168 (study PRJEB26280, sample SAMEA2338806) | human gut metagenome | biome: human gut; feature: human-associated habitat; material: faeces... | reverse complement strand
CCTTATTATATATAAGGTTCATATAAGGTTACTATAAGGTATCTATAAGGTTTATGAAGGTATTTGTCAAGTAATGATCTACTCCTAATAATAATTTTAGATATAAACTGGGACTGAAAAGGCACTCATCCAGGTTGGATGACTTGTGGGGTCAAATAGACAGAAATACTCTTCCGGTAACAGAATTTCAGTTGAAAAACCGTGTGGTTGTAAATTGTGAAAACTGATTTGCCCCTTGTGCATCCTCACTATCTGGCAAACGATACTTAATCCTAGGCTGTGTTCTTGTCCGGGAAGGAGATCCGGTAGATCACCTTGTGCCAAGGGTTGTAATTTTTGCAGGAAGGAGGGAGAGATGCCCTTGCCGTTATCAGAAACAGAAAAACGGTAGAGATCGGATTGATTGGTCATACTCAACGTTAATATTGTCCCTTCCGGGGTGTGGCGGATACTATTGTAAAGTAAATTGTTGATTGCCCGGGAGAGTCGTCCGGGGTCTCCATGCAGGATTTCTTTCTCGATGTCCGGGGCAATGCAGGTTTCAATTTGATAATGTTGGGTGCGAGGTTCGCTGTTTAAGAACGTGGAGATAGCCTGTCGGAAGAAAGCGGAGAGATGGAAGGTTTCTTCCCGCAGGGGCTGGGTTCCTTTCTCAAGTTGTGAAAAGAGATTCAAGTCGTTAATCAGTTCCCGTAATTTAAGGGCTTGATTCTTGATGTAAAGAGCTTGCTTGCGAGTCTCTTCCGAGGAATAGTTTCCCTCTTCCAGTTGTCCGGCACGTCCAAGAATGACAGACAAGGGGGTACGTACATCATGTGATACACCTGCAATCCAATTTTCCCGATAGACGGATTGTTTGCGTAAAAGATCAGATGTTTGGTTCAGGCACAAGGCGACATCCGAGAAAATGCCTTTTTCATGGACTTGGACGGTTTCTCCGTGAGATAGTTTTTGTATCCCGTTAAGAATACCTTTTAGGGAATGTAACATGCGTCGATCGATAAACAGATAGCCTAAAATCAACACGGAAATGTTGCTGAGAATGAGGATGAGGTTAAGAACTGGAAAGAACTTCATTTCATTTTGGTTGTCTTACCGGATCGGGAACTTGCGGGCTGCTGTGAAGAAGGTAAAAAGAGGGATCGTGAATGACGATGTACTGAAAGAGTGAACCGGAGCTTTAGAATGCAATTTGTGTAGAAAAAGTATAAATGTTGGATCATTTTCGTCGAATGGCTGATAATTGTATTATCTTTGATTGACTTAGTGTAGGAATCAAGTCTAAAATGCGTGTGAAATTTATACTTTTTAGATGAAATTATTTGTAAATGTATGTTCGTATTTGGGATATGGAATGTTGTGGATGGCTAGTTTTTTACCTCTGCCCGTGATATATTTGGTGACGGATGTATTGTTCGTTATTTTGTTTTATGGTGTTCGGTATCGTCGGAAAATTGTCGATATGAATTTACGGAATTCTTTTCCGGAGAAGAGCGAAGAGGAACGGAGGCAGATTGCCCGGAAGTACTACCGCCATTTGTGTGATACTTTTGCCGAGTTTTATAAATTGTGGCATATCTCGGAGGACGAGATCAAGAGACGCTGTGTCATGGTGAACGTGGATGTGCCACATCGCTATTTCGAGCAAGGACGTAGCGTGATCGCTTTTTCCGGGCATTACGGGAATTGGGAGATGATGTATTCTTATAAGTTGTGGGAGAAGAATGTCGAGTTGGTCCCGATTTATAAACCGATACATAATAAAGTCTTTGACCGGATGACTTGTAAAATTAGGAGCCGCTTCGGGGCCACGCCTTTGGCAAAAGCGGATACGCTACGGGTGATGTTAAGGAATCAACAGGAAGGAAAGATTACAATGACCGGATTTATCGGAGACCAGACACCTAATAAACGCTCTCTTAATTTCTGGACACGTTTTCTAAATCAAGACACAGCCGTGTTGGAGGGGACGGAAAGGATTGCCCGGAAGTTAAACCAACCGGTGGTTTTCGTGAATATGCGTAAGGTGAAACGGGGCCATTATCATGCCGAGTTTTACGATTTGTGCTCCGATCCGCAAAGCCTGGAACCGGGGGAATTGATGCGAATGCATATTCAAATGTTGGAACGTTTTATCCGGGAGGAACCTGCTTATTGGTTGTGGTCACATCGGCGGTGGAAACATAAGAGGGTGATTGTAGCATAAAAAAATCCAGGACTGAAATCCTGGATTTTTTATGAAGTAATGTCTCAACACTATTTCATTGCTTCCTCGATTGAAACCGCAATAGCAACGGTGGCTCCAACCATCGGGTTATTACCCATTCCGAGGAATCCCATCATTTCCACGTGTGCGGGAACGGAGGATGAACCCGCAAATTGTGCATCGGAGTGCATACGTCCCATGGTATCGGTCATACCGTAAGAAGCCGGACCTGCTGCCATGTTATCCGGGTGAAGGGTACGTCCGGTACCACCACCGGAGGCAACTGAGAAGTATTTTTTTCCGGTTTCCATACACTCTTTCTTGTATGTTCCGGCAACCGGGTGTTGGAAGCGGGTCGGGTTGGTTGAGTTTCCGGTGATGGAAACGTCGACTCCCTCGTGGCGCATGATGGCTACACCTTCCCGAACATCGTCAGCCCCGTAACATCTTACTTGTGCACGTTCTCCTTTAGAATATGCTTTTTCTTTCACGATTTTCAGTTCTCCAGTGTAATAGTCAAATTCGGTTTGCACGTAAGTGAAGCCGTTGATACGAGAGATGATCATGGCTGCATCTTTACCCAAGCCGTTCAAGATCACTTTCAACGGTTGTTGACGTACTTTGTTGGCTGATTTTGCAATACCGATAGCTCCTTCTGCCGCGGCGAAAGATTCGTGTCCGGCAAGGAATGCGAAACATTTGGTTTCTTCACGAAGCAACATGGCAGCCAGGTTACCGTGGCCTAAACCCACTTTACGATCGGCAGCGACAGATCCCGGTATACAGAATGACTGCAAACCTTCTCCGATAGCCTCGGCGGCTTCTGCCGCTTTTTTGCATCCTTTTTTGATTGCGATAGCTGCACCGACTACATAAGCCCAAGCTGCATTCTCGAACGCGATGGGTTGAATGTCTTTGCACATTTTGTAGGGGTCGATCCCTTTGGTATCACAGATGGCCTTTGCCTCTTCGATGTCTTTTATTCCGTAATTATTTAGAACCGCGTTAATTTGATTAATCCGACGGTCGTAACTTTCAAATAAAGCCATAATTCATTTTAGATTTTATGATTTTAGATTTTAGATTCGAGTTGGTATTTTTAATTTAAAATCTAAAATTTTCAATTTACAATTAGTTTATTCTTGACGCGGATCAATGTATTTTACAGCATCCGCGAAACGACCGTATGATCCAGTAGCTTTTTCGACAGCTTCTTTGGGATCAATACCTTTTTTCAACATATCGGTAAATTTACCCAAGTGGATGAATTCGTAACCGATGACTTCTCCGTCTTCATCAAGCCCCATACGGGTTACATAACCTTCGGCCATTTCAAGGTAGCGGGTACCTTTGGCTTTGGTTCCGAACATGGTTCCAACTTGACTTCTCATGCCTTTACCCAAGTCTTCGAGGCTGGCCCCGATGGGAAGTCCGCCTTCCGAGAAAGCGCTTTGGCTACGACCGTAAACGATTTGCAGGAAGAGTTCGCGCATGGCCGTGTTGATAGCATCACAAACGAGATCCGTGTTCAAGGCTTCCAGTAAAGTTTTACCCGGTAAAATCTCGGAGGCCATAGCCGCGGAGTGAGTCATTCCAGAACAACCGATTGTCTCGATCAATGCTTCTTCGATAATCCCGTCCTTGATGTTTAGGGTCAATTTGCAGGCTCCCTGTTGCGGGGCGCACCAGCCGATACCGTGAGTCAATCCTGAAATGTCCTTGATCTCTTTGGAACGAACCCATTTCCCTTCTTCTGGGATAGGTGCCGGACCGTGATTCGGTCCTTTTTTCACAACACACATGTGTTGTACTTCATGTGAGTAAATCATTGTTTTTGTTTTTTGTTGATATATTGTTAAATACCTTGCTTTTGTTTTTTAACCGGGCAAAATTAACACATTTGTTTTGGATAAAAAATATCTTATAAAACATAAAATCGTGCATACGTTTGCGTGACAAAATATTGTAATATAGTGTATTACTAGTGGAGTTTCAATGGAAAGGAAATAATGATTGTTGTGTTTGGCTTTTTGTTTCTTTATGCCTAGTTTTGAGGAATAAAATGTAAGAGAATGAAAAAGTTGTTATTTATTTGGCTTGTTGGAGTATTGGTTTTCCTTTTCGAAAGTTGTAGTGAGTCCCGGCAGGTAAAGTACGTGTTCTATTTTATCGGTGATGGCATGGGCGTGAACCAGGTGAACGGGACAGAAATGTATCTGGCCGAACGAGATAGCGTTATCGGGGTGAAAGGGCTGAGTTTTGCCAGTTTTCCGGTCCGTAATTACGCAACGACTTATTCTTCTTATCATGGTGTTACTTGCTCGGCTGCCGCCGGAACTGCCTTGGCTACCGGGGAGAAGACAAAGAATGGCACGATCGGGATGGATAAGGAACAGAAGAAACCTTTATACAGTGTTGCCGTGCGGGCAAAAGAGGCCGGACGTAAAGTAGGGATTATTACCAGTGTCGGGATGAATCATGCAACTCCGGCAGCGTTTTACGGGCATCAACCTCGGCGGACGATGTATTTCGAGTTGGGGAAAGATGCTATCAGGACGGGGTTCGATTTATATGGCGGTGGAGGAATTATTCAATCCGTATCCCCGAAAGATTCTGCGAATCTTTTTGATTTGTTGCATGAGTCGGGATATTTGGTTGTTCGGGGGAACGAGATGTTTCGGGAAAAAATGGTCGAGTCGTCTAAATTGATTGTTATTCAAGGCGGTCCCCAGACGACGTTACCATATGCGATAGACCGGGAAGAGGATGACCTCACGTTAAGTCAGATGACAGAAGGGGCGATTGAATTTTTAAACCGGGGAAAGGAGGGCTTTTTCCTGATGGCGGAAGGTGGTTTGATTGATTACGCTTGTCATGTGAATGATGCTGCCACGACGTTTCGGGAAGTGGAGGATTTTGCAGATGCGATACAGAAGGCCTATGAGTTTTATTTGAAACATCCGGACGAGACGTTGATCGTGGTTACTGCCGATCACGAGACGGGAGGGATCGTTCTCGGGACAGGCTCGTATCAATTGAATCTTCGGGTATTGGAGAATCAGAGGGTGTCTCTGGAGAAATTGACTCGTGAGATTCGGGAATTACGAGATATGAAGAGTAATCAGGTGGAGTGGGAGGATGTGCAGGAGATGCTGGCAAAGAATTTAGGTTTTTGGAACATGGTGAATTTATCAACGGAAGATGAACAGGCCTTGAAAAATTGTTATCAGGAAACATTCTCGGGCAAGACCGTTGAAATGGTTAAAAATTTGTATTCGGAGAATGAGCCGATCGCTCAATTATCCGTCAATATACTGAATCGTCTTGCCAAGATTAGTTGGGCTAGCGGGGGACATTCGGCAGGTGTTGTTCCGGTATATGCTATCGGTGTTGGTGCGGAACGGTTTAATGGACGTTTGGATAACACGGATATTCCTAAAATAATTAGGGCTTTAGCAAAATACGAATAATAATTCGATTAACATTGTTTGTTGTTTATTAAGTATTGTTGGGTGGCGTGATGTCGTTGAATTTAATTTCTTTATCAGTTTTATTTCGTCAATAAAATTGATAGAATGGAAAAGCGAGAGATTACTGGTGTACAAGGTCAAGTTAACAATATTGAGGTAATATTCAAAGAGTATTACGGCTCTCTTTGTTATTTCGCTTCCCGGTTCTTGAAGGACGAGGAGGTGATAGAGGATCTTGTGCAGGATGTTTTTATTACTCTGTTGGAGAAAAAAATGCTTTTCCAATCCGAAGTCCATTTGAAGAATTTCTTGTATTTATCTATTCGAAACTCTTGTTTAAATTATATCCGTAGTACTCGTTCTAAGGATCGATACATTGCTTCATTGGCTTATGAAGAGCAGGCTGAAAATTTTGAGGAAAGTATTATTTTGACTGAAATCCATCGGGAGTTGGCTGCTGCTGTTGAGAAATTACCGGAGGAGTGCCGGAAGGTTTTTCAGCTCTGTTATTTTCAGGGGTTGGATAATGAAAGTGCCGCACAAGAACTTGGATTGAGTGTTAATACTGTAAAAGCACAAAAGGCTCGCGGAAAAAAGATTTTAAAAGAAAATTTGAAAGATATTTTCCCTTTGTTAATGTTATTAAATCCCTTGTTCTAAGGGATAAATGTGGGGAATGGAAATTAGGCGTAGGTGTGAATTGTATTTTTTTTGAAAAAAATGCGATCCCGTTTAATCCTTTTGGGGGTGGATTGTGTAATAATAATGTATGAAAAATAGTATTAACACATATCCGTATGACATTGCCGCCATAATATTAGCTTATTTGCGGAGTGAAATAGATGAGAATGGACAACAAAAGCTAGATGTATGGTTGGAAGAGGCCGATTCTCATAAAGCTCTTTTTGCCCGGATTCAGGATGAAAAAATGCAATATGAAGATATTCAAAAAATATTATCTTATGATGCAGGTGGTGCTTGGCAGGTTGTGAAACAAAAAGCAACCCAAAGAAAAAGGAGAAGGCATTTGATGAGGATGTATCGAATTGCGGCTGTTGTGGTGGTTGTTTTGGGAGTAGCAATGACTTTCTTCTTTAAAGAAAAAACTACGGTTGTTCCGGTAGCTAAGGTAGAGAACATTACTCCGGGACGTTCTATTGCTAAATTAACTGTTGCATCTGGGGATGTTTATCATTTGGAGTCGTTGAAACAGGTTGATTTGGCGGTTTCTTTAGCGTCAAATGATGGGAAAGAGGTTGTTTTTACCGATCAGCAATTAGCGGAAAATGTAAAGGAAATAAGATATAATAAGATTGAAATTCCGAGAGGAGGAGAATATAAAATTACGTTAGGGGATGGGACCCGAGTGTATTTGAATGCACAAACGGAACTGCGTTTTCCCGAAAGTTTTGCTAATAGTGAGCAACGTTTGGTGTATCTATCGGGGGAGGCTTATTTTGAAGTCGCTAAAAATCAGTCAAAACCTTTTATTGTACAATGTCGGGATTACGCGGTAAAAGTTTTGGGAACATCGTTCAACGTGAATAGCTATGAGGATGATAAGACCTCTAAAACGACGTTAGCTACGGGAAAGGTCGAAATTAATATGGGAGGAAAATTGACTGTTCTAAAACCTGGTCATCAGGCGATTATAAAAGATGGAAAGGTGAACGTGGAGGAGGTTGATGTGGAAGTATATACGACTTGGATGTACGAAAATTTCCGGTTCAAAAGTGAGAGTATTCAGGAAATTATGACGAAACTTTCCCGTTGGTATGTGGTGGATGTGTTTTACATGAACGAGTCCGTCAAGAATTATCATTTTACCGGATACTTACCTCGTTATGCCAAGATTACTGATGTGTTGGAATTATTGAGTTTAACAACAAATATAAAATTTGATGTGAAAGGTAGAACGGTGACAGTGATGGAGAAATTGTGAAAAAACATAAAGTCGAAGCTGCAACTCCGACTTTATAAAAATGTGTACTAAAATAAACCCCAAGGGGATTTCACAAATATAAAGCTTTTTCTCCACAAACAAAATGATGTGTTTCAAACAATGAAAAATAATTTCGTTGAAGAAGTGTATTATGTGTAAATTTTTCGAGTTTTAATAAACATCAATGATTTGGACTAGTGGTAGATTCCTGGAATTTACCCTATTGTCCAAGTAAAGTGTACAAAATGACCAAAATGAGTTTATCAATGAGAAGTAGAATTAAAAACTGCATGTTGGGTGGTGGCAAGCGATCATTAGTCTGCAAACTAATGATGATGATGCTATTACTTACACATTTGGCGTTTTCAAGTGAAAATGCGTTCAGTCAACAGAGCATTACAGTGCGATTTGAACAACAGACTTTGAGCGAAGTCTTGAATGTTTTAAAACAAAAGACAGGTTATGAATTCTTGTATAATGACGAGGAAATAAAGGATGTGACCGGAATTACGCGTTCATTTTCCAATGCCTCGATTCAAGATATTCTAAATGCTTGTTTGACAGGGACGAAGTATACATTTAAGATTGTAGACAATCTGATTGTAATTACTCCAGATGACAAAAAAGATGAAGTGAAAAAAGTAACAGTACAGGGAAAAGTCGTTGATGATAAAGGAGTGACTCTCCCCGGGGTAACTGTTCTTTTGAAAGGTACGGCAGTTGGAGTAGTAACGGATATTGATGGAAAGTTTAAAATTGAATTGCCCAAACGGGATACGATGATTTTGATTTTCTCTTTTGTGGGAATGAAGTCGCACGAGCTGGATGTAAATAAGATAAAAGATTTGGGTAAGGAAATTTCTATTAAAATGTTTCCGGACACGGAGGATTTGGAAGAAGTTGTTGTGACCGGATATGCTAATGTGAAGAAAGAGAGTTTCACGGGTAGTTCTATCTCTGTGAAACGTGAAGATTTGCTGAAAGCTTCTGCCACGAATGTTGTACAAGCATTAGCTTCTTTTGATCCTTCGTTTCGGATCCAGAAAAGTAATATTTGGGGATCGGATCCGAATGCGGTACCTGAGATGTATATCCGGGGACGGTCGGGAATTGGTGTGAAAGGATTGGATAAGGATGCATTGTCAAAATCGTCTTTGGAGAATAATCCGAACTTGCCAACTTTTATCATGGATGGATTTGAGGTGAGCGTTCAAAAAGTGTATGATATGGATCCGAACCGGGTGGACACGATTAATATATTGAAAGATGCTGCTGCAACGGCGATGTACGGTTCTCGTGCTGCTAATGGGGTGATTGTGATTACAACGAGAGCTCCGAAACCAGGGGAGGTGACGATTTCTTACAACTTGACAGGATCGCTTTCTTTGCCAGATCTGTCGGATTATAATTTGGCTAATGCCCAGGAGAAATTGGAGATAGAGAGACTTGCGGGGATATATGAACCGGAGAATGGATATTACGCTAATCGCGAAGCTGCAATTAGGGCTTACAATGAGCGTTTGGTGAACGTGCAGAAAGGAGTTAATACGGATTGGTTGTCATTGCCTTTGCGTAATGTCGTGAATCATAAACATAGTTTGTCCATAGAGGGGGGGAATGTCGATTTGCGTTATAACTTGGAATTAGGGTATACGAATGAGAATGGTGTGATGAAGGGGTCTTACCGGGATAATGTCGATGTAGGTTTCACTGTAGATTGGAGATTGAAGGATAAATTGCAGGTGTTGAATAAAATCTCATATAATTTCACAGATGCTCCAGATTCTCCTTATGGTAGTTTCTCGGATTACGCTCATCTACAGCCATATGATCGTTTATATGATGACGATGGAATATTGGTACAACAGTTGAAATTTTCAAGAGATAGGAGTGGCAATTCGCTGAATAACCCATTCTATGAAGCTAAGTTGAATAATTATAACTGGAATAAACAGGATGAAATTATTGAACAATTTATGTTTCAGTGGTTTGTTAATGAGTACTTGACCTTGAAGGGACAGTTGGCATTGACAAAGACTATGGGGAGAACGGAACGTTTTATTGATCCGAAATCCTCTAATGCTACGGCAAGGACAGCAAATTCCAGTACTAGTACAAATTCTTCTTTGTTGGGAGATCTTTACAGGACGGATAGTGATGCCACGAAATGGGATACGCAATTTTTGTTGTATTATTCGAGGTCATTGGGGTTACACAATTTGAACGTATCGGCTATTGTAAATGCTCAATCCACGAAGTCGGAGTCTACTTCGGCCCATTACAGAGGGTTTCCTTCGGGAGCGTTCCATTCACCAAACTATGCGGCAGAAATTTATCAGAAGCCGAGTAAGAGTGAAAGTTTGAAACGGTTGGTTGGTTTCTTGTTGAGTGCAAATTATACGTGGAATGATATTTATTTAGCAGACTTATCCGTACGTTTTGATGGTTCCTCTGAATTCGGATCAGATCAAAAATGGGCTCCGTTCTGGTCTGCTGGAGTGGGGTTGAATATCCATAACTATGGTTTTTTAAAAGATAATGATGTGATAAACCAGTTGAAGGTGCGTGTGTCTTACGGACAGACAGGTAAAGTGAATTTTCCATCATATTCAGCTAAGACGGTTTATGAAACGAATGACCGTTGGTACGCCACCGGATTCGGAACACTGTTAAAAGCATTGGGGAATCATAATTTGAAATGGGAAACGACGAATAAGTTGAATATGGGTACTGACTTGCAGTTTTGGAACGAACGTATTTCGTTGAATTTCGATTATTATTATAACAAAACGGTAGATTTGATCACGGATGTGTCATTGCCTGCATCGGCCGGATTCACTTCTTATAAAGACAATCTTGGTGAAACGTTGAATAAGGGGTTCGATATACAGGTACGTTTTGATGTGTATAAGAATAAGGACTGGAATGTGTCGTTATGGGGTAATTTGAATCACAATAGAAATGAAATTTTGAAAATATCGGATGCCTTACGGGCTTATAACGAACGGGTAAACGAGAAGTATGAAGCTGCAGAAAATGCACAAGGTAATGCTAATTTATCTGAATATGGGACAGAATATTCTGAACCGGAAATGAAGTATGAGGAGGGGGTTTCGTTAACCTCTATTTTTGCGATTCGTTCATTGGGTATCGATCCCATGACAGGTAATGAGTTGTTCTTGTATAGAGATGGTTCTGTCTCTTCACTTTGGAAAGCAACAGAAACGGTGCGTGTGGGCGATGAGGAGCCTAAGGCAAGTGGTTCGTTTGGGGTGAACTTGACATACAAAAATTTGACGTTGTTTGCTTCGTTTGCTTACGATTGGGGGAAGCAAACATATAACCAGACTTTGGTGGACGGGGTAGAGAATGCCGATATCGAGAATAGTAATGTGGATCGTCGGGTATTGACTCAACGTTGGCAGAAACCGGGCGATATTGCTCCTTTGAGAAACATTAAAGATATGAATACTTCAACGATGCCTACCTCTCGTTTCGTGCAGGATGATAATGAATTGTCATTGAGTGCGCTGACGTTGAGTTATGATTTTAATACGGATTGGTTGAAGAAGATTCGCTTGAAAATGTTGCGTTTAGAGTTGAGTACGAATGATCTTTTCAGAGCGTCTACGGTAAGATTGGAACGGGGAACGAGTTATCCGTTTGCCAGGACATTTAATTTCTCTTTGAGAGCCACTTTCTAAAATGGGAATAGTTATGAGAAAATATAGATTATTATCATTGTTGATTTTAGCGTTGTTTGCATATTCTTGCAATAGTTGGTTGGATGTGAAACCGGAAGACGAACTTGATGAAAGCGATATGTTTGCTACCGGGGATGGGTATCGTCATGCATTGAATGGTATTTATTATGGTATGGGTGGCC
>ENA-ORSO01001820-ORSO01001820.1-human-gut-metagenome-genome-assembly--contig:-NODE-1820-length-11544-cov-3.170250_pt1 | contig 11544 bp, 9 predicted proteins | sample MGYA00241902_ERZ509168 | MGnify/ENA primary metagenome ERZ509168 (study PRJEB26280, sample SAMEA2338806) | human gut metagenome | biome: human gut; feature: human-associated habitat; material: faeces... | reverse complement strand
CTTTCATCGGGGACAACCAAATAGATCGGAAGAGAGAGGTTTGCCGCATTCCTCCATCCGAATGAATTCGGAGGCTTCCTGCGGCTGTTTCTGTGAAAAAGGGGTTCCCGGCCGTGCGTCACGAAGGCGGCCTGCTTGAGCTTGCGCTCGATCAGGTTACGGCATTCGGAATCAGCGTGGCGCTCTCAGGCGGCCGCGCTTGGGAGGACGACGGGCTCGGGCTTCGGATTACGCTTCGCTGACGGAAGGGTTTGAGTCCGACCGTAAGCGTTGAAGGAAGGCCCGCCGGGTGTGCACGCCGGCAGTATCGGGCTAAGCCGTAAGCCGCCAAAAATCAATTTCCGTTCCCGAAACGGAACGGTTATCCTCTCAACTCGTCAGCGTATAAATCGTTAAGATCGTAAAGAACAAGATCGTTCCTATATTCAGCTTTCTTAAACCCTGATTTTGAAATGAAGCCGTAACGAATCGCTTTAAGCGGCGAAGCGTTCACCTGCTCAATCTCGGCCTCAATTTGGGCCGGTGTCATAGGCTGATTTCGGCATTTCACTTCGTAAAATGTGAATCCTGTTTGATCTTCCGTAACAACATCGAATTCACCGTTTTTCTTTAACTTTGGAATGTCATAGTAATATCTTCCGATTTTAAAGAATGGAGGAGAGATCCTGTTTAATTTGTTGGATCGAATAAGGAATTCCCGACAGATGGCTTCGAATTGCTTGGGAATGTGTTTGGTGTCCAAATCGGGACCAATGAACAAGTCGTAAAACTTTTCGGGATTCATGAATCCCATATGGCTGATGTTTTTGTAGATGTATTTATAGTAAAAGTGCACCATGTTGTCTCGGAAGACATACTGAGCCTTTTTGAGATTATCGGGCGCATTGATGGGATAGTCTTTCGAGATCAAATCCAGGGATCCCAACTGATTCAGAACAGAAGCAAGCGAGGAGGCGGGGAGCTTCGTATACGTAGCGATGTCGGAATACTTCCTCGCGCCTTGTCCGAGAGCCTCGAGAACAAGATTGGCGTTGTTCACCTTGGAAACTTCCGCAGCGAGGAACAGCGTGACCTCGTTTGAGAGAATCGCCTCAGGCAACAGAAAGAGCCTTATGAAGTTCTCTTCAACGGAAATGGACGGATCGATGAGCGAATTGTAATAGGGGATGCCGCCCAATGCTGAATAAATCTTTATTTTATCTTCGTTGGAATAAGAGGCATAGAATTCAGCCGATTCGTAATAATCCATCGGATGGAGATTCATGACGAACGAAGAGCGGCCGTAGAGGGGGCTTTTGTAGGCGAGTATCCCCTTCATAATGTCAATGTAAGATCCGCAGAGGATTATTTTTAATTTCGATTCCCCCTTGTATCGATCTACCAAGGCTTGAAGAATACTGTCGAAACCGGGAATCAAATCCCGCAGGAAGGGATATTCGTCGAAGACTAAAACGGTGGCGTCAGATTTACAGAATTTGAACAAGAAGTCGATGGCGTCCTCAAAGTTGTCAACTGCAAGAGGCGGAATGCCCAACTTCAAACCCAACAACGACATCAGCTGACGGAGATTATTTTCTTCCGACGTTTGCTTGCACTCCAGGTAGATGAAGGGCAACCCGGAGCGCTTGAGCGATTCCTTGATCAGGAGGCTTTTCCCCACACGCCGACGGCCGTAAATCACGCCAAGATTCGTCGACGCGTTTGCGTAAAACGCCGACAGCGTCTGAAGTTCGGACTTGCGTCCATAAAAGTTGAATTGAGTCATCGTAGGGACATCCGGCTTGGGGGTGAGCAGTGAAGTGCGCTTGCGAATGGCGGAGTTTGGTTTGCTTCCAAACAATGTAGTAAAACTCACCGCAGGCGTCTGAAGTAAATTTTACTACAACTGTAAGAAGTAAGTTGCGATGATTCGTCTTCGAACTTGAGTCGACTCCGCAGCGAATTCATAAAGCTTGTCGTAGGCAATGCGGTCAATGAGATAGGGTTCCTTGAGATCAAAGTTGAACGCTGCAAGAGCCATGTCGAGGCCAACAGCTTCGTATGCGATCGATGTGTCGAGTATTGACAGGGGGCGCTTTCTAGCCATGATATGGACTCTAAGAAAGCTTGTGACAAAGAGTCGATTTCGAACCTTCGTCTCGCTGCAGCAGTCTTTGCCGGCGCAGAACTGAAGGCGTGCAGGGTTCTTTGACGACCTCGAATTCGATGCCGTCGGCGGCTTGGACGCAACATCCTGACCAACTTGACGAAAGCAGACTTTCAGTCAGCCGGGAAGAGATGCGCAGCCGCATCGAGGGTTGCAGTGGGAAAAAGTCAAGGGAGCGGAAGAAGGGAGGAGCTGCTCCCTCGCGAGCTTGCGGTGCGAGGGAGCGTTCCTTCTGGTCTACTGAGGGGACCGATTACTTGGATGAACGCCTGGGGCGCTTGAGCGAGACGGTGGAAGTTCCGCACTCCTCCTCTGTGTCGGACTCGTCTTTTTTACGGCGGGCCTTCGTAGAAGCCACCTCTTCCATCGATTCTTTGCTGGGCGTCTCAAGCTTTGAGCCGTGCTTATGCCTGGGTTCCGCGATCAGGAGCGAAGCTGCCAGTTCGTCCTCGGTGATGCCGAGGGCTTTGCACAGCTTGACGGCGCACGTCGTGGTGCAAGTGCGGGTTTTGGCAATCTTCATGATGTGGTGTTCCGTGAGGCCTGCGGCTGCAGCGAACTCCTTGTACGTAGTGTAGTTGCGCTTCTTGATGAGAAGCTTAAGAGATTTGGGGACGGGATCGAAATCCGAGGCCACAAGCACCGTCCTGATTTCTTCAAGGGACACATTCAGGGCCTTGGCAAGCTTCATCCCCGTCGAGTCCGTGCAGCGGCGATGGAGAGAGATCGTATTCATGGCGATCGGGTCGAAGCCGTGGACCTCGCTGAAATGGTTCAGCGTCTTGTAGCCATGCTTGACAACGCACTCCTTAAGAGTGTCGGCGGGCTCGGCGACGCCGGTGTCGGGCTTCGAGCAGGAGGGCAACGTGAGCGCCGCGTGTGCTTCCATCATGAAGGCCGTGTCGAGACGGAGGTGGAAGGTTATGAGGGCAAGCTCATCCGGGGAAAAGACCTTGCTCTGGAGCATGTCCTCGACCGCGGACATGTCGAGGCGAAGCTCCTGACAGAGCATCTCAACGGTGAGGCCGGCCTCATGCAGGGCACGATGAATGACCAGGTTGAAGTAGTCGGCGGTATCAATCGGGAACTTGGGACCGTTCAACTGGATGGTCGCGTAATGAACCTGTTGACGGTCGATGGCGTCGAGAGAATTCAGAGTAGGCAGTTCAAACATGGGCTAATGAAGGTTGGGTTGTGGAGGGGATGATTGATGTCGAAATGACGGGACGGTACCAGCAGCGATCTGGGCGTTGGGGACTCAAACGGCTTGGTCACCATCGTATTCGGATGTTTGCCGGACGGTGCGCAGGCCGCTGTGGGAGGCGTCGACTGCAGTTGGAAAAGTCGGTTGGGATGCCGAAACCCGCGCCGGGAAACTGCAACGAGTGCTTTGGGACAGGCATGCGGATAATCAGCCTGCTTGGAGGGAGTTGAAGAGGACGGGGGAGTGCCCATGGTTTGATCGAAGGAGGGCAAAAGTCGTTCATGAAGGCAGGTGATTTAAGCATGGATAATGTTTATGAGAAAGAGGATGGAAAAAACGACTCAGGGAGACTGAAGCTATATCAGCCGCGAGATGTTGTCACTCTACTACCTTCTGAAACAAATTTCAAACCCTCTGAAGCTTGGAGACTTCCAAGATCGAGATCAAAAAGAGGTGATTGAAAAGCAGTTTCATTGGACAGACACAGATTAGCGAACACTAACTTCGGCAGTGCTACAGGCGTTTACAAGGAATACATTATTTTTTTGGGAAGTTGCTAAGAAAAGATTTCATGGGCCAAATGACCGATAGGACTAGTCCTTTTGGTCTAGGTATTCAACACTAGAAAATTTCGACTGAGGATGTTGCATTTTTACAACACTGTCGTTGAAAATGAGGTTCTGGCGATGCTATGAGATGAAGGCGGATGCCGGACCGAGGTGATTTCGGGAGGGCCGGAAGGAAGGGAATGTGTGTTTTCAGTAAAAGCAGAACCCATGTAATGGTCTCGTTGAGCCTAGGTCGGTAAAATTTAGGGCATCGTTGCAGTGTCGCTTTATCGGGGGCAGCTTGAGCTGGATTCAGCAGAAGCATCTGAAGATAGTGAGCAGAGACGAAGGATCTGTTCGAATGAAGGTTGTCGTGGACTGCTACGCACCTGAACGCAGGGGCGCCTTCATTCGAGGTGAGGACGTCACCTGCGGTACAAAAACGACATGACTGCCGCCGTGACGAACGTTGCTGAGCGACCGTCCGAAGCAGATGGCGTGAAATCCAGGTAAATCCGTCGCGTCACACTTGGGAAGCACACGCAGACTTGCCCGTTGGGTGAGACTGTGACTTGTCCATGACCCGTTACTCTTTTATGAGGTTTGATTCCATGGCATTTGAAGAAGACAAGCAGGCGGCAAAGGATACCCTGCTCGCACCGACGGACAAGCGCGTGGACATGTACCGCAACTGTTGGTTGAGTGGAAGGCCGCCTTGATCAACGAGCAATGGAATCCGCATCCGTACGAGATCAGGCCGACTGTGCCGGCGCCGGGCGAACTCGACTTCCTTGAGGAGTGCGAGGCGTTTCGTCGTGCACAGTTCGCGGCCTTCCTGCACATCCTTCACACGGACGACATGGGACTCTGGTTCAAGTTTCCCGAGCTTCTCCTGGCGAAGATCCGTTGCGGGGATGAGGCGCATACCCCTGATCCGACGTTCGTTTCCCGCGTCATGTATCTGGAGGGGGCGCTCCTGCTCAATGAGCGTTCCTACGACGAAGAGTGGAAGGCCCGCATTGCGGAGTACTTAGAATGCCGCTGGCCGGAGTACAGGGGCGAGCGAGTCAATCAGGCCCTGATCGACCGATGGATGGACTGGCTCGCCCGCTCTCAGTGAGGGGCAAGCGGAGTCAGAGTTCAGGCCGCATAAAATATTGTCTGCGCAAAACGGGTTTTTCAGGCGAAAGCCTGCAAGAATTGATGTCATGACTCAGCAGGGCCACCACATCCAACCGAAATAACAAAATGACCGCAAAAACTCTTGTCCTTCCGATCGCCGTATCGATTTCTCTTCTTCTGGCAGGCTGCGCCTCCAAGCCGACTCACACGCCTGAGCAACTGGCTCATGGCGTCAAGTTCGAAGGCCTTCAGGCCGACATTCCGCTTGATCCGGGCTTCTCTCGTCCTCATCAGGTTGCACATGTTTTCGGCATTCCCGTCAAAGACCTCGATCCCGAGACCAAGAACCTCGCTACCATTGCAGAAAGACGAGGTCTCAACAGCTTCATCAGCGGCGCCGTCGATAACGGGCTCGCCGGTGGCCTTGTTGCGGTTGCGATTTCCTCTCTTGACTCGAGCGCAAAGATCTTTCGCACGGAGGTCGATGAATGGAATGCGATCGTCGATCCGAGCGGGTACGCCACGATCTACGAGGCTGAGTCCGATGTGCTGAAGAATGTCACGGAACGGACCACCAAGGGTCTCCGGAAACAGGGCTACAAAGTGCTTTCCATGGGCAGTGAGACCGAAGGCGGCAACGGAAAGCCGGTCTTCGTCGAAAGCAGCCTGACTCTGATCAACGAGGCAAGGGGGTGCCCCAAGCCTGCGTCCGACGATGAGGGATGCCGTCTGAAGCTGAGCACGCCCGCGTTCACGCATTCCTCGCGTGAAGCGCCGCCTGCCTGGCTCTCCGACCTGAAGGAGGCCTTCATCATCCGAGGCATGGTCATGATGCCTGCCGGTGAAACCGCCGACGGCAGCGCCTTCGCACTCTCCCGAGAAGACCGCGAGGCCATCGGGCGGGAGGCCGGCGATGGCTGCTATTTCTACGGCGCCTACGACTCCAGTCACGCGGGTTTTGTCGGCGAGGACGGTAAGGTGGAGTATTGCCACCTCGTCCCCGAAAAGCTCGCGCGCCATCGCGAGTACATGAAGAAGAGCGTCGGCGAGCGCGTTGTGGACACAGTGTCCGAGAAGTACCAGAAGAACTGGGAGAAATGCGGGGTTTGGGACGTCTTGTTCCCGCGCGACGTCGAAGAACTCAAGTGATTGACTGCCAGGCGGGGCCTTGAGGGCAAGGTCTCGCCGGGCACGAACCAAAGAGAGGGCAAGGCGCATTGTTGCGTAGGGCCTTGCCCTCTGGCGCAAATTCAGTATTCCGCCAGAGCGGGAGCAACTCTACTGAAAAACTTGATGAAAGTAGTGGAACATCCGTTCTACGACGTTATTAATAACATCCACTGATCTTGTCAGCGATCTGTTGATAAACGTCTCGTCCGTTGTCGTCCTTATACGTTGCAAACAAAAAGAGACCTTTCCCATTACTGTGCTTCTCCCACAGTTCCCCAATATCCCTCTTTTCCTTGGAGTCATCATTCGTTTTCAGGGCCTCACCCTTATATTCGATGACGAGAATTCGTCCATCATCCAACATCGCCACAAAGTCCGGGAAGAACTTATGACCATTGGAGAGGGGCAGATGGAACGAATATTGTCCTCTAGGAATATTTCGAACCCAGGTCTTCACATGGCAGTTGGTTTCAATCGCATCTGCACAGAAATACTCTTCCGTAGTTCGTCCAGAAAGCAATTTGTAGGTCAGATCGTCAATAACCGGATAGTAGTGTTTCTTGAAAATTCGGCCACCACGGCTCGAATCATATGGTCGAGTAGCCTCATACCTATCCGGATCAAATGGGAACACGTAGCGCGACTCAACATCCGCACAAGCAAGATCAAGCTGCTGTTGATAACCTTCCTTTACCGCCTCCTTGAAATTTTGTTCCAACAAAGCTTTGAAGGCATTTTTCAATGCAACACGGTTACGAACGAGGGTCAACAGATCAAACTTCTGTTCTCCCATAAGCTTGTTTCGAACAACGTCAGCGACGAACCTTGACAAATCTGTAGGTTTGACATCTGGTCGCTTAATCTCCGCCATCAACGATTTGATCAAATCGATTTCCGTGTACTCAACCGCAATCAAGGCTTGCGTCAGAGAGGTTTCCTTGTTTTCCTCGTACTGAATGCGTTTACTCTTCTCTTCCACATCCAGCACCATTTCGGTAACACTTTCGCGCGGCTGAAAAATAATGTTCTTGGAATAACTCAACGGATTCCATGTACTTGGAACCTTGTCATCTACAGGGCGCACGTCATCACCATCTCGATAACAAAGTCTCGGAACATTGAAGTTTGGGAATTCCAACTGTAATTTTTTAGACGAATGACGAGCCAGATCCTGAACAACCTGATTGACAGCCTGTTCATTTTCCTTAATGGTTTTAGTCGTACTCATCTTATGGATAACCTGCTTAAGCTTATCCATCTCTTCCGTACCAATGGTTGCTTTAACAGTTAGAACTACCTTCTTTTCGCCGTCTTTCTTCTTTTCGCCATCCTTGTTCTTTTCGCCGTCCTTCTTCTTGTCTTCAGGATCTTCAGGCAGAGGCGTTACTTTAACCGTGTCGTCCAATCCCGCCTTCTTTATTTCCTCATCTAGATCATTCCCTGCCGACACTACCATGTGCGGTTGAGTTTCAGGAACTGGAGCAAACAATCCTCCCAAGATTTCATCTCCAGTCTTCTCTTCTACCTGCTCAATAATTTCAGCAGCAGCCATTTGGTCGAATCCCATCTGTTCCACAATATTGTCGCGCAACAGATTAGCTGCCACATAGGTAGACGTCGACACTACATCGGCATAAGCCCTATTAAGGTCTTGGACTGTGCGTTTTTTCGCATAAGGCATGCGCATAATGCGACCGAGCAACTGTTCAACATCCTTAGCAGAATGGATGTTTTGCAAACTACACAGGACATACGCAAAGGAACAATCCCACCCCTCCTTCAGAGCCTTAATCGTAATGACATAACGAATAGGCGTCTTCTGATCAAAGAGATCCACACCGTCCAGATCCTTCTGGGATCCAGTTGCAATTGCGATCTGTACCGCAGGAATCTTCAATGTCTCTGTCAAATAGGTCTTCACCTCTTCGGGACTCGGACTCTGTCCCTTTGGCATAGCCTGAATCAACAGAATAGGGCGGATGTAGTCCTCATCATCCGAAGCCTTCTTTTCAAGAAGATTTCGTTGATTCACAGACTCTAAGAGACAGTTTTCCCAAGAGGAGTCGTAGCCCCGCAAAACAATAGGCAACTTGATCATGTCCGCCGCTTTCAATTCCCAAGCGGAAACCTGATAAATGACGTTGTTTACGCTCTTGATGGGTGTTGCCGTCAATTCAAGCACGACAGAAGGAGACAGCCTGTTCAGCGTGCGAAAGAATTTTTCCGTACGGTTGTTGTGAGCCTCATCAACGATGATGATAGGCTTATAAAGCGCTAACAAATTGGCTAGAGAAAACTTAATCTGTCCGATATTTCGCTTGGTTAAGATACCATTTTCTTCATTGAGGTCTGCTTCCTGAATCCTCTCTAATGCATCCCCATCATCAGAGACATATGCAAAGAACGACTCAAAGGCTTCGTTATGACCGTATGCGCGTCGTTGATTCGTATCTTCAATGTTGAATGTCTGGATAGTAGAAACAACAACCACGCACTTTTCACCGAAATCGCTAGAAGTGAGCGTCTCAACACCTTCAACATCTGTAACGATGGCTCCGGGGAAATCCTTTTCGAGAGCTTGTCGGTACGGATGCTGATTGTCTTTTAATGCCTTCAATGTTTGTGTTGTAATAGCATCAGAAGGCGTTAACCAAAGAACAACAGGAGCTCCGGTTTGACAATAGGAGTCGTCAATTTTCTTGATCGAAGCGGCGCCGATAATTGTCTTTCCGCCGCCAGTAGGAATGCGCAGACAAACACATGGCTGTCCATTGAAGACATCATGGTATTTGGCTTTGAGAATCTGCATCCTTTCAGCGTATTCCACAAACGCTTGAGATACAGTTTTTTGGGTGCACTCCGTCAAAAAAGACTCAAGACATTCGAGTGCAGATACTTGATAACTCTTTAGGGTAAACATGATCAAATCCTTTACTGACGAATGTCGAACGGTATCTGCTTAAACGTAACGTGAAGACGTTTGAGTTCAATATCCGAAATGCCGGTACAAGCATCGGCGTAGATGATCTTTTCTCCGTCAAACGGATACTGAGCAAGCAACGCCTTCAACCGTTGATAGTTCAGAACATTTTCATCCGCCCCGAGAACGTCACTGAACAACAGATAAATTCCTACCCCTTTGTGTTCACCAAGGAATGGAGACTTTTTCGGCTGAGACGGTTCCCCTGTTTCAGATTGCCAAAGATAGGCTGCCAGCGTTTCAAACTTCACTTGAGGATTAATTAGATCGAGCTCATCAAACACCGGTTCCCCAAGAGTATAAAAATCAAAACCACCACCGCCCTGCCAGTTCACAGTCTGACTAATGCCACCTTGCTCTCCTTCAATGACTTTCTGAAGTCTTGGAGCGCAATGAGTCTTAGCGTGTTCACCCATTTCGATGCCGATGTAGCGACGGCCCATCTTGTGAGCCACAGCAGCAGTAGTTCCTGAACCGAGAAACGAATCCAATACCAACTCTCCTGGATCCGTTGTGACTCTTATGATCTTGGCTAGCAGTTTTTCTGGCTTCGGTGTTGCAAATTCGTTTCCAGGAAAAAGAGAGTTAATCTCATGCTTAGAAGTTCGATTTGAACCTACTTCTGCATTCTGCCAAAGCGTCGAAAGCGGGGTCGCTTTTCGGGTATCCGCATAGATTCGAAAGTAAGGAGTCCATCCTTTTCGACCTTTAACCCATTCAATTCTCTCGTTTTCCTCTTCAACCTTACGCTTACTCCATCGCCAACAGCTTTTGGTTATCCCATCTTTCTCATAAGGAAACACAGCCACGCCATCAGGCGAAATCAAAGGGAAGAAAAGCGATTCGCTAACATGCCCCCCCATAACTCTTAGAGGCTTCAAATAGTAGCGCCGGTTGTTTTGGTCAACTTTGTTGTAGTGTTCAGGAACTTCTTCCGAAAGTTCCTCTCTCTTCAAACAAAGCGAATCGATATTTTTGGCATAGACGTGAATGTACTCATGACGCTCGTAAAAGAGTCGAGCATCGTTCTTTGGACTATCCGTCTTCTCCCAAATAACAGTATCAACAAAATTCTTCCGACCAAAAATCTCATCCAAAAGCACCTTCAGGTACGCATATTCTCGTTCGTCAATTGATACCCACAGAGAACCTTCTTCGCTCAAAAATTCACGCAACAACTGGAGTCGAGGCGTCATCATTGACAACCACTGAGAATGTTCCAGATTGTCGTCGTAGTGTTCGAATGCACTACCTGTGTTGTAGGGCGGGTCGATGTAGATGCACTTCACCTTCCCCTTATAAAAAGGAAGCAGCGCCCTAAGTGCAATTAGGTTGTCCCCCTGAATCAACAGATTGTTAGCATCAGAAGCACCGTAATGCTCTTGCTTTTCCAACAAATGAAAAGCAACGTTTTTGTATTGACGACGTGCAATATCGTCGTTAATCCAATTCAAGAAAGGCATCGTTATTCCTTCAAATATCTGTATGCGGTTGCCCGGCTTACGCCGACCTTCCTAGCTGCAACTGACAAAGGGACATCATTTACTACCATCGTTCTAAGCTGTTCGACCTGTTCATCAGTTACCGATCGAGATCTACCCTTATAGACGCCATTTGCTTTGGCAACAGCAATTCCTTCTCGTTGACGTTCCCTAATCAAAGATCTCTCGAACTCCGCAACCGCCCCCATCATGGACATCAATAGGCGCGTCATTGCAGATGTCTCACCAGCCGGTTCGAGATCGATCTTCTCTTTGAGAAAATGAATGGCCACTCCTTTTTCTTGAAGTTCTGTCGTTATGTCTAGGAGGTCATGCAAATTACGCGCCAGTCTGTCCATACTGCACACGTACAGCTCATCCCCCTCTCGAATGAACTCAATCATCCGTTGGAATTCAATACGCTCCAAATTTTTTCCTGATGCCTTGTCAGCAAAAACCTTGTCCAAGTCATAAGGCCTTAGCGCTTCCTCCTGTCGAGCTAAATTTTGGTCGGCAGAACTCACGCGTATGTATCCGATTCGAGCGGCTTTCATAGACACGTTTCATTAGGGTGGTACTGACTGAAAAGTGTATCAAATAACTTAGAACCAATCCTAAAAAAACACTCGGCATAGGCCGAATACAGTGTCTCAAAAGGCTGTACCTCAACTACGAGCGTCCACGTAAGCAGCGAGACTTTAGGTCGGCTGGGAACAGCACACCTTATCAGGATAATATGCTACTCGACCTTCGGCCGCGCGTACAACGAATACAAGCGAGATCCTCCTGCGTCCATGAAGGATGTCAGTATGGCATCCCAGTCAGCTTGCCTTGATAAATTATTCGGGCGATCCACTTACTACACCACCAGTGACGGGAAACGGCACAAGGCC